>JACXTT010004370.1_pt1 | contig 21021 bp, 13 predicted proteins | sample 9270951 | NCBI WGS metagenome assembly JACXTT01 (sample SAMN15532306, study PRJNA645909) | rock metagenome | isolation source: weathered quartz diorite | place: Puerto Rico | collected 2017-06-21
GCTGCTCGATGCTCTTGACGTACGGGAGCGCGAGCACCTCGGCGCTTACCCGTCTGCCGAGCGCCACCATCTGCTCGAGCGAGGTGCCGGTGATCGAGCTTGACACCTGCATCACGAAGTGCCCCTCGCGGAAGTCCGGCATGAAGGTACCACCGAGGAACGGCAGCGCGCCGAGCGCAAGGATGACGAGCCCGATGAGCACGAGTATGGAGACCCGCAGGTGCCGGCTGACGCCCTCTACGGACCAGCGCTGCCAGCTCTTCAGGCGCTGCAGCCAGGCGGCCTCCGGGCGTTCCTCGTGCCGGCGCAGCAGCAGTGCACACAACGCCGGCGTCGCGGTCATCGCCACCACGAGCGATGCGACCACCGCGAATATGAATGCCAGCGCCAGCGGCCCCACGAAGCGGCCCTGCACGCTGGAGGTGAACAACTCCGGCAGAAACACCGCGACCACGACCGCGGTGGCGTAGATCACCGGTCCCCGCACCTCGAGCGACGCCTCGCGGATGATCTCGAGGCGCGGCCTGGGCGGCTGCAGCCGGGCGTTCTCGCGCAGACGCCGCAGGATGTTCTCGATGCCGATGATGGCATCATCCACCAGCACACCGAGTGCCACCGCGAAGCCCCCGAGCGTCATGGTGTTGAGGGTCAGTCCCATGTGATCCAGGACCGTGACGGCGGCGAGCAGCGATAACGGTATGGCACTGAAGGCAATGAGCGCCGCTCGCACGTCACGCAGGAACGCGTACAGCACCGCGAGGATCAGCACCGCGGCCAGCACCAGGGACTCCTGCAGGTTGCCGAGTGCGCGCTCAATGAAGTTGGCCGGCCGGTGCAGTTCCGGGTACAGCGCGATCCCCTGGGCCCGAAGCGCCGGCTCGAGGGCCGCAAGCGCACGCTCGACCGCCAGGCTCGTCGCCAGTGTGTTGGCGCCATACTGACTCGCCAGTGACAGCAGTACTCCAGGCTTGCCCATGATCAACGCATCGCCGAAGCGCAGTGCCGGCGCCATCTTCACTTCTGCCAGATCGCGCAGCAGCAGCGGGGTGTTGTTGCGAACGGTCACCACGGCCGCGCCGAGCGCCGCTATGTCAGGAGCAGGAGTCGGCGACTTGAGCAGGATCCTCTGGGAGGCGAGATCGATGAAGCCGGCACCGCGCAGCGGCAGCGCCGTGCGCGCCGCGTCCGCCAGCTCGCTGATGGTGACGTTGTAGCTGGCGAGCTTGCGCATGTCCGGAAGAATCTGAATCTGCCGTTGATCACCGCCGAAGACGATGACGCGCGCGACTCCCGGTACGGCCAGCAGCCGCGGCTTGATCACCCAATCTGCGGTATCGCGCAGCGTGTAGGCATCGACCTTGTCCGACAGCAGGCCGATCTTGAGCAGGTCCATGGTGCTCGAGACGAGCGGGGACAGCTTGGGCGTCCCGACACCTGCCGGCAGCGTGCTGCCGAGCTCTGCGACGCGCTCCGCGATCCCCTGCCGCGCCACGTGCACATCCACGCCCCTGGCAAAGGTGATGGTCACGACCGACAAACCGGGAATGGATTCGGAACGCAGCGTCGCCAGCCCGGCGGCGCCGTTCACGGCGTTCTCGACGGGCTTCGTGACGAGCTCCTCCACCTGCTGCGGCGCAAACCCGGGGGCTTCGGTCTGGACGTCGACCTGCGACGGAACGAATTCCGGGAAGACGTCCAGCGGCGAGCGCAGCGCGCCCCACGAGCCCAGCAGCAGTGCGAGCACGGTGAGCGCGGTCACCGAGCCAGAGTGCCGCACGCACAGTGCCACCAACGCGCGCATCATATTTATTCCGCCTTATTCCGCCGAGCCGAGCTCACGCGCCAGCAGCTCTCCTGCCGACGTCGTGACGATGTTCGCACCGGCCGTGACATCTTCCTTGACAAAGTAGCCCTCGTCCGTCGGCATGCGGGGGTCGATTTCTTTCCGCACGAAGAGGCCCGGCTTTTCCTCGACGTAACACCAGTACTTGCCGCCGCTGATCAATACGGCAGCGTAGGGAATGACAACCCCCGACTCCGGTGCGCCCACTGGAGCCCACGCCAACAGGCGTTCCCCCTCGCTGACATCGCTGCCCTTGAGCATGGCGAAGAAGCTCCTGCCGGGCACGCTGGTATCAGCCGGAGCGCTCCATACTGTGCCGGACTCGAAGCTCTTGCTGCCCGGCGAAGCCCCCAGGTGTGCCAGACGCAGCGTCTTGGGCACGTCGGAACCGAGCGCGCCGAGAGGGAAAGTGACGCGCACCAGCTTGCTCTCGCCGCGTGCCAGCGCCGCGAGCTCCGGGCTGGCGTAGTTGTCTTTCCAGGGCGCGTTGCGACCATAGACCGCGGACAGGCGACGCTCCGCCAGCTGCATCGCCGCTCGATCGACAGTGGCCTGACGCTCGGCGGCTTCCTGGGCCTCGACGGGCATCGCGCCGGGTGTGCCGGCGAGGCTCCGGCTGCGTGCCAGCGCGGCGCGACTCTGACGCTCGACGGCCGCTGCGGTGCTGAGGTCCGCGACTGCCTGAGCGATGGCCTCGCGTGTGATCACGAGCGCGTAGCCTGTGACCTCGGGCGCCTGCCGGCTGGCCGTGGCAGCGGCGGTCTTGATGCCCGCTTTCTCGATCTCGTCGGGCTTGAGCGTCACGCCTTCCATATCAGCGGCGGCGTTCCCCTTCCCCTGCTCATCTGCCGCCGGTGCCTGCGCCGGCACCGCGGACGGCGCTTGTCGACAGCCTGCGACCAGCAGGAAGCCGGCGCACGACAGCGCGAGCCACGCCCCGGCGGCGGCGGCGGCTCCCGGCGCCCATTTTGCGGCCGCAGGGCCAATCGACCTTCGGATCAGATTCATTGGTGTTTGTTCCACATCGCTATGAGTCTGCGCGGCGCTCGGCCGACGGCCGAGCCGGTGTCTCGCGCGCCATGGGCCCCGCGTTCCATCCCCCGCCCAACGCCTTGCAGAGTGCGACCAGCCCTTGCAGGCGCGCCAGTTTGTACTGGGTGAATTGGTCGCGCGCGGCATAGAGTGTTCGCTGCAACTCGAGCAGTGTCAGGAAGTCGCCGGAACCCTTCTCGTAACGCGCCCGCGCTCCCTCGAATGCACGTTCGCTCTCGCTGACGTTGCCCTTCTGGAATTCTTCAACCGCCTTGAGGTGCTCGAGGGCGGAGAGCGCCTTCTCGACATCGACCAACGCGGCGATAACGGCCGCCCGGTAGGCTGCGAGCAGCTCCCGTTCTCGAGCCACGGTCTCATCGCGCTGCGCACGGAGTTTGCCGTGATCGAAAATCGGCTGGGTGAGGTTCGCCGCGAGCGCGAGCGACCCGCCGAGGCCGCCGATCGTGAGAATGGTTGCCGGCAGCGCCGGATTCTGCACGCCGCCGCTGGCGGTGAGCGTGAGACTCGGCAACATCGCGGCACGCGCGGCAGCGAGATTGGCGCTCGCGGCCTGCAGATTCGCCTCTGCCGTCGCCACGTCCGGCCGTCGGGTCAGAAGCTCCGCCGGCAGGCCGGGCGCGACCGCGGGTTCCTGGAGGGGATCGAGTGACTTGCCCGTGACATCGAAATTCTCCGGAGCCCGGCCGAGCAACAATGCCAGCGCGGCGCGCGCGTCGACCTCCGATTGCTCGAGGTCCGAGAGCGCGATTCGTGTCGTGTCGAAGGCAGCTTTTTGCGACGCCAGGTCCACCGGGCTGGCCGCTCCCGCAGCGAAGCGAGCCTGCACGGCTGCGAGAACCTTGCTCGCCGCGTCCGTGTTTGCGCGCGCAATCGCAACTCGCTCCCGCAGCGCGAGCACCTGGAAGTACTGGCCGGCTACTCCGCCGAGCAGGGTCAGGGCCACGGTATCCCGCTCCGCCCGCGAGGCGCTGGCCTGCAGCAGAGCAGCCCGCGCGGTTGCGCGATTCTTGCCCCAGAAGTCCACCTCATAGCTGGCCGTGAGCATCCCGAGCCAGTCGAGCTCGTGTCCGGAGCCCTGCTGCGAATGCCCCGCAAGATAGTTGGCGTTCAAGTTGCCGCTGACGCTCGGCAAGAGTGCAGCTCCTGCCTGGCGAGCGCGTGCATCGGCCTGTGCCACGCGCTCGCGGGCTGCGGTGAGATCCAGGTTGTTCACGACCGCCAGCTCGACCAGGCTGTCGAGCTCGTCGCTGCCAAAGCCGCGATACCAGTCCTGCGCCGGCCAGGACCCGCCGCCGGGGGTCGCGCCATGCTCGTAAGCCGCCGGCACGTCGCGCGGTGGCTGAATGGGCGTAGCGGTCACGCAACCGCACGCTAGCGCGGCGCACAACGCGGCTGTCGCGAGCCCCTTGCCGGCCTTCGGGCTGTCACACGTCGAGAGAGTCTTCACTGGGACCTCCTGGTAGCGCGACGCGGACGATACACTACGCCCTGTTTCTGAATGCAATCTAAATCCCGGCGGGCGCGGTCCAGCAGCCACGCCGGGAGCGTGCGCATCGCCTCCAGTCAGAACGTTTCAGATTCGGTTTAGCTTCGGCGTGTACGGTCGCGCCCCATGGGTCCACTCGAGGGGGAAAAACCATGAAGGGCCGGTCACGCGGGATCTCGGGGTCACTCGTCTTTCTGGCAAGCGTCGGTCTCCTCTGGTCCGCTCTGGGCCGGGCGCAAGTCTCAGAGCCGGCCGCGGCCGAGTCGCCGCAGGAAGTCGTGGAGGTCGTCGTCACCGGCAGCAGTATTCCAACCGCGCCGGATCAGGTCGCGGTGCCGGTCCAGGCCCTCAGCGCCGAGCAACTGCAGGCGAGCGGTGTGGATTCGAATGCGCTCGAGATCCTGCGCAAGGAGATCCCGGCGTTTCAGGGCCGCAGCAACGCCGGAACCAGCAACGCCAACAACAACAACCAGAATACCGCCGGCGGCTCGCAGCTCCAGCTGCGCAACCTGCCAACCCTGGTGCTGATCAACGGCCGGCGCGTGGCCTCGAGCGGCATCGGCGCCATCAACGGCAAAAATTTCGTCGATGTCAATCAGATCCCCGCCGCCGCGATCGATCACGTCGACGTACTCACTGACGGCGCTTCTTCGATCTACGGCTCCGATGCGGTCGGAGGCGTGGTCAACTTCATCACCAAGTCGGACTACAAGGGCTTCACCGCCGGTACGCGTGGGGCAACCGCGAGCGAGTACGGCGAGTTCTCGGCTTACGCCACCGGCGGCATGCCAATTGGTGCAGGCAGCATTACCGCCACGGTAAACTTCGGCCACACGAATCCGCTGTTTCAGAATAAGCGCTCGTTCACCAGCCCTCTGTTCGGCAAGACCTCAACTCTGCCGGGTACGGTCAACGGCGCCAATGACATCCTAAGCTCGGCGCTCAACTCTCCGAGCACAACAAACCCCACGGGGGTCAATGCAACTGCCGGCTCGTTGGCAGCCCTGGAAGCCAATGGAACCTACATACGCACAACGTCGACCGCGGTCTCCAACGCCTTCGATATCTCGCCGTATCAGACCCTGCTGCTTAAGCAGAACCTTCTGTCCCTGCTCAGCAGCTTCAATCTGCCGCTCATTGATCACAACCGGCTGAGCGTGTTCGGCGATCTGGCGGCCTCGCGAGACAAGAGCTGGACGAGATGGACTCCCGTGACACAGCCCGGGATCAGCGTGCCGGTGGATGCACCCTACAACCCTCTGACCACCGCGTTTCCGAGCGTGACGTTCGGCTACCTACCGTCTCCGCACGCTTTCTTCGACACGACTACGGCGACGCGGATCACCGGGGGACTGCGCGGGGAGATCACTCACAATTGGACCTGGGAAACGGCCCTCGTCTACAGCGAAAGCGACCTCAAGCAGCTGCAAACCAACCTCATCTTCAAGCCCAACCTGTTCAACCTCAACCCCAACCTGGGAACCGCGGTTAGTCTTGCCGGCCCTGCAATTGTCGGCGGCTACGACGCGAGCGGCGCGCCGGTCGGTGGGGGCTCTTACAGCCAGGTATACGGCGGTTACTCGACCAGCGGCCCCCTGGTGTTGCAGCCGGCGCTGGATCCCTTCGCCCGCACCGCCGCTGTGAACCCGGCTGCGCTCACGAATCTCTACGGCACTGAGACCATCAATACCGTGAGCCAACTGGAGTCCTGGGATGGCAAAATCGTGGGCCGCTTCGGCGCCCTCCCGGCCGGCGAGCTTGGCCTGGCAGTCGGCGCGTCGGTACGTCGGGAGATGCTCTCGGGTCATGCCGATGCTAACGGCCGCGCCACCGATCCCGTCACGGGCGCCTTCGGCGGCAAGTCCAACTCACAGCTCTGGATCGGTGGCACCTATGCCGATCCCTTCTACCATGCCCGCACCATCAGCGGCGCGTTCATCGAGCTGCGCGTACCCGTCACCGGCGAGAGCTGGAGTGCGCCGGGATTGCGCGCCTTCGATCTGACCGCCGCGGAGCGCTCCGAGCACTACAGCGACGCCGGCAGCTCCAATGTGCCGAAGTTCGGCTTCCGCTGGCAACCTTTCGACAAGCAGCTCACTTTCCGCGGCAACTACGCCCGATCGTTCCTCGCCCCGAATCTGTTCTCGGAATTCGGGCCGACGGACACGCGGCTCGTGGGGGGTGGGGTGATTGCGACCGCATTCCCCCAACTCGGCAGCGGTCTCCCCTTCAACGGCGAGGACGGCAACAATCCGAACCTCAAGCCGGCCACGTCGAGCTCGAAGACGGTCGGTTTTGTATTCAAGCCCGCCCGCATCACCGGCCTGGCGGTGACCGCCGACTACTCATACATTGAGCTCAAAGGCTTCCAGGCCGGCCTCGGCTTCAACAACATCCTCGCAAGCGTCAACGCTCTAGGCTCGGCCTCACCGTACTCCGCGCTTCTGGCGATCGGCAACTTTCCGGGCCTGCCTGGCGCCGGCAATCCGTTCGTGTCGCCGGGCCAGTTGGTCACCTATCTGACCAACCCAGCCACTGGCAAGGGTGATCCGACCAAGGCGATGACCCTCTTTCTGATCGACAGGTTCGAGAACAACGCCGTGTTGCGCGAGGAGTCGTGGAATCTCACCGCCGACTACCTGCTCACGACCGGGCGCGCCGGCACCTTCAGCCTTGCTACGGCAGGCTCGATCTTCAATTCGTTTGCGTTTCAGGCCCTGTCGGGCCAGCTGTGTACTCCGCAAGTGACTGCTGGATGTTTCATCCAGTACGCTGGGAATGCGACCAACAGTGGTGTATTCGGCGGCACGTTGCCGAAGTACCACTTCTACACGAGCCTCGACTGGACGTACAAGGATCTAAGTGTGGGAGTCGCCAACACGTACCTGTCGTCGGTCAACGATACCGGGCCCAACGGCACTTCCGCGCCGCTACATGTGAGCGGGTTCCTCTCCTGGGATGTGCGTGCCGCGTACACTTTCCAGAAGGTGAAAGTGGCAGTCGGCGTCAACAACCTGACCGACCGGATGCCCCCGCTGGCGCCGCGGACCTTCACGGACAACAACGCCGACGTGTCAACCTATTCGCCGATCGGGCGGTTGTACTACGCCACGCTCGGGGTGTCGTTTTAGGGTCGAGGGCGCGGCGCTGTCACGGCCCCAGCAGCGCGGGCACGATCAGCGAGGTGAACAATCGATCGGTGAGTGCTCCCGCTCCCGAGACCCTGAAGTTGGTGGTGGTCACCACCACCACGGCGCCTTGCTCCGGCAGCACATACACCTTGTTGCCGCCGGTTCCGTACATTCCGTACGTCGGGATATTTCGCCCGCCAACGTGAAACGTCTGAAGCCACCAAAGGTATCCGTAGTCGGTGTCCTCCCTCGCATTCGCATGCGGCGACACCGAGCGGCGCACCCAGCTCTCTGAGATCACCTGGCGGCCTTGCCAGCGGCCTCCGTTGAGATAGAGCTGGCCCAGCTTCAAGAGGTCGTGGCTGCGCAGCTGCAGCCCGCCTCCGGTCATGGCGGTGCCGAGCGGCTGATACCCCCACTTCACCGACTCGATTCCGAGCGGCGTGAACAGCACGGCCTGAGCGAAGCCCGGAACGCTTTGCCCGGTCGCCCTCTCGAGCAGCGGGCCGAGCGTCGCAGCGCCCGCCGTGCAGTAACTCCAAGCGCGTCCGTACGGCGACTTCTCGGGCCTCGGCTGCCAATCCGGGAAGCCTCGAATCGGCAAGTCGAGCGTGAACTTCACCCAGTCCTCCACCAGGTACATGCGCTCTTCGTTGCCCCTGGAAAACTGGTTCTCGTCGTCGCACTCGAGCAGCGAGCTCATGGTCAGAAAGTCTTCGACCGTGATGCGCTCCTTGCGCGGGTCCGGATGGGCCAGCGGCAGCCGATCCTTGAAGAACGGCAGCACGGGTGACTCGGCGCGCAGTAAGCCGCGATCGACCGCGGCCCCGACCAGCATCCCCGTCACTGTCTTGGTTGCGGAGCGGGTATTGCGCAACGCTTCGGGACCCAGCGTGTCGAAGTACTGCTCGTAGAGCACGCGGTCGGCGCGCGCAACGATCACACTGGTAATCTGCTGATAGGACCCGCCGCGTATCGCCGGAGTGATGTCATCCAGGGTCGGAGGGGTCGCGGCGCTGAGCTCGCCGGCACAGCCGGCCGCCAAAGCGAGCCATGCGACTACCAGGGTTCGGGGTGACGCGTATTTCATAGCGACCGGCAGTGTAGTCAGTCTGGTCCGCGCGAGGCTTGTATCGGTGAAACATCCGACCGCCGATAGGCAGCCGGGGTGATACGGTAGGCTGCCCGAAACGCCCGGGTCATATGACTCTGATCCACAAAGCCGGTTTCTGCGGCGATCTGCGCCGCCGGCATCTCCGAGCTGCGCAGGAGCTCGGCCGCCCGATCCACTCGGCGCCAGCGAAGCAATTCGCCCGGCGAGCAACCCCAGGTCGCCCGGAACGCGCGAGCGAGATGCACGGGATGCACTTCCACCTCCGCCGCCACGTCGCGAACGCTGAGGTTCGCCTCAGCGGACCGGTCCATGATCGCCTCGTACGCCCGGAAGACCCAGCCGGGAGGATCCCTCACCAAAGAGCCCCCATCGGCAACGACCGCGAACAGCTCCCAGACTGATGCCTCCATGACCACCGGATCGCTCGCCTCGCGCAGGGCTCGTGCGATGCGGAATGCCGCGCTGAGCCCGTCCCGGCGCCGGTAAGCCGCGTCGGCAGCGAATCGACGCGTCGTGGAGATTTCCCGGAACTCTCGAGCGGGAACGGACACCGTTACGAACGTACCGACACCCCCCGCAAAGCGGTCGCGGTGCGTGGTACCCGGAGGATTGAAGATCAGCGCGGGCGGGCGGGCGAGCGCGGGCGCGTCACGCGCGCTGGAGCGATAGCTTCCGGAGAGCACGAGAACGAAATGCGCGTCCTGGTGCACATGGAGGTGAACATCGTCTTCGCAACCGGTCGCCGCCGATGCACAAATGTCGAAGCCGGCGCCCCGGGAGCCAAACTGGGGAATGCCGTAGAACTCCCCGGGCCTGAAAAGAGTGCTCATGCCGTGCAACATAATGCGTGAGTTTCGACTTCGAGGATGCTGTCGCACACGTTCGCCCGGTCGCTAGCGTATATAGGCAACGACTCAAAGCTCGCATCCGGGAGCGGGAACATTATGTTCACATCGCTGCTCTACGAAGTGCGTATCTGGCCGGTGCTCTGGCGGCGCCGGCTCGCCTACTACTGGCTCGCCCGCGACACGGGCAGCCTGGCGTTCCTCTTTATGCTCGGGCTGGTGGCCGTGGCTGTGCTCGGGATCGTCTATTTCGCCTACGTCGAAGGAACGCGTATCGAGCCCGTCGGCCTGGATGCAGTGCAGCTGCAGGCGACACGGGCGCAGCGGGAGCTGACACGCGCGCAGCGGCGGGCGAGCGATCTGCAATGCCTCGCCGAGAACATCTATTTCGAGGCTCGCGGGGAACCACTCGCAGGCCAGTACGCGGTGGCCGAAGTCACCGTCAACCGAACCCAGGCACAGAACTTTCCGCACACGATCTGCGAGGTGGTCCACGAAACCCGGTGGGATGCGACCCGCCGGCGTCACGTTGCAGACTTCTCGTGGACTGAAACCGACACGCTATCCGAGCCGGACGGACCCGCCTGGAAGCAGGCAATGACCGTCGCGGGCGCGGTGTACGATGACCTGAACGAGCCGCTTGTGCCTGGTGCGCTCTTCTATCACGCAACCAGCGTCCGGCCGGGATGGGCGAAGACCCGAAAAGTCGTCGCGACGATCGGTAATCACATCTTCTATCGATGAAGCGATTCCACCGCGTGATGCTCCGCAGTCCAGCGCAGCATTCCGCCGGATAAATTCGCCGCCTGCGGCAGCCCCGCCTTCTGCAGCAGCACCACCGCCTGTGCTGAGCGGCAACCGCTGCGGCATACCGCCACGACCGGAAGATCGCGCGACAGCTCGCCGACCCGGCTCGCGAGCTGGTCGAGCGGGATCAGCTTCGCACCCCGGATGTGCCCGAGTGGACCGGTGAATTCCTCGACTTCCCGCACGTCGACCAGTTGTACCGGAGCGGAGAGCTCCGCGAGCGCGGACGGCTCGATCTCCCAGATGCCGGCGACGGTGAAGCGCAGTGGCGCCCAGTCCGGGACGGCGCCGTGAGCGACAACCGTATCGGGCCGCCCGACCCGCAGATTCGCCGGCACGGCGACCTCGAGCAGTTTCGGATGCGGCAGATTCAGGTTGTTCAAGAAGCCCACGAAGTCGCCCTCGCCGACCCGATCCGCGATGCGCGGGTTGAGTCGGCGCTCCTCGGCCACACTGCTCGCCGTGAGTCCGCGATAGTCGTGGGCCGGGTAAATCAGACACTCGCCCGGCAGCGTCATGATCTGGTCGCGGATCGAGCGAAACATCTCGTGCGCATCGCCCTGCTGGAAGTCGGTGCGACCCGTGCCCCGGATCAGCAGGCAATCGCCCGTGAGCGCGAGGCTCGCGTCATCGAGCACATAGGTGAGACAACCGCGGGTATGCCCGGGTGTCGCGCGCACCTGAAGGTGGCGAGTACCGAATGCGACCCGATCGTCGTGGCGCAGCAGCCGGTCGGCACCTTCCGCGCCGCTCGCGGCTGATAGCGCAATCTCGCAACCGAACTCGCGCTTGAGCCACCAGGCACCCGTGACATGGTCGGCGTGCACGTGGGTCTCAAGCGTCGCAACCGGCGTGAGACCCAGCTCGCGCAACAGCGCGGCATCGCGCTGCCAGTGCTCGAGCACGGGATCGACGATCAGCGCTTTGCCCGAAGCGGTGTCGCCCAGCAAGTAGGTGTAGGTCGAAGAGGCGGGATCGAACAGCTGCCGGAAAATCATCGGGATCCCCTTGCAGGCCATCGCCCAGATCCCTGCCCGGCGATGGCCCCCAATAATGCTACTCGCGTACACCGTCAATCGGCTAGAGTTGCCGAGCAGGTGTCCTGCAAGCAACGCACTTCGAACTGGAAATCCGATGACGCACCCGGTCGGCGATGAGCGCAACGCCGCCGAGATCGAGTATTGGAACGGTCCCGGCGGTCAGCGGTGGCTGAATCGGCAGCAGGCACATGATGCGCTGCTTGCGCCGGTGGCGGAAGTGTTGTTGGATCGGGCAGCGGCGCGCGCCGGCGAGATTGTTCTCGACATCGGTTGCGGATGCGGCGCCACCTCGATCGCATTAGCGCAGCGCGTGGCGCCGGATGGCCATGTGCTCGGTGTCGACGTGTCGGCGCCGCTGCTCGAGCAAGCACGCCGGCATGCCATATCCGGGCTGTCGCTCAGCTTCATCGTCGCCGACGCCACCGTCTATCCGTTCGAGCCCGGCGGAGGCGACCTCCTCTGCTCGCGCTTCGGGGTAATGTTCTTCGCCGACCCGGTTCGCTCGTTCGTCAACATGCGGACCGGGTTGCGAGCCGGCGCGCGACTCGTTTTCACCTGCTGGCGTGAGCTGCGCGAAAACCCATGGCTGCTGCTGCCGTTGCAGGAGGCCTACCGGCACGTCCCACGTTTGCCCGACGCGGGACCTGAAGAGCCCGGGCCGTTCTCGTTCGCCGATCCGCGTCGCGTACGCGGCATTCTCGACCGCGCTGGATTCGGCGCAATCAAGCTCGACCCGATCGATCTGTCGTTCGATCTGGCCCACGGCCGCGGACTCGATGCGGCGGTCGATACGGCGCTTAACATCGGGCCTGCGAGCCGGGCGCTCGACGGCCAGCCGGCGGCGCTGCGAACCGCGGCCGCCGAGTCGATCCGAGCGGCGCTCGCGCACCGCCAGGTCGGAGGCACCGTGCCGCTGCCGGGCGCGCTGTGGCTCGTCACCGCGACCAATCCCTGAGGATACGAGTGCACGTCTGGATCCAACCCGCATGCATGGCGGCAATCCTTTTGGGTCTGTCCGCGTGCGGCGGCGGCGGCGGGGGTTACGGCGGGGGCAGCGGCGGCCCTCCCGGCGGAAGCAACGGCTGGGTCATGGGGGTTTACCAGCCCTCGGCACACTTCGCGGCACAGTGTCAGAGCCCGCGGTCGGGTACGGATCCAGTGACGGGGGGGCCGTATCCGGATGTGCAGGGGACGACGCTCGACGAGAACAACTGGTTGCGCTCGTGGACCAACGAGCTGTACCTGTGGTACCGCGAAGTCCCGGATGTCAATCCGGCCACCTATTCAGCGACCGCGAACTACTTTGCGATCCTCAAGACGTCCGCCACGACGTCCACCGGACATCCGAAAGACCGATTCCACTTCACCTACTTTACCGCACAGTGGGAGCAGCTCTCGCAGGCCGGTGTCGACATCGGCTATGGGGTGACGTGGGACCTGGCGGTGCCCGCGCCGCCACGACAGGTCTACGCGGCCTACGTCTGGCCGGGCTACGCGGCTGCGGTTGCCAAGATCATGCGCGGTGTCAAGATCCTCACCGTCGACGGCGTCGACATGATCAATGCGAGCGACAGCGCGAGCGTCAATACCCTGAACCAGGGTCTCTTTCCGTCGAATGCCGGTGAGTCCCACATCTTCACGCTTCAGGATCAGGGCTCGAGCACGTCACGGATGGTGACCTTGCAGGCTCAAACCGTGACCGAGACACCGGTGCCGATCGTCACGACGCTCCCGACCCCTACGGGCCCGGTGGGCTACATTCTCTTCAACCGTCACATCGCGACCGCCGAGGGGGAGCTCTACAACGCGATCAACCAGCTCCACGCGGCCAACGTGACGGACCTGGTCCTCGACCTGCGCTACAACGGCGGCGGCTTTCTCGACATTGCGAGTGAGCTCGCCTACATGATCGCGGGCCCCGGCCCCACCGCCGGCGCGACCTTCGATCAGCAGACCTTCAACGACAAGAACCCGAGCACCAATCCCGTGACCGGCCGGCCGCTCACGCCGACGCCGTTTCACAACACATCGCAGGGACTCTCGTCGTCGCCCCCGCTCGGGACGAGCTTGCCGACACTGGCACTGCCCCGAGTGTTCGTGCTCACGGGCTCAGGCACCTGCTCCGCAAGCGAGGCAGTCATGAACGGCCTTAATGGCGTCAATGTCCAGGTGATCCAGATCGGCTCCATCACCTGTGGCAAGCCGTACGGCTTCTACCCGCAGGACAACTGCGGCACGACGTACTTCTCCATAGAGTTCCAGGGCAACAACGCCAAGGGATTCAGCAACTACCCGGACGGGTTTTCGCCGCAGAACTCAATCACCTCGACGAGCGCCGTGCTGCCGGGCTGCTCGGTCGCAGACGACTTCGCCCATGCGCTGGGCGATCAGGCCGAGGGGCGTCTGGCCGCCGCCCTCGGCTACCGCGCGGGACAGGCCTGCCCGTCGCCGCCCACGGGCATTGCGCCGCAGCTGCATGCAGTCGAGCATGCCGCCGTCCACCAGCCGCCCTGGCGCGAAAATCGCATCATGCGCCGATGATGCTGCGCCTCGGCCCGAGCCTGCTTTGCGCGTCCGTCCTGGCGCTCACCTGCGCCTGTGAGGGGCTGCCGGCCAGCGAAGCGCGGCCGGCCGTGCTGACCAATCCGACTGCAGAAACTCGCGCCGAGCTCAGCCGCGTTGTCAGTGAGGCGATGCATGGTGCTCCGGTCCTCCTCGCCGAGGATGCATTGACGCACGACAGCGTCCTTATCATCGGTCGCGTTCAGCCCCGCGATGCCGCGGGGCTCCCTCTGAACGGTCGCGAGCTCGATAAGCCGCAGCATTTCCGGCTCGTCGAGCACGCCGCGCATTGCTTTCTGATTCAGGAAAGTACGGGCAGGCGCTGGCGACTGCGCTCCGCCACTTGCGCGCCCGCCCCGGGCAGCGCTTCAGGGTGAGCGTGCTGACCGCAGCCTGCCGCCGCACGGCACGCGCAGCCGCGACCTTCGGCCTCGCCCTCCTCGCCGGGACTCTGGCGCATGCCGGGCACCCGCGGCCCGTCTCGGTTTCCGCCGCGGTCGCCGCGCCCGACCGCTACGGCGCCGACACCGCCGCGGAGATTCTCGGCGCCGGTGGCAGTGCGGCAGACGCGGCGGTCGCCGTCGCCTTCACCCTCGCAGTGACTTACCCCGAGGCCGGCAACCTCGGCGGCGGCGGATTCGCCACCGTTCTCGTCGATGGCAGGAGCTACTTCCTCGACTACCGCGAGACCGCGCCGGCGAGCGCTTCCGCCGGCATGTACCTCGATGCGACCGGCGAAGTCGTGCCTGACGCGAGCACGATCGGTGCGCAGGCCGCCGGCGTGCCGGGCACCGTGGCGGGAATGTGGGAGCTGCATCGCCGCTTTGGCAGGCTCCCCTGGAGAACCGACCTCGCCCCCGCCATCCGCTATGCGCACGAGGGCTTTCGCGTCGATCGGCTGCTGGTCGCGAGGCGCGATCAGCGCGCCGCCGAATTCCGTGGGCGGACCAACTTCCGCGCCTACTTCGGCTCCCTCGCGCCGGATACGACGTTCCGCCAGCCCGAGCTCGAAGCGACGCTGCGGCGCATCGCGGCCGCCGGTCCGCGCGGATTCTACGGCGGGCGGACCGCTGAGCTCATCGTCGACGAGATGACGCGCAGCCACGGTCACATCACGCGAGCGGACCTTTCGGCATATCGTCCCGTGTGGCGCGAACCGCTCGAGGGCGAATGGGCCGGCTACCGCGTGATCACTGCACCGCTGCCGAGCTCAGGCGGCATCGCACTGCTGTCGATGCTGACCATGAAAGCGGACCTCGCCGCCGCCTTCGCAGGCGTGCCCCACAACTCACCCCAGTATGTGCACCTGCTGGCCGAGATGGAGAAGCGCGTGTTCGCAGACCGCGCCCAATATCTCGGCGACCCCGACTTCCACCCCGCCCCGGTGGCGCAGCTGCTCGACTCCGCCTATCTCGCGCGGCGCGCCCGCGAGGTACGGCTCGAGCGCCCCACGCCGACCGACGAGGTGAAACCGGGGCTCGGCGAGCACCACGACACCACGCACTTCGCGATCGTCGATGCCTCGGGCAACGCGGTATCGAACACCTACACGCTGAACGACGACTTCGGCTCCGGCCAGGTCGTGAGCGGGGCAGGCTTTCTGCTCAACAACGAGATGGACGACTTCTCCGCCAAGCCTGGCGCCCCGAACCTCTACGGTGTGGTCGGCGCCGATGCCAACGCGATCGCGCCCGGCAAGCGGCCGCTGTCGACGATGACCCCGACGATTCTCACCGAGCGCGGCCGGGCGGCGGTCCTGATCGGAACGCTCGGCGGCTCGAGGATCGCAACCTGGATATTCCAGGTGGTGACCAATTGGCACGATTTCCACATGCCCCTCGCGGCGGCAGTCGCCGCGCCGCGAATTCACCACCAGCTCCTGCCGCCCGACACCCTCTATGAGGAGCCCTACGCCAAGCTCGACCCAGCGGTGCGAGCGGCGCTCATCGCCCGCGGCTACCACCTCGTGGACCAGGGATGGAACGGAGACATCCAGGTGATCGTCGTCGAAGCCTCCGGGGACACCGTCGCGGTGTCCGATCCGCGCGGCCGCGGCGTGGCGCGCGTGGTCAGCCCGCCTCCTGCGCCTTCGGCTTCGGGCGTGCACCCCTAGCGCGCGCATCCCGAGGCGGAACGAAAGTCACGCCCGCAGGCGCAGGTTGTCCGGATCGTAAAGCGGCTCGCGGCCGACGACCGCCCGGCAGCGATCGCCGAGAATCTCCACCTCGAGCTCGGTTCCCGGCACGCTGAGATCGGTGCGGACGTAAGCGAGCGCGATGCTGCGCTTGAGGCGGTATCCATAGCCGCCGGAGGTCACGAATCCGACCACCTCGGCAGCGCGGTACACAATGGATACCGCGGCCGCGTCGGCGTCCTTGGCATCGACCAGCAGCGGCACGAAGCGCTTCGCGGGACCCGCTGCCGCCTCCCGGCGCAGTGCCTCGCGGCCGCTGAAGGCGGAAGTCTTGTCGAGTCTCACAAAGCGGTCCAGTGAGGCGGCCAGGGGGCTGTACTCGCTCGTCAGATCAACCTTCCAGCTTCGGTAGCATTTCTCGAGCCTGAGGCTCTCCCTGGCATAGAGGCCAAAGTGCGCAAGCGGCACTCCGCGTCCCTCCGCGATCAGCAGGTCGTGAACGGCTGCGAGGTGCTCGTTCGGCACGTGCAGCTCCCAACCGAGCTCGCCCACGTAGTTGACTCGCATGGCGAGAGCGACCGTGTCGGCGATGGCGATCGTGCGTACCGCGAGCCACGGAAAGGCGGCGTTCGACAGCTCGGCGCGGGTGACTCTGGCCAACAACTCGCGCGCGCGCGGACCGGCTACGATGAGCGAGCCGTAGCGGGCGGTCACGTTCGCGACACGGACCGCCCCATGGCGTTGCGACAGCTGGGAGCGCAGCCATTCCTCGTCGTGACGTTCGGCAGCCGCAGCCGACATCAGCCAGAAGCGCCCATCCGGCAATCGCGACAGCGTCATCTCGCTCACGATGCCCCCGCGGGGAGAGCAGAAATAACCGAGTGTCGTGCGCCCTTCGCGTGGCAGCTGACCGGCGATCAAGTGATCGAGCCACGCGGCCGCGCCTGCGCCGGCGACCTCGAACTTGGCAAAGCCCGGCAGATCGAGCAGCGCGACGCTGTTTGCGACCGCGGCGCACTCGCGCGCCACGGCACGGTGCCAATGCGGCCGGCGGAACGACCACTCGGGGCCCGCCGGGTCGTCGGGCCGTGCGTAGTACACCGCGCGTTCCCACCCCGCGCGTGCCCCATATACTGCGCCCTCGGCCCGCAGGCGATGATGGAGCGGTGAGACCTTCACCGGACGCCCGGCCGGGCGCTCATCCTGTGGGTAGCCGACGGCGTACTCGTTCTGATAGGTCTCGACGGCCTTGGCGAGCGCATAGGTCTTGTCGGCGAACCGAGAGTAGCGCCGCGTATCGAGCGGCCAGACGTCCCAGTCCGGCTCGCCGTTGACGACCCAGTGCGCGATGGCTCGGCCGGCACCGCCGGCCTGAACAATCCCGAAAGTGAACGCGCAGCAGTGAAAGAAGTTGCGTGCACCCGCCGCCGGACCGATGAGAGGATTGCCGTCCGGCGCGTAGGGGATCGGGCCGTTGATGACCCGTTTCACGCCCACCGATCCGAGAATCGGCACCCGCGCGCAGGCGGCCTCGATATAGGTCTCGAGGCGAGTGAGGTCATCGGCAAAGAGTTGGTTCGCGAACTCGGCCGGGACACCGTCGAGCCACTGTGCCCGGGCCTGCGACTCATAGGGTCCGAGCAGCAAGCCATGTCCCTCCTGCCGCAGGTAGTAGCTGACGTCGGGGTCGCGCAGCAGCGGCAGCCGCGCCGCGCCGCGCCCGCTGAGCGCGGGAATCTCCTCGGTGACGAGGTACTGGTGCGACAGCGTCACGATCGGCAGGTACTCGCCGATCATCGCGGCCACCTCTCCGCCGCGGTAGCCAGCGGCATTGATCACGTACTCGGCCTCGATGGATCCGGCCGGAGTCTCGATGCGCCAACCGCCGTCCGACAGCTCGCGGATGGCCGTGACCGGAGTGTGCCGATGGATCGTGGCGCCGAGGTCCCGCGCGCCCTTGGCGAGCGCCTGCGTCAATTGTGCCGGATCGATATCGCCATCGAGGGGATCCCAGAGTCCCAGGAGAATCCCCTCGAGCTCGAGGAAGGGGTACCGTGCCTTGATCTCCGACGGTGAGAGCAGCTCGAATTCGATGTGCTGGGCACGCGCCTGGGATACGACATGTCGGAACTCATCGACCCGGTCCATGGTGTGCGCCAGCCGGATGCTGCCGGTGACATGATAGTCGAGGTCATAGGCGACCTCGCGCGCGAGCCTCGCGTACAGCTCGGTCGAATGCCGCTGCAGCTTCAGGATGCTCCAGGAGGTCGAGAAGTTGGGACAATTGCCGGCCGCGTGCCAGGTCGAGCCCGCCGTCAGCTCGTCCCGCTCGAGCAGCACCACGTCCGTCCAGCCGAGTCGGGCGAGGTGGTAGAGCGCGCTGCAGCCGACCGCACCGCCGCCGATGACGACGGCTCGCGCGTGGCTCTTCACCCTTTCACCCGAAGGCTCGACGGATCATAGAAGGGCCGCAACGACACCCGCGCGGGAACGCGCTCCGCGGCGACCTCCACCTCGTACCGCCCGGCGGTGATCCACTCCTCGCTGGCCGAAGCGTCGGTGTTCTCAACGTAACCGAGACCGAGCGGAGCCCCGACGGTGTGGCCGAACATTCCGGATGAGATCGATCCGACGAGCTCGCCGTCCCGCCAGATCGGCTCGTTGTGATACAGCAAGACGTCCGTGCGCTCGAGAGCCACTGCGACGAGCCTGCACCGTACACCTTCCTGACGCTGCCGCAGGAGTGCGTCACGCCCAACGAAGCCGCCCTTCTTGCTCCAGGCGACGGCGAACTCGAGGCCGGCCTCGAGTGGCGTGTCGTCGGGGGTGATGTCGTGACCCCAGTGCCGGTAGGCCTTTTCCATGCGCAGGCTGTTCAGGGCATGGTAGCCGGCGAGCTGCAGTCCGAACGAGCTGCCGGCGCCGACAATCACGTCGTACACGGACTGCGCGAACTCGGTGGGGATGTACAGCTCGTACCCGAGCTCCCCGACGTAGGTGATACGGCTCGCCCGCACACGCGCGTAGCCAAGATCGATGATCCGGGACGTGCCGAAGGGAAACGCCGCCGTCGAAAGGTCGGCGTCGGTGAGCGTGACGAGCAGTTCGCGGCTGCGCGGCCCCATGAGACCGAGCACCGCATATGCAGCGGACACATCCACAGCGCCCGCATGAGCTTCCTCCGGAATGCTGCGCGACAGCCAATTGAAATCGCGCGTCTGCGTTGCGCACGAGGTCACGATGAAGTAGGCGTCCTCGGCCTCACGCGTCACGGTGAGGTCCGCCTCGATGCCGCCACGCTCGTTGAGCCACTGCGTATAGACGATCCTGCCGATCGGCACGTCGACGTCGTTGGCGCAGATTCGTCCGAGCACAGCGGTCGCGTCCCGGCCGCGCAGCGCAAACTTGGCGAACGAGGACTGATCGAACAGCCCCACGCGTTCGCGCACCGCCCGGTGCTCGGCAGCGGATTGCTCGAACCAGTTCTGCCGTCCGTAGCTGTATTCGTAGCGCGGCTCCGTGCCGGGGGCGGCAAACCAGTTGGCCCGCTCGAAGCCCGCGACCTCTCCGAAGCAGCCTCCGGCGGCTGCGAGCCGGTCGTGCAGAGCGGACTTGCGCACCCCGCGCGAGGTCTCGGCCTGCCGGAACGGCCAGTGCATCGCGTACAGCAAGCCGAGCGACTCGACCGTGCGGTCGCGCAGGTAGCGCTTGTTGCGTTGAAAAGGCACGCAGCGGCGGATATCCACGTCCCACAGGTCGAAGGGTGGATGTCCGTCGATGATCCAGTCGGCCAGCACCTTGCCCGCTCCACCGGCCGACTGGATGCCGATCGAATTGAAGCCCGCCGCCACGTAGAGGCCCCGCACCTCCGGTGTCTCGCCCAGCAGATACCGGTCGTCAGGCGTGAAGCTTTCCGGCCCATTGAAGAACACCTGCACGCCCGCCGACTCGAGCGCCGGCACCCGGCGTATGGCTGCGGCGAACAGCGGCTCGATGTGGCTCAGGTCCGCGGGCAGCTGGTCGAAGGCGAAGTTCTCGGGGATCCCGCCTTCGCCCCACGGCTTCGCCTGCGGCTCGAACCATCCGACGAGGAGCTTCCCGGCGTCTTCCTTGAAGTACGAGCAGGCATCGGCGTCACGCAGGATCGGCAGCGAGGACGTGAGGCCCGGAATCGGCTGGGTCACGATGTAGAAATGCTCGGCTGCGTGCAGCGGCACTGTGACGTTCGCCCAGCCGCCGACCTCGCGCGCCCACATGCCTGCGCAGTTCACCACCACGTCCGCACGGACCTCACCCGCTTCGGTCGCGACACCCTTCACGCGGCCGCGCTCGGTGCGGATGGCGGTGACCTTGACGTCCTCGGCGATGCGGACGCCGGCGTTGCGCGCACCCCGGGCGAGTGCCTGCGTCGTGTCGATGGGGTTGGTCCGGCCGTCCTCGGGCAGAAAGACCGCGCCGAGCACCCCCTCTACCGACAGCAGCGGCCAGCGCTCCTTAGCGGCGCCGGGTGACAGGATCTCCACTTCGAGACCGAAGCATCGCGCCATGGAGGCGCCGCGCTTCAGCTCTTCGAGCCGCGCTGCGCTCGCTGCTACCGCGATCGAGCCGACCTGCTTGAAGCCGGTCGCCTGGCCGGTCTCGCGCTCGAGCCCTTCGTAGAGCTGTGTGGTGTACTGCGCCAGCCGCGTGAGGTTCTGGGTGGCGCGCAGCTGTCCGACCAGGCCGGCGGCATGCCAGGTGGTGCCGCAGGTGAGCCGCCTGCGCTCGAGCAGCAGCACGTCGCTGCAGCCGCGCTTTCCGAGATGGTAGGCGACGCTGCACCCGACGATGCCGCCGCCGATGATCACCACGCGTGCGTGGGACGGAATGCTCGCCACCCTGGATCTCTCCCCGATCGGTCGCTCGTTGGATCAGTTACCGGCGCTTTCCGCGTAAGTGTGCCGCAGCAATCGGGCTCAATATCGCCCCCCATGAGTTTACCGATCGACTGGGTTCCTGCCTCTTGA
>JACXTT010004371.1_pt1 | contig 21020 bp, 24 predicted proteins | sample 9270951 | NCBI WGS metagenome assembly JACXTT01 (sample SAMN15532306, study PRJNA645909) | rock metagenome | isolation source: weathered quartz diorite | place: Puerto Rico | collected 2017-06-21
CTGATGCGAGCCGAGATCGAAGCCGCGGCTGTTGAGTACCGGTTGCAGATGCAGGCCTACGCTCTTGCGGCGCGTGACTTGATCCCTGAAGTCACGGATGTGCGAGTGACGCTGCATTTCCTGGATCCCGATGTCGAGGTGTCCTTGGCGGAAGATCTTCTCGAACGTGAGGCGTGCGCGAGCGCAATCGATGAGGCTATGCTGGCCCTCGTTTCGTCATCGTTGCCCGTGAGTTTCCCAGCCATCCCCGCCGAGCACTGCCGTGTATGCAACTTTGTCGAACTATGCCCGGCGGGACATCAGTTCCTGAGGGACGGATAATCGCAGTGGCTTGCGAGTTTGGCTTGGGACCTTGGCGCCTTTGCGGTCTTGGCGCCTTTGAGGGCCTTTGCGCTTTTGCGTCTTTGCCGTCTTTGCGTCTTTGTCGTCTTTGATGCGTCTTTGCGTGGAGGCGTCTAGTTTCGGCGGTTCGTGAAGGGCTCTCAACGCAAAGCCGTAAAGAACTGATTCCCGTTGCCTAACAAAGAAACCCAATCGAAATGCGATTTCTTGACGATGCACACCGAGCCCGTTGTATAATCCCGCCAAGCCCTCGAGGAGACATGAAATGCGCTCAATTTGGAAAGGTCACATCCGTTTCTTGCTAGTCGCAATCCCTGTTCGCGTTTACAACGCGATCGAAACGTCGGAGAAGATCCACCTCAACCAGTTGCACAAAGAGGACTACGGTCCGATCGCTTACGACAAGCGATGCAAGAAGTGCAACAAGATCGTCACCAACGACGAGATCATCAAAGGTTATCAATACTCGAAGGACCAGTACGCGATCCTTGAACCCGATGATCTGGCAAAGGTCAAACTGAAGACCACCAAGGTCATCGACATAGTCGGCTTCGTCGATAAGGGTGAGATTCCGCCGATGCTATATGACTCACCGTACTTCGTGGGTCCCGACGGCGAGGTCGGCGCTAAGACATACGCGCTCCTGCGCGAAGTCCTGAGAGACACCGGCAAGGTCGGCCTCGGCAAAGTTGTCCTGCGAGACCGCGAAGACTTCATCGCCATCGCACCGCAAGACGACGGTTTGGTCGTATACAAGCTGCGCTATCCAAAGGAAGTGAGAAAGATGAACGAGGTCCCCCAGCTTGAACCCATCGAGATAGACAAGAACGAGCTGAAGCTCGCCCACACCCTGGTCGAGCAAATGGTGACTTCGATTGGCGAGATCGAGATGAGAGACCGCTATAACGAAGCTCTCAAAGACATAATCGAAGCCAAGATCGCCGGTAAAGAAGTGGCCGGTTTTGTCGAGGAAGAGCAGCCCACGGTTGACATCATGACCGCGCTCAAAGAGAGCATCAAACAAGCCCAACGCAAGCCGATGGTAAAAGCAACAGGCAAGGCCAACAAGCAGGAAGAAGCGGAGGAAGCAAAGCCGAAGAAGGCTCGAAAGAGCAAAGCGTCATAGGCCGAGCTTCATCGGATGTCAAAAAAAGATACCAAGATTCTCCGGTTCCCCGCCCCGGCGCCGTCGAAAGCAGATTACCAACGGGTCAAGTCGACCTACACGGTTCACGAAATCAAACAACTGTTTGGTCTCAGCGAACGTGTGATACGTCGCTGGACCGAGCAAGGCGTCGTGAGCGCGGCGCTGTCTTCGGAAGCCGGCGAATCGCTCTACGATTTCACTGCGCTGACCCAGTTTCGCCGCGTCCGCGAGCTGCGCGGACAGGGTCTGACGCTCAAGCAGGTCGAAGCTGAGCTGCAAGGGCAGATGAACCTGTTCAAACCGGTTCAGGCCAGGGTATCGCGTCTCCTGAGCCCCTTCGAAGAAGCTTTGCTGCTGCACGAACGCGGCGATAAGAAAGCCGCCGAGTTATATCGCGAGGCGATCGCCGAAGGAGACAACCTCGCGGACGCTTATTGCAACCTCGGCATCATCGAATTAGAAGAAAGCAGGATGCCGAAGGCGCTGGATTGTTTCACACTCGCGCTGAAGAACGAACCTCGGCATGTTGAGGCTCACTACAACCTCGCGAATTTGTATTTCGACGCGGGCGATCTGCAGCTTGCGAAGCTGCACTATGAGAGCGCCGCGGAACTCGAGCCTTCATTCTCTCCGCTTCACTACAATCTCGCGCTTGTTCACTATAAGCTGAACAATTTGAACGGCGCGTGCGCGGCCTTGCATAAGTATAAGGAGCTCGCACCCGAGGATCACGAGATGCAAGCCATCAACGAGCTTTTGAAATGGCTGGAGCAGGCACGCGACGTGGAGAATAAGCGACTCAGATCGACATAGCTATTGTCATGGATTCAAGAACCCCAACACTGCTTAGTGAGGTAAGAGGATGCCCAAGAAATTCACATCGCGCACATCCTGGCGAGAGAAGCTCGAGCGAACGGACCATTCAAAGATAGTGGAAATCCCGCAAGCGATGGCCAAGCGGCTCGGGCCGGGCATGATGGTCATCCCAAAACCTCTGGATGTCGATGCTCTGATCCGTAAGACTGCAAAAGGTAAACTGGTCACCGTTTCCGAAATCCGCTCGAGGCTCGCGCGTGACAGCAAAGTGGACATCGCCTGCCCGCTTACGACCGGAATATTCATACGCATCGCCGCGGAAGCCGCTGAAGAAGGTCTGTAACAGTCAAGTTTGCGGAAAGTCCGCCTCGGCCGACGCCGTTTTTTCCCGAGCAGTTTCCCACAACTCTGTCAGATTAGCATGGCAGTTGCCCCCCTTAATGGCGGGAACTGCCCGCGAACCTCGGTGGCGTCCCTGGTTGATCGCGGAGGCTTATGTCGCGCCGTGCTGCTCCTTCAATGTATGATGTGCCTTAATCATCGGAGGGACGAAATGGGCGCGGACAATGCTGACCTCTCGAAACTGCGCGAGGTCTTACACGCTGCAATCGTAGAAGTCGAAATAGCAATGGACACAGCCACGCATCCCGACTGGGCCGAGACCAAACAGAGCCTTCTTAAGGCAATCGAGATCGTGCGCAAGCTTGAGCGCGATCAGCTATGGTCGGTGTTGTCGACTAAGAAAAAGTGAGGGCACTCGCGTGAAGAGACTATTGCTCACTGCATTCGAAACATTTGGGGGTGAGGTTATCAACCCCTCCCTTGAAACCGCGCGCCAGGTCGAGAAGATCGCCTTTCCGGATGCGGTTGTTCGGGTTGGCGAGCTGCCCGTCGATCGACACCTTTCGGTCGAACTTGCGCTCGGGCTGGTACGCGCGAGTCAACCGGATGTCGTAGTCATGCTCGGAGAAGCCGGAGGCCGATACCGAATCAGTCCGGAGCGGGTTGCGATTAACGTGGATGACTTTCGCATCCCGGACAACGTGGGCAATCAGCCTCAGGATGAAGCCATCGTCGAAGGCGGACCCGTCGGATACTTTTCGACGCTGCCGATTCGAGCGATCGCGGACCGGATCAACAAGGCCCGCATTCCGGCAGCAATCTCAAACAGCGCCGGAGTTTTTTTGTGCAACAGGCTTTTCTACCGCGTGATGCATGCGATCAGCGTCGAACGCCTGCCCTGCAAAGCCGGCTTCATCCATCTTCCCTATCTTCACGACCAGGCCATCACCAGGAATCCGGATGTTCCAAGCCTATCGCGGGAGTCGTTGGTGGAAGCGGTGAGGCTCGCAATAGAAGTGTCGCTGAGCGCTGAGAACCAAAATGAGTCACTCGGCACAGGAGTTGAGAGAATAGGCGCTCATCACGATTGAAGCGCGCGGTAGTCAGCAAACAGCCAGTCCGAACCGGGATGAATCACAGCCTTACTTGTTTCACCGAGATGACCCCCGTCACCGACGCAAGCGCGCTGAGTGTATCTTCTGACATAGGCTGGTCGATCTGGATTAGAGCGAGCGCGCTCTCACCTATCTTCTTGCGGCCCAGATAGAGCCGCCCGATGTTGACGTCGTTCTCGCCGATGAAAGTAGCAATGCTCCCGAGCACTCCGGGTTGGTCTCGGTTGAACAGGAAGAGCATGTGGCCCTTTGGGATCGCTTCGAGACTGAATCCGTTGATCCGAACTATGCGTCCATCGCGGCGGCCGAACAGCGCGCCCGCTACTTCGCTCTCGCGCTCCGCGGTCACCGCACGCACTCGGATCATGCTCGCGAAGTCTCGTGCGCGGCGCGATAGGGACTCGCTGATCTTGATGCCTCGCTGCTCGGCGACGATCGCAGCGTTGACCATGTTGACCCGCTCGATCACCGGACCGAGCAGCCCTGCCAGCACCGCATGAGTGATCGGCTTTACGTCGTGCTCGGTCACCTCCCCTGAGTATTCGATAGCCACTTCGCGCAAGTCGTGGCCGAATACTTGACCCTGAAAGAGCCCGATCTTCTCAGCGAGAGTTATGTACGGACCAATAGCCCCGAGTAACTCAGCGCTCACCGCAGGCATGTTAACAGCGCCGCGAACAGTGCCGTGCTTCAGATAGTCGAGCACCTGCTCGGCGATCATCGTCGCCACGCCAAGCTGAGCCTCGGTGGTTGATGCTCCGAGGTGAGGAGTGGGGATTACTTGTTCGAGCGCGAGCAGCGGATTGTTCGGCGGCGTCGGTTCTTGTTCGAAGACATCCAGCGCAGCGCCCGCTACTTTGCCTGAGAGAATTCCGTCCGACAGCGCCAGTTCTTCAATCAAACCGCCGCGGGCGCAGTTAATCAACCGAACTCCGGGTTTCATCTTTTCAATCGTCGCTGCGTTGATCAAGTTTCTGGTCTCGTCGGTCAGCGGAGTGTGGAGCGTGATGAAATCGGCGCGTACGATCAGCTCATCAAGCGTGATCATCTCGATTCCGAGTTCGTGCGCCGCTTCTCGAGTGAAGTAGGGATCATAGGCCAGGATGTTCATCCCAAACGCTCTCGCCCGTGCGGCGACGGCGGTTCCGATGCGACCGAGTCCAATGATCCCAAGCGTCTTACCCATCAGCTCGACGCCAAGGAACCTGTTCTTCTCCCAGCGACCCGCTTTTGTGGAATTCGCCGCTTGCGGAATCTGGCGCGCCAAGGACAGAAGCATGGCCATGGTGTGCTCGGCGGTAGTGACCGTGTTTCCGGCGGCCGCGTTCATCACCACTATTCCGCGTTGAGTAGCCGCGCCGACGTCGATGTTGTCGACTCCGGTGCCGGCACGGCCGACCACGCGAAGATTGGTCGCTCTGTCGATCAGCGCGGCAGTGACCCTCGTTTTACTGCGAACGATCAGCGCATCATAGCCGCTGATTATTCTAGCGAGCTCGTCGCCGTCCATCGAAGGTTGTTCATCGACCATTACGCCGCTGGCTGATTTCAGCTTGTCAACGCCGGTCTTTTCCAATCCATCGCAAACGAGAATACGCATAAGATTCTGAACCTCGGACTCGAGTTCAATGAAGAAGGCCGAACTACGAACGTCCGCAGGAGCGCTGATTGTACCGGACCGGCAAACTTCCTTCCACCGGAAGCCTCTTAGCATTCGTGACAGCATGCTTGTGTGTTAGGGTTCTCATTCCGTTGGCCGGCTCGAGCCGGCAAGGGTAATCCAAGCCCGGTGGTACAACTTGATCGGAGCCTCCGCATACATCTCGATAGCGCTGGCGGCGGTTGGGTTGTACATCGCGGCCTATTTCACGCTTGTCTATTACGGCGTGCTGGAAGCAAACACCAGTCTAATGCCAAAGGTCTGCCGGCTTGAGACCGGGACTTGCCAGACTGTGCTCAGCACACCCTTCGCTCGCGTTTTCGGAGTACCAAACTCGCTCCTGGGAGTCGCGTATTACATCGTGGTAATCGTGCTGGTTGCGACGGGTTGGATCCACCCCTCGCGAGGGATCTTCGTTGGGAATGTCGGTCTTGATCTCGGTATCGCAGTTGTGGTCGTCGCGTGGTTTACCGTTCTGCTGGGAACCTTCCTCGCCTACTCGCTGTTCTTCATCATCAAGATCCCCTGCCCTCTCTGTCTCGCGGCGCACACGATCAACCTGGCACTCGCTATTCTGCTGACGACGATCGTCAGTCAGTAGGACTTGTCTGAAGTTCCGGCTGATGACTTAAAACGCAAACGGTCGACTCCCCAACTTCTAAAGGAGTTGTAGCCGCTTAAGTTTTGGAGTCACGAGCCAACCCTCGGACAAAGTCCCGCTTTGAATGACGCCCCAATGACTCCACGTTTTGCTGGGCGCGTTGACAGCATTCGAATGTGCCCGCTATACTTCTAGACTTTCGTCAGAAGCACTTTTTTGGAGGAGCTAACCGTGGCATACGCGATCATTCAGGCGGGGGGTAAGCAGTTTCGAGTTACCGAAGGAGAAGTAGTCAAGCTACCTTCGATAGCAGCGGAAGTCGGTTCATCCGTCGAATTCGACGCCCTGCTAGAAGCGGACGGCGCGAAGGTTGAGGTAGGGACCTCGTCGCTCGAAGGGCACCATGTCAAGGCCACGGTGGTCGAACATGGCCGGGCACGAAAAATAATCGTGTTCAAAAAGAAGCGCCGCAAACAGTATAAGAAGACTCACGGACACCGCCAGAACTTCACCGCGGTTCGAATCGAGTCAGTTCGCGACACTTCGGACAAATCGGAGTGAGCAACGGCTCAACGGCTGGCGAGGCTACGGTATGAGAGCTTCGGGTTCGGCACTTGGCGAGAGCGATGGATGGGGGACTTATGGCACACAAAAAGGGAGTAGGGAGTTCGCGAAACGGACGCGACTCGAACGCGCAGCGGCTGGGAGTCAAGCGTTTTGGCGGCGAGAGCGTGTTGGGAGGCACGATTCTGGTTCGTCAGCGTGGGACGAAGTTCAAGGCCGGCAACAATGTCGGCCGCGGTTCGGACGACACGTTGTTCGCGCTCGTTTCGGGTGTTGTTAAGTATGAAGAGAAGGGACGCAAAGGAAAGTTCATCAGCGTGTACCCGGCGGGATAGTCCGTAGTCCGTGGCCGTTGTATCTCTCATTCGACGACGACGACTGACCAAAGACAACTGGCCAAATGCAGTTTTTAGATCGAGCCAAAATACTGGTAAAGGGCGGAGATGGCGGCAACGGAGTGACCGCGTTCCGCCGCGAGAAGTTTGTCCCGCGCGGAGGGCCGTCAGGCGGGGACGGCGGACGAGGCGGCTCGGTCTCGATGGAAGCAACCACCCAGCTAAACACCCTCTTGCAGTTCCGCTTCAACCCTGAGTTTCGCGCCGGACGCGGTCTGCACGGCGAGGGCGACAAGCGCCATGGCCGGGACGGCGAAGACCGCAACATTCCGGTACCGGTGGGCACGGTCGTGACCGACGCCGAAACTGGAGAATTCTTTCACGATTTCTCTGAACCCGGAGAGCGTCTGGTCATTGCTCGAGGCGGTCGAGGCGGTCGCGGCAACGCGCACTTTGCCACCTCAACCAATCGCGCACCCCGTCACCACGAGGATGGCCAGCCCGGTGAAGTCCGGACGCTCCAACTTGAATTGAAGTTGATTGCCGACGTTGGTCTTGTTGGTTTTCCCAACGTCGGGAAATCAACCTTGATTTCGAGAATCTCCGCCGCCCGTCCGAAGATCGCCGACTACCCATTCACCACGCTCGAGCCGCATTTGGGAGTTGTTGCTTACGGCGATGAAGGCTCCTTCGTGGTGGCCGACATTCCAGGGCTCATCGAAGGGGCCCACGAGGGGAGCGGACTCGGACTCGAATTTCTCAGACACGTGGAGCGAACAAAACTGCTCGCCCACGTAATCGATGTCTCTTCGAGCGGCCGAGATCCCATCGATGACTTTCTGACGATCAGAAGGGAGTTAGAGCTGTACAAGCCAGACTTGCTCCGAAAGCCACAGATAGTGGTTGCGTCAAAGATGGATGCGATCGATGACGTTGTGAGAGTGGAGAGCCTGCGCGCGTTCTGCAACCAACGTGGACTCGACATGTTTGAGATATCCGCGGTCACCGGTCACGGCATAGAAGCCTTTATTGTTGGTGTGGGCGCAAGGGTCGACCAAATAATTCGGGAGGCGGGCGAAGTGGCAGTTTCTGGTTTATAGTTTCTGGTTCGAGGTTTTCCGGTTCCCGCTTAGCTTTGTGACAAGAAAACCGGAAACGAACCAACCGGAATCATGAACCACAAACCCGAAACCAAAAACCGTAATCTATGGGCGGACGTCGGATAGCTGCTTACGGGGGGACCTTCGATCCGGTGCACAACGGACACGTCGAAATCGTGCGCGCGATCGTGCGAATTTTCGGCCTTGACCAACTGTTAATTGTCCCGGCCCACAGACCACCTCACAAAGGATCGCGCGGAATCGCCGACGCTTATCATCGATTTACGATGGCGGTCCTGGCAACAATTGACGAGCCGCGCGTGCTGGTTTCGATGATCGAACTCGAAGCGCCTGACCGTCCTTACACATTCGAGACGGTCGAGCGCCTGCGAAACGCATTTGGAAGCGAATCGAAGCTGTTTTTTGTGATGGGCGCGGACTCATTCGAAGAAATCACCACGTGGCGTGAGCCTGCGCGGCTGCTTTCGTCAACCAGCGTGATTGTAGTCACGCGGCCGGGTCACGACGTTGGGTCATCTCATCTGGATGAGCGCTTCAGGTCGGCTATTGTCGATCTACGCGGTCGCGAGGTTGAGATGCAAGTCGAGGATCAGGATGAGCATCACATTTATTTGACCGGCTGTGTTAACACCGGAATATCGTCGACCGAAATCAGGCAAAGAGTGCGCGACGGGGAGTCCATTGAAGGCATGGTGCCGCCGCGCGTGGCCGATTATGTCAGAAAATATGAACTATACAGGCGACAACTCAATGGGTCGTAGCGCTAACAAGAAACCCCGATCGCGCCAGGCGCAGATGCTCGAGACTGAAGACGCGGTGACGATTGCGTCGCACGCCGCGACTGACAAGAAGGCGACCGATCTGGTCGTGCTGGACTTGCGAAAGGCCGCCTCGTTTACGGAGTATTTCCTGATCTGCACCGGCGCGAGCACGCGGCAGGTCCAGGCTATTTCTAACGCAGTTGAAGAGGCGCTGCTCAAGAGCGCGAAGCGCCCGCTGCATATCGAAGGCTATAGCAGCGCCGAATGGATTCTGCTAGACTACGGCGATTTCATCGTGCATGTTTTCGCACCAGTGTCTCGAAGATTCTACGATCTGGAACGTTTGTGGCGCGACGCACCACGCGTTGAGGCAAGAGAGGGGGAATGAACAGGGATGGACAGGGTGTACAGGATGGTCTTGGAACATCTTTCGGCCATCCGCTTTATCCTGCCCATCGCTGTCGATGAGTATGAAGCTTGTTACCAATTCGCCGTCCATGCAGAGAGTCGCGGAGCTCATTGATAGAGTCGCGGCTACCGGATCGAACGTGCTGGTATTGGGCGAATCGGGTACCGGAAAAGATGCGGCCGCCAGGCTGATTCACGACCGCAGCCAGCGTCGCGACCGGCCCTTTGTAAAGATAGACTGCGCGTCGCTGCCAGAAGAGCTTCTCGAATCCGAGCTGTTCGGTTATGAGAAGGGAGCATTCACCGGAGCGGCCGACTCGAAGCCTGGTCGCTTTGAGGCCGCCGACAGCGGCACACTGGTGCTCGATGAAATAGCAAGCCTCATCCCGTCATCCCAGGCGAAGCTATTGCGCGTGATCGAGGAGCGCAACTTTGAGCGGCTCGGTGGGAAGCAGCCGATCAAGATCGACGTTCGAATAATCGCACTGGCGAACATCGACATAAAAGAGGCGGTGAGAGCTCGCACGTTTCGCGATGATCTGTACTATCGTCTCGCGGTGGTCACCATAGAGCTGCCGAAGCTGGTCGATCGGTTCGAAGATCTACCGCAACTGGCGGGTGAGTTCGTCCGCCAGTTTGCGACCCGCAGCGGGCGTGCCGGGGTGCGACTGTCGAACGAGGCGGTGGACGCGCTTTCGAGCTACGATTTCCCGGGCAATGTTCGGGAGTTGAGAAACATCATAGAACACGCGGTGCTCACAGCGAATGAGGATGTGATTGAAGCCGCCGGGTTGCCCGAGTACTTGAGGTCGGCCGCGCGTTTGATGCAGTCGCGCAAATCCAAGCCGTCCCTCGCGGAGCTGGAGGCAGTGTACATCCGCGAGGTACTCGAGCACACGCGGGGAAACAAAACGCGCGCCGCCGAGATACTCGGTATCAGCCGCAAGAATCTTTACGAGAAAATGCGGCGGTACAACATCGGCAAGCTAAGCGCCGGAAGCCCGGCGCTGAACTAATCGGTTTCTGGTTTCTCGTTTCTAGTTTCTGGTTTGCGGAACTAAAAACCAGAAACCAGAGACCAGAGACCATCATGAAGTTGCGGTTCGTTTGGATCGGCAAGACTAAGAGGACGCCTGTCAAGGAGTTGATTCAGGGATACCTCGGCCGAATCGCTAAATTTGGAGTGGTTGAAGTTACGGAGCTTCGTGATCGCGATGACGTAGGTAGTGATGCGCGACGGATCATTGATAAAGAAAGCGAGGATATCCTCTCGCGCACGGCGTCAGCCGCTTTTCTGGTCGCGCTGGACGAGCGCGGACGCGAGCTTGATTCCACAAAGCTGGCCGAGATGCTCGAGAAGCACCGGTTGGCTGGGACCAAGCAGATCACCTTCGTGATCGGCGGACATTTCGGTCTTTCGGAGGCGGTGCGTGCGCGAGCTGATTTTGTACTGGCTATGTCGAGGATGACTCTGTCACACGATCTCGCGCGAGTGTTGTTGCTTGAGCAGGTATATCGTGCTTTCACGATCATCCACGATCTGCCTTATCAGAAATGATGTGCTGGTAGCAACGCGAACCTAACCGATCATTGGGGTAGGTATCGTTGAAGGAGAAATCGGACCAGGAGAATTAGATGGACAAAAGGAAAGTAAGACAATACGAGTCCCGGCTGAGCGAGCAGAGAAATGCACTGCTCGGGATGGTCGAGCGGACCGAAGACTACGGCCGCGAGGCTGACCGCGACGTCAGCCAGGATCCCGCCGATAAGGCGTCGAACTCATACACTAAAGAGCTTCTCTTTTCTCAGAGCACTAATGAGCGCAATACCCTCCGGTTGATCGAAGAAGCGCTGGATCGCATCACCGAAGGCGCTTATGGCGAGTGCGTGAACTGCGGCGATGACATTCAGCCCAAGCGGCTCGATGCGATACCCTGGACGCCTCACTGCATCAAGTGTCAGGAGCAGGTGGAGCAAGGACTGTTGGTTGAGAAAGAAAGTTGATCTTGGAGAATCCGAGCCCGGATTTGGCCGCTGAGGCCCTATTGCGGGACCTGCTATGTCTTCGATCCCATCGTCGAATCACCTGCGCTCCGGAGGCTAAAATGTGCTCCCACCCGCGCTACAAAGCATAAGAGATGGCCTGCTCGGCCTTACCTATCCGGAAGACTGCCGCGTCTGTGGCGGCGCCGTAGAGTCGTGGGACGACGGCGTCGCGTGCGCCGAGTGTTGGGACGATCCTTCTTTGACTAGAATTCTGATCGGATCTGTTTGCGCGAAATGCGGAGCACCGGTGGGGACCGCGGTTGCGGGTACAGAATCTCTTTCCGCAACGGTTCGGAGACGGCTATGCGGTAGCTGCCCCTCGGTTCCATACACCGCCGCGCGCGCTTGTGGGGCTTATGCCGGTGCCCTCGAAGCCAGCATACTGTTTCTCAAGATCGCTCCTCACATTTGTCCGCGTCTGAAGGCGATCCTGCGCAACACGTTCTCCGAGCATCAGCGCGAATTGAGAAGCGACCTGGTGATCCCGGTCCCGCTGCATCGACTACGGGAGCAACAGCGCGGCTTTAATCAAGCGGGGGTCATAGCAAGACTGATCTCGCAAGAGTTCGGCTTGCCTTTTGACGATCGCTCTCTGATGCGAGTCAAGCCTACGGAGCGGCATCGGGCGGGCATGGACGCGAAAGACCGCTCTCAGTCGGTCGAGCGAGCGTTCGAGGTGGCGAGGCCGCGCTTGATCGATGGCGCCTCAGTGCTTTTGGTCGACGATGTGTACACGACCGGCAGCACGATATGCGCGGCCGCTCAATCTCTGATCGATGCGGGGGCTAGGCAAGTAAATGTGCTGACTATCGCACGAGTTGGTGACCGTTGAGGTCTCCTCTGAATTGGCTGTCCTACTCTGAATTGGGCTCCTTCTCTCAATATCGACACTCCTCTGAATTGGGCTTGTAATTTCCTCCAACACGTTGTAGATTGCGCGCATACGCATTGCACTAATTCTCCGATTCTTTTTGAAGTCACTAATTCCTGCCGTCTAGCGACCAGGCGCTGGAAGTTGTAAGTGTGCACTAGACGTGCTGGAACAATAACAACACCAAAGGAACTCGGCGGGTTGGATTCTGGGGGCTACACGCTCCGACTCGCCCGCCTTCTAACCCTGCTTCAATGGAGGACCCGGACATGGAGGATCCAATGAATAGGAATTGTAAACAAGTGTTAAGCCTGAAGGTTGCAACTTCGTTCGTCGTCGGGGTGTTGGTTGTTTGCATCGGAATCTTGCTGAGCCTCGGGTCGACGACAGCTTGGGCGCAATCAACCTCATCGGGTACCGTTACCGGACAGGTAACGGACCCGCAAAACGCCGTCGTGCCGAAGGCGGATGTGACCTTGCTCGACGTAGCGACAAACATTCCGCGAAAGACAGCAACCGACGAGGCAGGGCGATACACCTTTTTCAACGTTCCGCCCGGCATCTACGTCATCTCGGTTAGCAAGGTGGGTTTCAAGTCCGCTATGGTCGACGGACAGAAGGTGACCGTCGGAACGGTGCGGACCATCGACCTGATGTTGGAGATCGGCGCGGTATCCGAGACCGTCCAAGTGTCGGCATCAGCGGGCGCCGAACTGCAATCTACGAATGCAGCAGTAGGAAAGACGATAACCGGTAAGCAACTCGAGTTGATAACCAACCTCGGCCGAGATGCGAACGCGCTATTTGTTCTTCAGCCGGCGGTAGCGCCAGCCGGCGAGGTAGCGGGGGCAGTTCGCGACCAGAACACCTACCAACTCGACGGCGGTAACAATAGCGACGATATGGCGGGCACGACCAACACTTACACTCAAGCCGCGGGTTTCATCGGTTCCGCGGCTACAGGCGGCACTCCGTCAGGTGTGATGCCTACTCCGGCCGAGAGCATCGAAGAATTCAAAGTCGCAACCAACAATCAGTCCGCTGACTTCAACGGCTCGGCCGGTGGCCAGATCTCGTTGGTCACCAAACGCGGGACGAATCAATGGCACGGCTCGGGTTACGAGCATTTCTTCGGCAGCAACTTCGGAGCCAACACCTGGTTGAACAACCACACGCCAGTCAAGGACACTTCAGGTAAGATCTTATCCCCCTCCACGCCGCTGCCTGCCAGTCACCAAAATCGCTATGGCTTCTCGGCGGGCGGCCCGATCATACCTTCGTTCCTCGGAGGGAAGACTTTCATGTTCGTCAACTATGAAGCCCGGCGCTTCCCGCAGGCGGCCCCCTTCGAAAGAGTGGTGCCTACCGAGTTGATGCGCGCGGGAGTCATTCAGGTACAGGACAGCGCGGGGGTTTGGCAAAAGTACAATCTGAATCCTAACCCGGTGACGGTAGCAGGAGTCACTTACCAGCCAGCCAGATGCGGAGCAAGTAACGCTCTTTGCGATCCCCGCGGGCTCGGTATGAATCCGCTGATTTCGCAACTCTGGACCAAGTTCATGCCTCTGCCAAACGATCCATCATTCACGTCTAGTGACCAACACAATACACAGGGGTATCTGAGCTCGGTTCTGCTGCCACAAAACACCGACTCCTTTGTGGCTCGATTCGACCATGACTTTGGTGACAAGTGGCATTTCATGGGGAGCTACCGCTACTACAGGCTCGATCAACTGGCAAACACTCAGATCGACATTGGCGGCGCGCTGCCCGGCGGCACCCTTGGTCAGCCAAGATCGACGGCGCCCCGGCAACAGAAACCCTCCTACTACGTCGTCGGACTTGTGACCAACATCTCTTCCACCATGACAAACGACTTCCACTACAACTACCTGCGGAACTTCTGGGAGTGGTCCACCGCCCAGGCGCCCCCGCAGCTTCCGGGTCTGGGAGGCGCGCTTGAGATCGGCGGCGAATCCGCGAACGCGTTGATCCCATACAACGTAAATACGCAGAACGTACGACAGCGTTACTGGGACGGGCAGGACAATACTATCCGTGATGATGTCAATCTTATTCACGGCAATCACATGTTCCAGTTCGGTGGTATGTATGAAAGAAACTTCGATATCCACCAGCGGAACGACAACGGGCAGGGAGTGATGGCCGCGAATGTGTATCAAATAACGAACAATCCGGGCCTGGCAAACTTAGCCACCGGCGGTTTTGCGCCGTCCACCGTGCCCTCCAACCAGGTCGGGGCCTACTCAACGCTGTACACTGAGATACTGGGCATCGTTACTCAGCCTCAGTCACTCTACACGCGCAAACTTCCAGACTTGAGTCTCCAGCCGCTTGGGACACCCGCGTTTGATAAGAGCGTGATTCCGAGCTACAACGCGTACTTCAGCGACACCTGGCGCATGAAACCGAACTTCACGCTGAGCTATGGCCTCGGTTACATGGTTGAGATGCCGCCATATGAGAAGGAGGGCAAGCAGGTGATGCTCGTGGACACTGCGGGCAATCCGATTATCACTGAAGACTACCTTGCCCAACGAAAGAAGGCTGCTCTCGCAGGGCAGGTCTATAACCCGACCCTCGGGTTTGCGACCATCAAAAACGTTGGCGGTGGCCGCAAGTATCCGTACGATCCCTTCTACGGCGGCTTCAGCCCGCGCGTTGCAGTGGCCTGGAATCCGAAGTTTGACAGCGGCATTCTGGGCAAGGTGTTCGGCTCAGGCCGCTCGGTGGTCCGCGCCGGCTACAACCGGATTTTCGGCAGGCTGAACGGGGTGGATCTTGTCCTGGTTCCCCTTCTGGGCACAGGCCTGCTACAGCCCGTTCACTGTCAGGGCGCGGTTAAAGCCGCAAATGCAGTGGCTGGGAATCAATGTCTGGGCGTCAATGGTGCGACTGCGAACACCGCCTTCCGTATCGGGGTGGATGGTTTGACCGCGCCGCTCCCGGCAGCTTCTGCGACGTTGCCGCAACCGTTCTTTCCAACAACTCTAGATGCGTCTGGAGTTCGCTTCGCGTCGGCGGGCGGCGGGTCCACGCTTGATCCTAAGTTCAGGCCCAATGTCTCCGATCAGTTCGACTTCACGCTACAGCGGGAGCTAATCCCACATAAGCTGCTCATCGAGGTCGGCTATATCGGACGGCGAATCGGCAACGAGTATCAAGCGGTGAATCTGGACGCTGTACCTTATATGACCACACTGGGCGGTCAGACCTTCGCCGATGCCTTTAAGAACATCTTTACCGCAGTGTGCGGCGGTCTAGCCAATCCCTGCGCGACGACTCCTGGGGCGATTACTCCGCAGCCGTTTTTTGAAGCGGTGATGGGCGGACCGACTTCGACCTACTGCAGCGGTTTCGCTAATTGCACCGCAGCCATCGCGTCGAAGCAAGCGTCGAACATCAAGTCCACGCTGGTCTACAGCCTGTGGAATGCACTAGCAAACGACAGATCGTGGATTCTGGGACGGACCTTGCCGAGCTCGAATCCCCCCGGCGGCTGCGTCGCTGCGTCGCCTACCTGCAACCAACTTACGTCCATTTTCATGGAAACGTCCTCTGGGTATGGAAACTACAACGCGGCATTTGCCTCGTTGTCAGTACGTGACTGGCACGGCGTGACAGCCCAGTCGAACTTCACCTGGAGTCATACGCTCGGGACCGGCGCCGTGACCCAGTCGACGAGTTCGTATACCGTCCTTGATCCTTGGGACATCGGCGCCATGTACGGACCACAAACGTTTGACGTTAGGTTCCTCTTTAATCAGGCCTTGGTCTGGGAGCCTCGCTTCTTCAAGAACCAGAACAGCTTCCTCGGCCGCTTGCTGGACGGATGGGCGTTCGCGCCGCTGTTTACGGCTCGTAGCGGGTTCCCCCTGAGGGTGACGATCCAGTCTGGCGTCAACGCGAACTGCCAATCGTACGGCGAGATGAACTGCAATGAGGGCAGCACCTACGAGAATGCGATGTTCCTTACGCCGTACAAAGGCGGCAACTCCGCTCATAAGAACACAGTGGTCACCGGGACCATTGGCACCAACACCAATCCCGCGAATGGCGGCGCGGGCATCAATATGTTCAGCGATCCAGCCGCAGTCTACGCTGGATTCCGGCGGTTGATCCTGGGTCTGGACCACAACGGAGGTGGCGCCGGCATACTCCGCGGATTGCCGACGTGGAACCTCGACCTAAGCGTCTCAAAGAAGTTCCAATTCACCGAACGGATTGGAATGTCGTTCCTCGCCCAGTTCGCAAACGTGTTGAATAAGTTCCAAGCTAACGATCCGAGCGTAACTCTGGACACGCCAGGATCGTTCGGTAATATCACCAGCCAACTCAACACACCGCGCCAGATCGAATTCGGTCTGCGGGTCCATTTCTAAGGCACGAACCAAAGGGGGCCGAGTAAATCGGCCCCCGTCTCTTACCCCTCGAGAATTCGTTACAATGTCGAAAGAGATCTTCGATGAGACTTTGGCCCTCGCCCTGGATATCGAAAACCAGTTGAAGTTTTATGGCGAGTTGGGACTCGAAGACGTTGGTGGATCGGCCCGCGTCTCAGGCCCGGCTCCCACAGCCGATTCCACGCATTCGGTTTCAGCGCCACCCACGTTTTCCCTCACCCTCGAGCCTGAACAAGACTCGAACGCCGCGGCTCAAGTTCCCGATGGCGAACCCACGGCACAAAGAACAATGGAGGCAGAACAGGTCGGACTGTTTGGCGAATCCAATGTTGCAAGCCGACAGGCCAGCTCGCGGCGCGCCAGCGCTACCTTACCCATCCTAGAGTCCCATGATCATTCCCTTGAAGCGATCAGAGAGGACATTGGCGATTGCCGGCGCTGCAGACTTCACGAGCATCGGAAGACGATTGTATTCGGAGAAGGCAATACTCAGGCAAAGCTGGTCTTCGTAGGTGAGGGCCCGGGCGCGGACGAAGACGCTAGCGGACGACCATTCGTTGGGCGCGCCGGTCAACTGCTCGACAAGATCATCGTGGCGATCGGGCTGAAGCGTGAAGACGTATACATCGCGAACATCGTAAAGTGCCGCCCGCCTGGGAATTGCACCCCCGAGCGTGACGAAGTGGACACGTGTGAGCCCTTTCTATGGCGCCAGCTCGCATTTATTCGGCCCGATGTGATTGTTGCGCTCGGTTCGCCTGCTTTCCAATGCCTCCTAAGAACAAGGGAACCGATTGGCAGGGCACGCGGCGAATGGCGTGATTGGAACGGGATCAAAGTGATGCCGACATTCCACCCCGCGTTTTTGTTGCGCTCGCCCGACAAAAAGCGCGAGGTCTGGGAGGACATGAAGAAGGTTCGCGACTACCTGAACTTCCGAATAAGCTGAGAGGTTTATAGCGCACTGTAGCCACCCAACAGCGGCCGCTTAGATGCGCGGAGAATGGCGAGAGTCTGGAAGAGCTACGGAAGCGGGGCGTGAATCTGGGCTGAAGCACGCATCCTCAAGAAGCAATCTCGACAATAGACTGGCCGCCCTTGGGTCGGCCTAAAAGGTACCGTGGTTTCGACGCCGCACAGCGCACACTTGACGGTGACCTCGATGCGCTCGCGTGGGAAAGGCTGCCCATAGGCCTGCATATTGGCAGCGATGCGGTCGTTCTTCTTCAACTTGCAAGGCTTACATCGCTTCGGATCGTTTCTCAACCCCTTATCTGCGAAGAACAATTGTTCTCCGGCGCTGAAGACAAACTCTTCGTCGCAATCAATGCACCTCAAGACCTTGTCCGTGTACTCGTGCACTTGGGTCTCCTCCCTTGCTCGACTCGCGCCCGACGGGCGCTAGCGACCTCAAAGCTTTTCTTTATTTCTTGTGTATGCGGCGGTGAGTTTGCAGGAACTATTTGTCCCTTGCTGGGGACCTGACGACCTGATACTCCGGTTCACTTTGCAGTCCCACTAAGCTCGGATACCGCCTGATATTATTGCTTGATAGAATACAACCTAACGAGATGCCTGCCATTATCGCTCTATTTACATGGGTGTCAAGCAATTTTGTCGCTCCAGACGGGCAAGAGGGACGGGCCGAGCTTGAACCGCTGGAGACTCCAAAAGAAGACGCTTTCGGGTTTGTTGATCATTCCCAATCAGGCGGCAGTTGACCAAGATATTAATTATTGACTTGACTATAAGACTTTGTTACTTTGCGGCAGAACTCAAGAGCTCATTTTTGCCCCTTTGGATTCGATTCAATCCGCTCCCTAACCATCGAAGGAGTAGCAATGAAAAGTACAGCCCGCTTGGGCGTAGCGCTCATCATCTTTCTCGTTGGAACTTTAACCACCTCGGTTGTTGCCCGCCAACAGAATTCGGACCAATCCAACCCCGTCGCCCGGCGGTCAGACATTTATTGCACAGGTTTCATTGCTGATACTCCCCCGCGAGCGGACCTGCAGGTCGTTGGCGCCGAAAAGGAAAACGTTAAACTGACTTTTGCGCAGGGCGATGTTGTGTTTCTCAATCGCGGGCGCGGCGCGGGCGTTCAACCGGGCGCCGTTTACTACATAATCAGACCCGTTGGTGAGGTCAATCATCCGTTCGCCAAGAAGAAGCTCGGCTATCTGGTGCGCGAACTCGGTCTGCTTCGAGTAGTCGAAGTTGGTGATCAAACCTCCACCGCGGAGATAACCGTCTCCTGTGACACTGTTGAATTTGGCGATCTGCTGAAGCCCTACGAGGAGTATGCGGGACCCAACTTCGGCGACGCCCGGCCACTACCCAGGTTCGGCGAAGGATCCGGGGGAACGACCGGACAGATCGTTATGGCGCCCGGATTTCACGAGAACCTCTCCGCGAACCGCGTTGTCTATATCGACGTTGGCACTCGACAAGACATTCACCCAGGCGACTTGTTCACTATCTTTCGCGAGATTGGGAGCGGTGAAGGCATCACAAAAACGCCGCACGACAAGGTCGTCAAGAGTCGAAGCAGCGGATACGAAGGAGATCGTTATCACGGCGGCAAGTATTCAATTCAAGGGACGCGTGTCCCGCTTGAGCAAGTGCTGCGGGACTGTCCTCCCCTTCCGCGAAAAGTGGTCGGTGAGCTGGTTGTGATCAAGGTTGAAACAGGCGCTTCGGTCGCTCTCATCACACGAACGACCGCGGAGATGCAGATCGGCGATATGATCGAGCGGTCTAACTGAACAGCGACCGAGTATTCGAGGCGCGTCGCAATTGAGCGGCGCGCCTTCCTCACCTTTCTTTCCCCGTTCCCCTCACCCTCCTCTTAGAAAACCAAAACCGAAAGCTAGCAAAGCGGACAGACGGTTTGCGCGATTATGTCAAATGTCTATAATGGGCTGGCGGAACAACCGTCAGGAGGCTGAATCTATGCTGAGTAAGCGGAAAAACATCTGCGCTCTAACGCTGATTTCGTTTTTCATCTGTGCGACCGTTGGGCTCGCCGGTTCCTTCGCATGGCCACAGAAGAAGGACAATGGCGACAAGCCAAGCAAAGAAAAGAAAGAGGGAAAGAAAGAGAAGAAAAAGGACGCCGCAGACAGCGGGAGCCGGTCTGAGCCCCACGCCGTGCTGTGGCAGGAGCCAACTGATATTGAGAGCCGCGATCTGCTCAACGGACCCGGCGGATCTGATGGTGCGCCCGATCCGAAAGGCAAGTTCACGTTCGTTGGGCGCGTGAAGGGCGGCACGTCCGAAAAGATACACGTTGACGATGATCGCGGTCGAAAGTGGCAGGTCAAGTTCGGTGCAGAAGCAAGGCCAGCGCCGGCTGCTGCGCGTATCGCCTGGGCCGCCGGATACCACGTGGATACCGACTACTTCGTAAAGCGCACACACATCGAAGGCCGAGGCGGATTTGATGTATGGGACGTGCGCTTTAAGCGACGTGACGACGGCTTCAAAGATCTTGGCATATGGTCGTGGCATTCAAACCCCTTCGTTGGTACGCGAGAGCTCCAAGGGTTGAAAGTCTTGATGGCGCTGCTCAACAACTGGGATTTGAAGGACGTCAACAACAAGATTATCCAGCCGTCGAAAAAGAGCGGCGGTGATAGGAGCGAGACCATTTACTATGTGTCCGATCTGGGCGCCACTTTTGGCAAAACCGGATCAGGGTTCCGCAAGATTCCGGGCTTCATGACCGCCCCGGCCGGAACGAAGGGCGAAGCCGGACCTTATTCCGATCAGGTGTTCATCAAAAAAGTGAGCGGTGGTCAGGTTGTGTTCAACTACAAGGGCAAAGACCCAAAAGCGCTCGAGGGAGTGAGTGTCGAGCACGCTCGCTGGATGGGGAATCTATTGGGACGACTTTCAGACAAACAACTCTCGGATGCGTTCCGGGCAGGCGGCTTCAGCGACGGGGAGGTTACTACCTTCTCGCGGGCGCTTCGTGCTCGGATCAACGAGCTAAAGAATTTGAAGTAGCTATTGCACGAGCAAAAGGAGAGCCCGAGCCCTGTCACCGCTCGACGGCGGCTTGGGCTTTATCGCCGCCTTTTGCAAACCACAAGTCCTTAGGCGTAACTGACGGGGACAGCAGGTGAAGAGTGACCCCTTCTAGATCGGCTCGGTGTGCCACGAAACTCCTTCGATGAGCCAGAAAGGCGCACGGGGCATCTTCGAGCAGCAGCTTTGTTACCTCACGGTAAATGCCAGATCTCTGCTCTCGGTTCATCACCGAACGTGCTTCGCCCGTCAACCGGTCCACCTCTTCGTTTGAATAAGTGCTGATGAATAGATCGCGATTGGCGGAGTTAAACAGCACATAAGTGAAGTTGTCAGGGTCAGGATAGTCCGCGAACCAATCGCGGCCCGCGATCGGTACCGCGCGCATTCTCAACCCTCGCCCCCTTTCTTCGGCTTCAACATAACGAAACTCGGCAC
>JACXTT010004372.1_pt1 | contig 21019 bp, 17 predicted proteins | sample 9270951 | NCBI WGS metagenome assembly JACXTT01 (sample SAMN15532306, study PRJNA645909) | rock metagenome | isolation source: weathered quartz diorite | place: Puerto Rico | collected 2017-06-21
TTCTCGAGGGTCATGGCGAGCCCAGCATCGATGACATGAATGATCCGAAAGGGTACGGGCAAATCAAAACTGCGCTGGACAACGAAAGTTATGAGGTCAAGAAATTGGTCCTCACGGAAGGCGCTGCGCTTCCAGACGACGTGGCGTTGCTGATCGTTGGAGGCGCGGAACGTTCCCTCTTGCCTCACGAGATTCAAGCAATCGACGCGTATCTGAAAAAGGACAAAGGCGGTCATGCCCTTTTCCTGCTCAATCCTCGGGCCACGCCAGAATTAGCAACCTATTTGAAAGACTGGGGAGTGCAGGTAGGCAACGATGTAATCGTCGATGAACAAATTCAACTGTTAAAAGGTCGCACTTTTACATTGACGCCCTTTGTAACGACCTACGGCGCCCACCCGGTTACTGCCGAACTGAGCCGTCGGGGCTCGTCCGCCCTCACAACCTACAGTATTTCTCGTTCGATCGAACCACAAACGGATGGGAAAAAGGGGCTCGCCCCTGTCAGTCTGGCGAAAACGGGGCCAAACTCCTGGGCGGAAACAGATCTGGAAAGCGTCTTTCAGAAGCAGACGGCTCGCTTGGATGAGCAAGATCGGCGAGGACCGATCTCTCTCGCGGTCGCTGTCACCGCCAATCTGAAGGAGATGGGGCTAGATCATGATGGCGCAGCGCGGATCGTGGTTTTCGGCAATGCTATGTTCGCTAACAATCAGTTTATCGGTCAGTATTTTAATCGCGACTTTCTCTTGAACGCGGCCAATTGGTTGGTCGGCGAAGAAGGCTTGATTTCTGTGCGCGCGCGCACGATGCGCGCTTCGCGCGTCCAGTTCACCGCACAGCAAGGCACGGTGATTTTTTATCTTTCGGTGCTCCTCTTACCCGAATTTTTGTTAATTGCCGGCTTGGCCGTGTGGTGGTGGAGGCGTTAGTGTTTTGCCGCACTTTGCCATATTGACAGCAGCACCGTCTTCTAACTTTTCAACTTTTTATCATCGATCGCTATGAGTCTATTCAAAGCTCTGGTCATGGTTGTTTTGCTCGCCGCGTTGGGAGCCTATGTTTATTTCGTAGAACTACCCCATGAGCAAGAAGAAGCAGCCAAGAAAAAACTCTTCACCTTCGACAAATCAGACGTTATTGAAATCAACCTGGCCTATCCGGACCGCAGCCTCCATCTCAAGAAGGACGAGTCCGGCAAGTGGCGCCTCACTCAACCTCTTAACACTGAAGCCGACGAAACAACAGTCACCAATCTCATTAATGCTATTGCCGACGCCGAAATTAGCCGTATTTTGGACGAACCAGTCCAAGACCCTGCACTCTATGGACTTGGCGCCCCTGTTGTCAAAGTACAGGTCACCCTAAAAAACGGAAAGACGCTTCCCCAAGTCTCAATTGGCAAAGACACGCCGGTCGGGTACTCCGTGTATCTACAAAAGGAAGGGGAAACCAAGTTACTCCTCACGCCTCAAGCCTTTCGCTTAGGTATGACCAAAGAAGTGAAGGACCTCCGAGATAAAACCGTGCTCGCTTTCAAGCCGGAAGAAGTAAAAAAGATCGTGATCCAAGGAAAGGAAAAAGAAGTCCTCCTCACCAAAACAGACTCGGGCTGGTCGCTGGAAAAGCCGACTACCGGCAAGGCGGATGACGCTCAAGTGCAAACCTTCCTGTCCGCGCTGCAAGGGTTAAGAGCGCAGGATTTTGTTGAACAGCCGGCGTCAGACTTGCAAGAATATGGATTGACGACTCCACGATTGACGGTAGCGCTTACATCTGGCGCTGACGCGTCACAAACACTTCTGGTTGGTGGAGAAAAATCCCAAGACAAAGGCGGCAAGTTGCGCTACCTCAAGCGAGGAGAGAACACTACACTTTTCCTGGTGAGCGACTCCGTGCTGCATGATGTTGATAAATCACCCGACGATTTCCGCGATAAAACTATCGCCAAGTTCCCCCAAGACCAGGCTGTGAAGATTGAAGTAAAGCGACAAGATGGGCAGAATTTCACGCTCACTCGCGGCGCCGACAAGAAATGGTCTATGGATAAATCTGGAGAAAGCGTCTTCAAAGAAGCAACCGTAACTCAGCTCCTCTCTACAATATCGGATTTACGTGGCTACGAAGTTGCAGCCGATAACCCGACGGATCTCACTCCCTATAACCTGGCGGCGTCTGAAGTTGCCATCGCTGTGTATGATGATAAAAATGCAAAGCTCGCAGCTATACGAGCAGGACAGAAAACCGAAGGCGCAACCAAAAAGACTTTTGCAATGGCGGAAGGCGGGAAGACCGTTTTTGCCCTGCGCGACTATGTATTTGATCGCTTGAATAAAGGGACGGCGGACTTCTGGGAGAAATCAGCAGAAAAGTCAGAGAAGAAAAGCGAAAACACAACCACCATCCCCCCTGCTGTCCCCAAAGAAGAAGACCTTCCTAGCTCACAGGAAGGAGACTGAAACACATCGCATTTAGCCATAAAAAAAGGCGAACTGTGAGTTCGCCTTTTTTCTTGTTTGGCGGCTATTGGCGCTCGGTGCTATTTATTCTCAATAACCACCTCAACGCGGCGATTTTTTGCGCGCCCAGCGGGATTATCTGTTCCATCAGAATTCTTATTCGGCGCCACCGGATAGCGCTTACCAAATCCTTTTGTCGTCACTCTCCCAGTGCTTACCCCTTCACTCTCTAGAGAAGAGGCGACGTTTCCGGCTCGCCTCTCGGAAAGCCGTTGGTTTACTTCCTCACTGCCGATCGAATCAGTATGCCCTTCGACAGAAACACGACGGCCTTGAGCTGAATTGTTGAGGACATCGCTAATACTGCGAATCTTTGTGCGCGCGTCCCCAGTCAAATCTGCTCTGCCAAATTCAAAGAGCACATCGGGCAGGTTCACCACAACGCCACGTTCAGTTTCTCGGGCTTCGAGGTTCTGCTTCTTGAGTTCCTCGATCAACTGCTGATTGCGAGCGAGATCTTGTTTTTGTTGCTCTATTTGCTTTTGATTTTCGCTCAGCTCAGTATCGCGCTTCTGTAACTGATCACCGACAAGCGCCCCAGCGCCCGCGCCCAGCGCGCCCCCGATGGCCGCGCCAGCGCCAGGGTTGCCGACGGCGGCTCCAATAATGGCTCCCGTCGCGGCGCCAATCCCGCCGCCAGCTAACGCGCCCTTTTCCCGGGTGCTTAAAGGTTGCGAGCAACTCGCGAACAATGCTGCTATGACGAGAAGAGTTCCCCCTCGCACCAATATGCTTTTTTTCACGATGTCGGCTCCTTTAACTCTTCATCACATTTCACTATACGATTAGTATTCATCGTCGTTTGATCTGTTCCTTTGCCTTTGTTTCATGCGTTCGAGTTCGTCACGCTGGCGTTGGAGTTCCCGATTATTTTGATCGATCTGCTGTTGTTGGTCCGTTTGCTGCGTTTCTTGACTTTGCATCTTATCGCCAACCAAAGCGCCCGTCCCGGCGCCCAGCGCGCCGCCAATAGCCGCACCAGCACCAGGAGCGCCGACTGCCGCGCCAATAATGGCGCCGGTCGCGGCCCCTAACCCGCCTCCCATCAGGGTTCCTTTCTCTCGCGTGCTCAAGGGTTGCGAGCACCCGCTCACAACGACGACAAAAGCCAGTGTGACCATGCCTATGCGTCTCATAGATTGCTGCGTCATTCTGCACCTCCAACTAAAAGTCACCAAAGACAACTAAACTGATCGATATCATAACCAGTTACATTTCTCTAATCAACACAAATTTATCCCGTGGGCGAATCACCATAAACGGCCTTCTTGTTCTCCCGAAAAGAAGTGATAAGCAAACTTATCACACCGACGGTGATGCATGAATCGGCCACGTTAAAGGCAGGCCAGTAATACGCGTGCCAATGAACAAGCAGAAAGTCAATCACTTCCCCATGCCACACGCGATCAATGAAATTCCCGAGAGCGCCGCCGAGAATGCTAGCAACCGAGGCGAGAGTCATGCGATCGGAATCCTCGACTTTTCTAAGGAACACAAGCAGCGCCGCCATCGCCACTATAGTCGTAAGTAAAAAAAAGGGCTGACGGAACGAGGCTGGCGCTTGCGCGAGCAGACTAAACGCCGCTCCAGTATTGCGCTCATGGGTAATATGAAAATAGGAGTCGATCACCGTAATCGACTCATGCAAAGCCAGCGTGCGCGCAATCAACCATTTCGTTGCTTGATCAAGAACGACAATGGCTCCAACAATTGAACAAACAAAGACTGTTTTTCGCTCCATAAAATTTAGAGAAAGTCGCGCCGTCTCATGACGCTTCTCGTTGCACCCCTAACGTGATCGAGGCTCCATCAATATCGACCGTCTCAACACGGTCGCCTATGGGTTGAAGACATTGCACCGAACGGGCCAGCGTCTCTTCTTGAATATATCGAGTATGACGATCAATTACAGCACCGAGACGTCCGTCGGCTTCATATGTTACAGCGATGCGATCTTCTACACGATATCCAGCTTCCTTACGCATTTGCTGAATGGCGTGGACAACTTCGCGCGCTAACCCTTCGGCGATCAGTTCTTCATCCAACGTGCAGGGGAACTCAATCGAAATAAAACGGTCAGAACGTACATCTGGAGCGCCATCACGCGCCTGTCGCAGAATCTGCACTTCTTCGGCTCGAAACACTTCTCCGTCGAGCGTTAGCGTATCCCCGGCTTCAAGCATTAACATTTGTTCTGGGGTGAGACTAACAATCTGTTTACTGATGGCTCCAAATTTCTTGCCGAAACGCGGACCAAGCAATTTGGCGTTTGGCTTTGCGCTCAACACTACTTTTTCGTCTTCCGCCGTGCTATAGCGCACCTCTTTGACGTTCAACTCGTCGCGAACGTATCCTTCGAGCGGAGCAATTTCATCGAGGATAGCTTGCTGTCGATGCAGCACCGTCAATGAACGCAGCGGCATTCGCACTTTGACTTTCCGTTCGTTGCGCAGACTGCGCCCTAACAAAATGACCCGCTGCATCCGCGCAACCGCATCTTCCAATTGCAGATCAACAAGCTGCGCATTGTAAGGCGGAAAGGATTCCAAATGCACGCTGTCTTCAGTTTTCTCCTCCTGCAGCGTGCGCAGATTGCGATAAATCGCGTCCGCCAAGAAAGGCGTAAACGGCGCCATAAGTTTGGAGAATCCCATCAACACATCGAACAAGGCGCGATACGCAAACCGCTTGTCATCGTTGTCAGTTTCGCTCCAGAACCGACGGCGATTGAGACGCACGTACCAGTTCGTCAATTCATCGAGAAAGTCGACGAGGGCAGGAACAACATTATAAAGCCGATAGGCATCCATTTCTTCGGTCGCCCGGCGGATAAGGGTCTGTTGACGTGAGAGAATCCAGCGATCAAGAATGTTCGGCGAGGCTCCCGCCGGAGTGAGGGCCGGCTTCCAGGCGTCCACAGATGCGTAAGTGACGAAAAATTTGTAGGCGTTCCACCACGGCAGCAACAAGCGTCGCACGGTGTCGCGCACGCCTTGTTCACTGAAGCGCAGTTCTTCGGCGCGCACTAATGGGGAGTTAATAAGGTAAAGACGTAATGCATCAGCCCCATATTCGGCAATGACATCTTCCGGCTCGGGATAATTTTTGAGCCGTTTGCTCATCTTCTTGCCGTCCTCGGCTAACACCAGACCATTCACGACCACGTTATGAAACGCTGGCTTATCAAAAAGCGCAGAGGCGACAACCATGAGGGTATAAAACCAGCCGCGGGTTTGATCGAGCCCTTCGGCTACAAAATCCGCCGGGAATGAGCGCGCAAAATCTTCGGCGTGCTCGAATGGATAATGGAGCTGAGCGTAAGGCATCGAGCCGCTTTCAAACCAACAGTCGAACACGTACGGCACGCGACGCATCACTCCTTTGCCGTTTGCAGCAGGAAAGGTGAGAGCATCGACAAACTCGCGATGCAGATCGGTCACCTGTACGCCGGTCTGTTTGGCCAATTCATCGATATTCCCAAGACAAACGACTTCGCTACTGTCCTCATTTTTCCAGATAGGCAGCGGGGTGCCCCAATAGCGATTCCGACTAATTGCCCAATCTCTTGCGCCTTCGAGCCAATTGCCAAAGCGACCGTCACGCAAATGCTCAGGCACCCAATGCGTGCGACTGTTGTTCGCTACAAGCCGATCACGAAACGCCTCGACGCGTACGAACCAGGTAGTCACCGCACGATAAATCAGCGGCGTGTCGCTGCGCCAACAGAAAGGATAACTATGAAAGATGGTTCCCTGGTGAACGATTCTTTTCTCGCGCTTGAGCCATTCGATAATCTTCGGATCAGCTTCTTTGACATGCAGGGCAAGAAAATCACTCACAGGTTGAGTGAAACGTCCCTCATCATCAACCGGATTGACCAAGTCGATGCCAGCTTTCTGACACGCAAAAAAGTCTTCTTCGCCAAAAGCTGGGGCGATGTGGACAATTCCGGTTCCATCTTCTGTGGTAACATAATCCGCGGCAAGCACTCGAAAAGCGCCGACGTTTTTCCGCTCGGCAAAATAAGGAAACAGCGGCATAAACCGGCGACCGACCAAGTCGGAGCCTTTATAGCGCTCTTCAATGGAAAATGTCTCAGCTTTTGGGAAATAGACCTTAAGGCGGGTTTCAGCCAAAATGTAATGCGCTCCATCTGCGTGGTCGCGCACTTTCACATAGTCGATGTCTGGCCCTACGGCTAACGCCAAGTTGCTCGGGAGCGTCCAGGGAGTCGTCGTCCACGCGACAAAATAGGTATTCTCTTCTCCCTCGGCAGTAAAACGGACGGTAATGGCTGGATCTTGCACGTCTTTGTAATTCAGGTTCGCTTCAAAATTCGACAAGACCGTGCTGAGGCGTGTTGAAAATGGCAGCACCTTATGCCCTTCATACACGAGTCCCTGATCCCACATCTGCTTAAAAACCCACCACACCGTCTCCATGAACGACAGGTCCATAGTGCGATAGTCATTGCGAAAATCCACCCATCGACCCATACGTCGGACTGTTTTTTCCCATTCTTGCGTGTAGCGCAGCACGATCTTGCGGCACTCGCTATTGAAACGGGCGACACCAAACTTCTCGATGTCGGTTTTTCCACTCAAGCCGAGCGCTTGCTCAATTTCCATCTCGACCGGCAGCCCGTGACAGTCCCAGCCGAAACGACGGTCGACATACCGGCCTCGCATGGTCCAGAAACGCGGAACAATATCTTTAATAGTGCCGGCCAAAAGGTGGCCATAATGAGGCAAGCCGGTGGCGAAGGGGGGACCATCATAGAAAATAAACGGCGGACAAGTCCTGGTCTTCTCCAACGTCCTGGCGAAAATGTTTTGCTCATCCCAGAATTTGAGGACGTCCAGTTCGACTTCAGCAAGTTTTAGATTTTCGGCAACCGGTTCCATTGTGAATCGGACCTCACTTACGTCATGATCTTCTCATGTGACAAACTACAGACTGGCGGCCCTTTTTGCCAGAGGGCGAGAGGGGAAGAAAGTCGGGACTTGACCAACTCTACATTGAGACAAAGAATAGCAAAACTATCCCGCGAGCAAGAGGAGCAACCGAACATGGGCAAACGTAAGATGATTAACTTCGCCAGTGGAGGATTCTCCCAATACGAAGACGTAGAAGAAGAAGGCATGCCTAAGCCGTGTGCGATGGGTCTGCCGTGGGTGAATCCAGACACCATGAAAACCCTGGAGCGCCGCGATATTCGTCGTACCGATCCTAAAGGCAAGCCGCTGGATGAAAGCGCGCCGCAATCTCCGCATTGATCTTGTTTCCCACGGGCTGCTTGGTTTTTTCTTCACTGCGCTACGCTGGCGCTAAGATTACGAAAAAATCTCTTTTCGGAGAAACCGAGAGCAACGGAGGGTTATTCTCCCCGAATTTTTTTGGTCGAACGGGCTGTTCTCTTCCCTAGGGTGTCGAAGAGGGGGTGTTGGGACCGACGTACACCGAAGTAGTAGCAACAGATTTCGCTATCAAGATCATTATTAAAGGTGCGCTGTTGTCCATCCTCAAAAAGGATGCGCACCAAGCACGTACCGCCGACCAAGACCGAGGTCATCACCTCGACGACGACCCCTTCGCCCCACTGGCTATAGTTTGCGTGAATGACTTTATCTCCCAAGCGGAGATAGAGGCGTTTTCCTTCCACATCATGTCCTAAGCGGGTTGCACAGTCGTCTTGTTGTAGCGGAAAACGCAGACAGGAATCAAGGCAGCGCGTCACTCTGGTACTGGCCTAATTTGAGGTGAAGTGTCCTAAGTTGGCGTTGTAAGTATCCGTACTTCCTTTAACGAGAAGAAATGAAGAAATGTCCTAATTCGAACAGCACTGCCACTCTGCCTAGAGCAGATCCTAAGAATTCAACGTTCAGGCAGGTAAGCAAGGACTCTATCTTCAATCCACCGTAGCAAAAGGCTCCCGACAGTAGTCGCAGCTTCCTCGGCTGACAACTTCTCCTCCAACGCTTCACAAATGGCGGCAAACGAAGCGCCAGCCATAACGCCATGAAGAGCCGCTTGTTCAACACTATCAAGCTTCGTGTGATACACCGAGAAACCTTCTCGCCATACACGGAGCACCAAAGGCTCCGGAGCAATATCATCAACGTTCAGCGCCTGCTCCTCCTCTTCAGCTGCCTTCCAAATCTCATGTATAGGCCACTGGCTTTTGACGAGCCGAAAAGCGGGTATCAGTTGGAAAGTAAGCGCCGGCCAGGCTTCGGGTTGGATTGTTTGCAAATGCTCGATGAGGAGAGGAGCTGCATCAGGAGCATCGAATACCTCTACCCGCGCCCACTCCAGAGCAGCCAATTCACTCAGGAAAGGCAGCTCCACACTTTCTAGTCGACTTTGCAAAAACGCTGGGAACAACCGACCCAAATGACGCAAAGATGGATGAGTAGAAGGGTGTTGACCAAGATAGCCGCTCACAACTTCATGGAAACGATCACAGCCCAGTATGGCCGCTGTACGAGGAAAATCTCCCTTCACCACTTCAAACAAGCGCGCATAATACATCTGAGCATAGATGTCGATGCGCGCTGCTGATCCGAGTGGGTCACGTCCTTCTACAAGAGCAACGACCAGAGGATCAAAACTCACCGGGCCGGCCCCAGGCGACCGTGCAAGTGAAGCGAAGAAGCGGGATTGCAGTTCAGGCAGACTGAGCATAGGCAAGCCCCAATTCTTCGGCTTCTACAGCGCGGGCGCGTTCAGCTTCGGCGCACACGACTTCAAATTCAGGAATCTGATCATCCCATTCCACTAACGTCGAAACTCGACCACAATGACGCACCGCCAGTCGATACAACTCCCAGACAGGATGGATGACCGGCCCGTCATGCGTGTCGAAGAGATACGTTCCTTTGTCGCTATGCCCAGCGAGATGGATTTGCCCAACTCGATCAGGAGGAATGTGCTCGATATAGACTCGAGGATCGAACTGGTGATTAAAGGCGCTCACATAAATATTATTGACGTCGAGCAAAATGCCGCAATCCGCCCGCCGGGCAATTGCCGCGAGGAACTCCCATTCCGGCATCGTTGAATGCACATACGTGAGATAGCTCGATACGTTCTCAATCAAAATTTGCCTGCCCAATTTTTCCTGCACTTGGTCAATTTTTTTGACAACAACATCAATGGCTTCTTCGGTATAGGGCAGCGGTAATAAATCGTGCACATAGTGCCCGCCGATGCTGCCCCAACATAGATGGTCCGAGACCCAAGCCGGCTCGAATCGCCGTATTAACACTTGTAATTCGTCCAGATACGGTTCGTTCAGTGGATCGGTGGAACCAAGAGAAAGCGACACGCCGTGCAACACGAGCGGAGCAACTTCCCGAGCTTTCTCTAGCGCAGCAAGCGGACGACCGCCACGAATCATAAAGTTTTCCGAGATGGCCTCGAACCAGTCAACTTGCGCGGTTCCCTCCCACAGACGAGGAAAGTGCTGCGTGCGCAATCCGACCCCGTGACCAAGGTGAGGAACAGAAAAAGTCATGAGAATCACGTCTCCTGAAAATACAGCCACAAGCGTAGATGGGTCAGTAATGAAAATAAAAAAGGCGGACTTGAGATCCGCCCTTCTCACCGCACCTTACTTCGATGGCTGAACAACCTTCCCGCCTTTATCGGTGCACTCTTTCTCGGATTTGGCTTTTACCCAGCCTTTACCTTTGCACGAGTTTTTGCCGGCGCAGGAGTGGCCTTCGCCAGCACAGCTTCCCTGGCCTTGGCACGAATTGATGCCCGCGCAAGAAACTTCACCGCCAGCCTTCTCATCTGCCCGAGCGCTCAATGCGCCGCTTGCGACCAGCGTTGCTACAGCACTCGCGATTACAAAACCTTTTCCAAAAGCGTTCATTGATCCCCCTCCGTTGGGTAGTGAATTTGCGAGCAGTCTCGCTTTGCCTATATAAATGCCATGAACGGAAAAAAGTTTCATCCCTCCGGCGTAGAACACTAAAAGGGCATTTCTTCGCCGCCAAATTGCTCGGCGTCAAGTACAAGCACCTTGACGTGCATCCCCTTTGGCAAAAGCGGCAGTTCAGGCGGTCCGATAATAAGTCCCTTTCCCAGAGAAAGTGAACTCAGCACGCCAGAACTTTGAGTTCCAGTTGAGAAAACTTCGTAACGATCGCCATGAGCAACCAAGCGGCACCGCACGAACTCAGTCAATCCTTTCGCCTTGCTAATGTCTTCTCCTATCACAGCAGACACCACTGGTAGGAACGGTTTTTCATATCCCATCATCCGGGCAAGGGCCGGTCGTACATACAGATAGAAACATACGAGCGCTGATACCGGGTTCCCCGGCAATCCCCAGTAAGGTCGTTCCCGGAGCAGACCAAAAGTCAGCGGCTTCCCCGGCCTTTGCGCAACCTGCCAAAATAAGCGGTGAATGCCGATCTCGTCCATCGCTTCTTTTACAAAGTCAAAATCGCCAACGGAGACTCCGCCGGTCGAGAGCACCACATCATGACGCACCGCTTCATTGAGCGCGGCGCGGATCTCAGCCAGCGTATCGCGAGCAATTTGCAGCGGCACCGGGACCCCCCCTGCTTCTTGGACCGCAGCCGCCAGCGTATACGCGTTGGAATTCACAATTTGTCCAGGTGATAACGTTTCATCAACTTCAACAAGTTCGTTGCCGGTGCTCAGGATGGCGACACGTGGACGCTGCCGCACGAGGACGAATCCACGACCAACCGAAGCAAGCAATCCAACATCGGCCGGACGCAAAACGCGTCCGCGCTCCAGCACCATCTGCCCTCGGTGAATGTCTTCACCACGTTCACGAATATGAGTTCCCGGCCGCTCTTGGCGCTTAATCCAGACGCGGCCATCGTATTCTTCAGTATCTTCAACCCGGATCACCGTATCCGCTCCATGCGGCACCACGGCCCCAGTCATGATCTTGCTTGTGGCGCCACTCGTAACCGCCTCACGCGGCACGGCGCCGGCTTGAATGACTTCAAGCACCGTAAGCGAGACGGGCTGCTCGGCGCTCGTGTCACAAATATCCTCCCAGCGCACGGCGTAACCGTCCATTGCCGAGTTCGAGAATGGCGGCACTTCGCGCTCAGAACGAATATCTTCAGCAAGTACGCGCCCCACAGCCTGCAAAAGACTGATTCGTTCTCCCGCCAAAGGAGAAACGGTCTCAAGAATCGTCGCCAAAGCGTCATGTACGGAAATCATGTTACCAGACTAGGCAAACTTACCTACGGTCGTCAACATCCCGTCAATTCCAGCAATGGCGCCGTTCCGTCTTTGTAGGGGCGTAGCATGCTACGCCCCTACGGAAAACACGGTGCGACCGTAAGGCAGAGAACCCTTCTCACTTCTTACTATGGAATAAACCCGAGATCCTCCGGTAAGGGCGGAACAATAGGCGTTTCAAATAGCGGCGCAAGTCCATCCGGGTCGATAACAATCACACCGTCGGTAGCGAAGAATGTCCCAATCTGTGCTTGAGCAGCGACAGCGACCTCAAAAACTGAAGGATGAGAAAGATCGAGGTTATTCAGGAATGTATGAGGATTTTTCGGGAAGCTGGGGTCTGCTGCATAGGCAAGGTCGTTGCGGAAGAAGGTCGCCCGATCCGCTAGGTCGCCTGCACGTAGGATCGCGGTAGTTGTCGGATTTGGTACAGTCTCATCTCCGCGTGCGAACTGATAGATGATTGTCTTTACCGGCATGTCTGGCAACGGATCTTGGCGCAGGTGCGGCGCGTAGGCCACTGGATTGCTCGACTGCGAGACCCATTCTGTGTTTTTAAGGACTTGTTGAATATCGATAGCCCCAGCCACCGTGTTGACCAACGGGGCCTGGTTCCGCAACGGCATATTTTCATTAAATTCGACGCCGCTGGCGCCGCCGACATTCGTCAACGAAGGAAGACGGAATTTGAGCGCGAGCCCAAGCAGTGGCCGAAAAGTCCCAAGTCTGATGGCTTCAATAACGGACCCGCCAGCTACATTCAGAACACCCACACGAACGTCCGGTTCCACTCCTAAGAAGGTTGTGCCGTAAATCCCGCCAAACGATTGGCCAAAGAAATAGATGCGCGAGGGATCAAGATCCGGTCTTCCATCTCCGTCCACATCCATGTCCACTTGGATCTCTCGCACTAGTTGCATCAGATCTATCGTCGTCTGTCGTAAACCGTCACGGGAAGAAATAATACCTTTCGTTGGCGCCGCACTCACGCCTTCCGTGGAATCAATCGCGCCGTCGCCATTTTGATCAATGCCGCGACCTCCGGCTGGAAACGTTACGGCCCCATTAATGAATTGATCAACCTCTAGCGTGCCAAGCGGTCCGCCGCCGTGCCCTACGACGTTAATGGTGATCTGGGCGATTCCGTTTGCCGCCATGACAGCCGCACTCAAGAATGAACCGAAATTTTTGTCATCTGAGAATCCGTGACCGAAAATCGCAACTGGCCAGCCGTTCGGCGGCTTGAGTCCTGCAGGGATAAAAAGATTGAAGTAGAGATCTTCCTGGGTTTGGACTGGTGGAGCGTCAGTTAGAGTGCCAACTGGAGGAATAATGCGCTCCTCGGTTTCATAGTTTGGTGAACGATACTTACCGAAAGCGATCGTTCCCACCGCGCCTGGAACGAGTTGCAACGTTTCAAGAAAAACGTGGGGAGTGTCGAACGTCGGCGCCGTGCTCACTTGGCGCTTGAAGGTAATGCCGGTGACTGTGCTCACAGGAAATACTGTCCTCACCCCATTGGGGCCCAACAGAAAATCCGCCGGCGTGGGTGCAGCTGTCCTGATTTGCTCTTGAATTTTTTCCAAGTCTGCGGTGGCGCTTTGCGTGGTAAAAACACTCGCCGCCACAATATCGCGAGGACGAAATCGCGCGGTGCTGATCGCTTCGAGAATCTGGTTTCGATAGTCCGCGAGTGCAGGATTTTCCTTCAGAATCGCACGGCTCTTACTCAGAAGATGTTTGAATTCCTTTGAGGGCTTCACCTCTTTAGCAAATCGATCGCGCACCGCACGAGTCACAAGAAGTCCATAGCGCGTGTGCTGATCGAGCAATTCGTCTGACTCCGCGTAAAGCGTATTCGTCGTTGGCTCCCAAACGATTTGATTAAGTGCGACGATTTTTCCGTACTCGCTGGTTCCCGGACGCATGTTGCCCAAATTGACAAGAAAGATCGAGCGATCGGCGACAGAACTGAGGTCGATAGATCCACTGAAGGGAATCGCCAAGCGCGATTGTAAGTTGAAGCCGTCGAGCGTGTTGATGACCTCTAGGTCTGCACAATCAGAGGGGCGTTGGAGACAATCAGGGAATGGCAGATTGATTCGACGACCAGTATTTTGCGTGGCGTCCTCCACAGTAAAAAGGTCGCTTGGAAAAGGACTTCCTGAAGAAGAGGAAAGATCAAACAGCGCTTCGGTTTTCTTGTGAGCAAGAACAGGTGATGACGGGATAACAAAAAAAGCGAGAGCAACCAAGCAAACTTGAAAACAGATTCTCTCACTGATAGTGAAGGAGGGAATCTGAGTTGACGCCGCACAAACGTTCGTCTTCATTGCCGCCCTATTTTTTCTCATAGAATGAACAGAGCATAAAGAAAGAGTATAAAGAAGCTCTCTCCGTATCTCTGGGGCGGCCCCCCCTCTTTCCTCAACATCAATGTCCGTTAAGTTCCATCACAAATACTCCCAACGGCAGCAGGCTTTCCAGTCTGAGAGGCACATGAAGTGCATCAGAAGACACCCACAGTGTCGTTTGTTCAGGAAATACATTTTTCCGATTGCTATCGTCCGCGCGAAATCCTTCCAGATGGAGACGGATGGCCGGTCGCTCCTTCTCCTCGAGCAGAATATTTTCCTTGCGCACGACATGGGCGACGATCTGATATCGGTCTTTTCCGGTGAAAACATTGACTTGCTGAGAGGCCCCAGCGGTCAACTCATGACTGCGCAGCACGTAGAAAGCAGAAATAGGATCATAAAGACCCACTCCGGCTTCACGCTGCTCTCGCGACCGCTCCTTTTTCTTCGTTGTCCCAACGAGGGTTTGTGTCTCTGGATCGTAACGCACTCCGAGTTCACGAAGTCGCTCTCGCTCGGTATAAGTGAGGCGAAACATGATCGGATTACCGCCATTTGCCGCGAACATGCCATCGGCTTCCCCACGCAGTTGCACGAGGAAATCGACCAGCTCATTCGTACGCCCCTGCGCGGTGACGCGATAGACGTTGCGGCCCTCTTGCTGCTCTTTGCGCAAACGAATGGCCGCATCACCAGCCGGGAGTTCATTCAGCTTGGCGATATAGGTTAACGATTCACCTTCAGCAAAAACCGCTAATGGAGAGGAAGAAGCGGCGGACGATTGAGCAGGAGCAACAGGCCGAACTGGACGCGCCTCCACAGCGAAGGCAAACCTACAAGAGATGGTCAGTCCCACAGCCGCGCTATAGACAAAGTAAGATCGCCAGGATTGCATGGAACTTACTATACACTGGATAGCACAAAGAAAAACCGGATAGGCCAAACGACCTATCCGATTTGTGAGTTAAAGGATGGAAGGAGAGAAAAAGGACCTTACTTGGTCGGCATAGCCGCAGGACCCGAGACCGCAGCAGGCGCCGACGAATTCGATGAGTTGGACGGGGTCACTGGGGTTTTTGCTACGGCAGCTGAGTTTGTAGAAAGGCCCGGGCTAGGAACGGCAGATTTCGCCGATGCAGTCGCTGCATCCTTCGTATGATCCACACTCGGGTTCGCAGTCGCCTTCGCGGCGTCAGTCAACGTGGCTGCAGGTTTGTTCTCCACCACTGGCTCGGACTTCTTCTCATTCATGCTCGTGGGAGCAACTTTGTTAGGCGTCGCGCTGGTGTTTGCTGCAGGCTGACTTGAGGATACGGCGTTATGAGTATTTTCTACTCCCGTGCTCGCGACAGGTTTTCCAGATTCAGGGGTTGCTTTCGCCGCCGGCCGGCTCTCAGCTTTTCCTCTGGTCTGGGGCTTGTTCGTGTTCATCGTCACAGGCGCAGTCGAGTGCGCAGTCGTCATAGACGTCTGCTTTTTGTGTCTCGTGACATGATGCGTTTTGGCTTTGTGATGGACCACCGGCTTTGCTGATTCTGAAGAAACGGCCGTGGAATTCTTTTGCGCGCTAGGCATCGTTTCCCCCTGCGCAAAGGTGAGAGAGGTGATGCCAGTAAACATCAGGGCGGCGGCTACTATCATTGTACGTTTCATTGTGCTTTCTCTTTCTTTCTCTGGACCCGACCTTGGTCGGTCGTCAAGGAGTTATAGGTAAAAATTGCTCGTCTCATTTTTTCTCGCGGCCATCTCCTTATTTGGCCGGGGTCGTATTAGATTGCGTAGATTGAGGTTTCTGTTCCACTTGTTTTTCCATGGGGTTGGACTTCGCGGTTATCGGGGCTGCGGACTCTTTTTTCTCGGTCACGGTCTTTTCAGTCGTCGGAACGCTATTCTGGACAACTTTTTCTACCTTCTGCGGAGTCGCCGAGTGCTTCTTGCCCGACAGCGTGTCGCTCTGCTTTTCTCCCATAACGTTCGGGCTCGCTACAGACTTGCTTTGCACCAGTGGCGCTTGATTGCTTTGGATCGCGGTGTTTTCGGCGGCAAAGCTTAGAGAAGTGAGGCCGGCGAACATCAGAGCGGCGGCGGTTACGATTGCGGTGCGTTTCACGATTAGATTTCCTTTCTTAAGTTCCCGATTGTTCTCGGGGGTTAGCGGTTATCTATATCTCGACTCTTCTTACTTTCTTTCAGGAATTCCTTTGTTTTCGACGCCGTATGAGAAAAGAAACACCGCATGAAAAAAGAAGTTGCGTAACGACTCCGCCAAGCGCTAACATAAGCCAACTTGGAGAAAGAGTGATATGCGACGCATTCGTGATCTACGCAAATATGACTTGCCCGATACGCTCCTCGACATCTGGGCTCAGCAACAGGGCGAGTTTCTCTTGCCCGTGCAGGAAGTCGCAGTACAGCGGTACGGGCTGTTCGAAGGCAGGAGTTTGGTGATTTCCTCTCCTACTTCATCCGGAAAAACTTTTGTCGGCGAGATGGCCGCCATGCGGGCCACCTTTGCCGGGAAGCGAGTCTTATATCTTACGCCGCTGCGCGCCCTGGCCGAGGAAAAGTTTCACACCTTTCGTGCTCGCTATGGCGCTTACGGAGTCAAAGTTGTCGTCGCCACCCGCGATCGCCGAGAGTTCGACCGTGACATCGAGCAGGGAGATTTTCACCTGGCCGTGCTCGTCTACGAAAAGCTCTCGCAACTGCTCGTGCGCCAGCCGCACTTGCTCCGAAGCGTCGCACTTGTCGTCGTTGATGAGTTACAAATGCTGGGAGACCCGGAGCGCGGCCCCGGTCTGGAGCTTTCCCTCACGAAGCTACTCGCTTCAGCTCCACGACCACAATTACTCGGACTCTCCGCCGTCCTCCGTGAGGCCCAACAAGTGGCTGATTGGCTGGAGGCCGATCTACTTTTTCAAGAGGAACGGCCGGTGGAGTTATACCGCGGCGTGTTGCTGGGAGAACGGTTTCACTACAAAGCTTACAACAGCGGCGAAGAAGGAGAAGGGCGTCTCGCCTCTACTGAGAGTGATGATCCTCGGCATATTCTTTTTGCTAATGTGAAGCACCTTGTACAGCAAGAGGAACAGATTCTGATTTTCCTCAAAGGGAAGCGCGACACCGTGCAATGCGCCCTGACCCTTGCTGAAGAGAGCGGGCTCCCGCCGGCGCAGGAGGCGCTGGCCGCCCTTGAGCCGCTTGAAGAAACTGCATTAAAAGCGCAACTCAAAGCTGCGTTCAGCGGCGGCGTAGCCTTTCACCATGCAGATCTGACCTCCGAAGAACGCGCTGTCGTCGAAACCAACTATCGGAGTGGAGCGTTGCGAGTGATCGCCTGTACGACCACCCTCGCGTTTGGCGTCAACTTACCAGCCACCACCGTCTTTATTGAAGCGGTCAAATGGGACACAGATAATCGTACGGGTGCCGCGATCGAAGTGCCGATTTCTTGGGCCGAATATGAGAATATCTCCGGGCGCGCCGGACGACTAGGCTTTCGCGATGAGTTCGGTCGTTCCATCTTGATCGCCACCAATCAGTTTCAAGCCGATTTGTTGTGGCGCAGCTACATCATGGGCGAGCAAGAACAGTTTTCGCCCGCTCCAGGACAAGAAGGCTTTGCCGATCGTGTGCTTAATCTCATCGCCTCAAAGGTATGTCTTAACAAAGATGAACTACACGAATTTTTCAATTTGACTTATCTTGGCTTTCAACAGCGCGGGAAACCGATTAGCAAAAGAGATACCCTGGCCCCTGAGATCGAAAAGGCGCTTGAGGTCCTGGTTCGCACTCAGCTTGTGACAGTCAACGATGAAGGTCGACTCGAGGCGTCTACGTTAGGAGAAGCCGCTGCCCGCAAAGGCATTCGCGCCGCCACCGCAGTCAGACTTGCACGATTTTTTGAAATGGCGCGTGGACGCACGATCCCCGAAGTTGAGCTGCTGTATGTACTCAGCCAAACGGAGGAGGGAAAGAAGACGTACGTGCCGCTCTCCAGTACTGAACATCGCGGACGAGTTTACGAAAGCAAAATCAGTGAACACGTGCACGAAAGCGGAGAAGAACCGGGGGAGGAGCTGAAACGTGTGCTTAACGCCCGCATGCTCCTCACTTCCCAAGAGGCGCGTTCAGCGAAGATGGCGCTTTTGTTGCTCGGTTGGTCAAAAGGCGAAGAGATGTCGCAGTTGGAAAGCCGCTATCAGTGTTACGCGGGAACCATTATGACCGCGTCGGATGAGGCGAGCTGGCTCGTCGATGCGGCGGCAGAAATTGCAGAGGTCATGGGTTGGAATCCCGCCGAACATTTGGCGGAGTTGGCCTCCTGTATGCGGTTCGGTGTTTCTCCGGCCTGTTTACCACTTGCACGCGTGCAATTGCCCGGGCTCAGTCGCGACGATATCAAGACCTTAGTTGAAGCGGGGTTTGAGTCGCCTGAAGCGCTCCGTGAAGCGCCAACGGATGTTTTGGAACGCTATCTGTCCCCCGCGCAAATTGATACGATCCGCTCTGCCCTTGCTTGAGGGAGAAACTGAAAACTTCGAGAAAATACCGACAAGATATGATAGCATCCTTCCCTAACGAGTTGATCACACAAGCGCTCGGCGTCCTTGAGACGGAAGCGAATCTTTCCACAGTCATTCCAGTGCTGTCCTCGGCTTTGCAGCAAGCCGCTCTCACTGAAGGACAACAAGGAGCAAGCCTTTCTCTCGGAGACCACCTGATAGCGCTTCAGTCTCGCCACGGAACCTTGACCTTCTTTCTTCCTCCGGACCTCACCGCAGGGAAACGACAGCGTTTGGCGTCTTTCGATCGTCATGGGCGGCTGCTCTTGCTGTTGCATTGGACTCCTGAGGGCAGACTGACTCACTTCAAAGTGCGCGGCCTCGATGGTCGCTTTCTCGGCGTGGTGCGCGGCGCCGCTTTTCACCTCGGCTGGGGCGATTCCGACTGTGTGTGGCTACTTGACGGCGAAGACGGGTTTGCTCTCGAGCGTTCCTTGACCCTGTTTCGTTCTGTGTCCTATGAAGATATCGACTTCCTGCCTCCATTAGACAATCCGACGGCGCTGCCCGCAGGCGGCGGGTCTACCGTGCTCAACGTTATAGCGTTGTTGGCGCAAGATCAGGGAAAATCCGCCTTACGTTATCGTGGGCCCTATCCGAGCGAGCGACTATTCGCCACGTTGCGCGAATCCTTCCGGTACAGTGGCGAACCTGGAACGATCCGCGAACGTTTCACTGAAGGAGTTGAAGCGACTGCACTCCAGCTGGAAATGAAAGAGGCTGACGTCGATTGGACGCCGCACCCACACGAGCGCTTCTTTCCCGCCGCACACGTCTGCGTGCAACTCCGTGACGGTATAGAGAAAGTCTACGATCGCGGAACTATTTATTACCGACCGGATCTCACGACTGAGGCCTACGCCGTATGGGTGCGCCAGCAAGAGGATGGTCGACCGCAGTACATCACTGGACTGATGATTCTGGGCCAAGCGTTGGAGTCACACTTAGTGCTCGACGAGACTGGGGCTATCGTAGAACGACTGCCGGTGAAACGGGACTGGGACATTCGCGGCGGAGTCCAGCTCTCTGAAGAGTGGAAAGCCACTCTAGTGCGTCTGATCGCCTCTGAAAGTTCATCGCTCCTGCGGACAGCGCTGTGGCCGGAAATGGAACAACTTTCCTTTTTCTGGACGCCTTTACGAGGGAAACTGTGGTCTATCGAAGGCAACGAAGTATTTCTGCACGCGGGCATAGCGGCGGTCTATCGTGAAGTGCTCTCTCGCACCAAAAGCGCGGGAGAAAGCTTACTGCTCGCCGCGCGCTTCACCTCCGAGCTGGCCCGGCTCATCGGTCCACTCGTACGCGCCCGCGCCCAGGAACATTTGTCTGGCTTGTCTTCCCAAGACCAGCAGGTCGCGCTCTTATTCGCATCCTCCGGGGCGCACGGATTAACAGACAATGAGTTACGGAAATTCTTGACACGCTTAGCGCTAGGAGAAGAAGTACCAACGGTGGCTTAAGGCTTGAAGTTAACTCTAATTATAGAAACGCTACAGCAAGATGTGGGGCGGCAGATGGACAAGAAAGAACGGCTTGCGGTCCCCTCTCCCCTCAAGGGCGAGGAGAAAACATAGACATTGTGTATCCACATCTTGGTGGATTTTCCCTATAGAGGCCATTGGAAGCAAAGCCAGCCATGATCTATCTCTTCGACGCTTGTGAACTTGATGATCACAACTATGTGTTGCGCCGCGCCGGCGCTCTCGTCAAGGTTGAGCCAAAAGTGTTTGAGGTTCTTGCCTACCTCGTTCGCTACCATGACCGCTTCGTGTCGCGAGACGAACTGATCTCGCAGATCTGGCCCCGTCAAGTCATTACGGATGCGGCGTTGAACCGCTGCATAGCCGAAGCAAGGAAAGCAGTGGGGGATGATGGGACACGGCAGCAGATCATCCGCACCCAGTACACTCGCGGCTATCGCTGTATTGCCTCTGTCGTAGAACGCGCCGAAAATCAACTTGCTACTGAAGATAAGAAAGAGAGTACAGTCCCCTCGACAGGGAATGACGAACTGCTCCTTGTTGAAAAAAGTTCTCCGTCACCTCTCTTCATACGGCAGGAGAATCAAGACGAGCGTATACACAGGCCATTACCCTCTGCGGAGCGCGCGGTGTTCCCAGACCATTCTGCTGCTTATTTGTGGACGAGAGCTGCTCGTCCCGTAATAGGGATCGTGCTGCTCGGAGCAACACTTCTCTGTGTTCGACTCGTATTCATCCCGGGGACATGGCTGGCTCTACTTCCACAGCACCTAATCGCAACACTACAAGCAAGACTAACTGGCAAAACAGATGCACAGCGTTGGCTCATGCAGATCACAAATCAGCTGGAGGCGCACGAG
>JACXTT010004373.1_pt1 | contig 21017 bp, 20 predicted proteins | sample 9270951 | NCBI WGS metagenome assembly JACXTT01 (sample SAMN15532306, study PRJNA645909) | rock metagenome | isolation source: weathered quartz diorite | place: Puerto Rico | collected 2017-06-21
CGCGTAGCACGTCGACGACCACGGCGGTCCAGCGGCGGCGGTCGCGCGGAAACCCCTCGGGAGGCGGCCGTCGATCCGGCTCCGGTACGCCGGCGACGAGTCGTACGGCGACGCGCACGACGGCGTCAGGCGCGTGCGCGCTTGCGTGAGCCGCTGCGTCTCGCGGCCGGGGCCGTCGGGCGCTCACCCACTGCGCCGTCGGTGCTCGACTCGGTTGCGGGGGCCGGTGCGAGCGGGTTGGCCACGGTGGGAACCGGCGCGCTGCGTCCGGCTTCGGCCGGCGGCGGCTTTCGGAGCAGCTCTTCGACGAAGTGGGTATCGAGGTCGCCCGCCCTGAACCGCGGGTGCTGCAGCGCCATTCGGTGGAACGCGAGCGTCGTATGGATGCCCTCGATGATCATCTCGTCGAGCGCCATCTCCATCCGCCGCACGGCTTCCTCCCGCGTCTTGCCGCGTGCGATCAGCTTGCCGATCATCGAATCGTAATACGGCGGCACCGTGTAGCCTGCGTAGATGTGGCTGTCGACGCGGATCCCGGGCCCGCCCGGCTTGTACGAGTAGGTGATCGTGCCCGGGCTCGGCCGGAAGCCCATGGTGAAGTCCTCGGCGTTGATGCGGCATTCGATCGCGTGGCCGCGCCATTCCACCTCTTCCTGCATCATCGACAGACGCTCGCCCGCCGCGACCAGGATCTGCTCCTTGACGAGGTCCAAGCCCGTCACTTCTTCCGTGACCGGGTGCTCGACCTGGATGCGCGTGTTCATCTCCATGAAGTAGAACGATCCGTCCTGGTCGAACAGGAACTCCATCGTGCCGGCGTTCAGGTAGCCGATCGACCGCGCGCCGCGCACCGCCAGCTCGCCGACGCGCACGCGCTGCTCGGGTGACAGGAACGGGCTGGGCGACTCTTCGATCAGCTTCTGGTGGTTGCGCTGAACCGAACATTCGCGCTCGCCGAGGTGGATCAGGTTGCCGTGCGTGTCACCGAACAGCTGAAACTCGATGTGTCGAGGGCACGCGACGTAGCGCTCGAGGTACAACGCCGGATTGTTGAACGCCGAGCGCGCCTCGGCCTCGGCGATGCCGAAGCTCGTGCGCAGCGACTTCTCGTCCCATGCGACGCGCATGCCGCGACCCCCGCCGCCCGCCGCGGCCTTGATGATGACGGGGAAGCCGATCTGCTTCGCCAGCGAGCACGCTTCGTCGACGCTCTCGAGCACGCCCGGGCTGCCGGGCACGACCGGCAGCCCGGCCTCCAACATCGTGCGCCGGGCCTCCGCCTTGTCGCCCATCCGGCGGATCATCTCGGGAGTCGGACCAATGAACGTGAACCCGCTCGAGGCGCAGACCTCGGCGAAGTGAGCGTTCTCTGACAGGAACCCGTAGCCCGGGTGGATCGCGTCGGCGCCGGTGACCTCGGCGGCGGAGATCAGCCGCGCGATGTGCAGATAGGATTGGGCGGCCGCCGCCGGGCCGATGCACACGGACTCGTCGGCGAGTCGCACGTGCAAGCTGTCGCGATCGGCTTGGCTGAACACGGCCACGGTGGCGATCTTGAGCTCGCGGCAGGCGCGGATGACGCGCAGAGCGATCTCGCCGCGGTTGGCGATCAGGACCTTGCGAAACATGCCCCTCCATTCACGCGTGGGACGCGCGGCATCTTAGCCGGAGGGCGCGCCAATCGCTAGCCGACGGCGCTCGGCCGCACCAACGGAAAGGCCGGGACGCCGCGTGGCGTCCCGGCCCATTCGAGCGCGTTTCGATCAGGTCGACCAGTTGTTCTTCGTCGATCCGACGCGGGTGGTTCCCATTTCTCCCGCGGTGCGAGGCGGGCGGGTCGGCTCGGCGTTCAGACCTCCCTGCATCGAACCGAGCGACGACACGGCGTCGCGGCCGGCCTCGATCGCCTGCCACGTGCGGTCCGAGGCGGCCTCGATGCCCTTCAGCTTGAGCAGCAGCTCGTTCGGCTTGTTGCAGTTCTTGAGGGCTTCCTGCTCGGTGATCAGGCCCTCGCGCAGCAGCGAGAGCACGGACTGGTCGAACGTCTGCATGCCGTATTCGGTCATGCCCTCGGACACGACGCTGTGGAGCAGGCTGATCTTCTCAGGGTTCAGGACGTACTCGCGGATCGTCGGAGTGCTCACCATGACTTCGACCGCGGGCACGCGGCCCTTGCCGTCGGCCCTCGGGATGAGGCGCTGTGAGATCACCGCCGCGACGTTGCTGGCGATGCCCAGCCTCACCTCGTCGTGCTGGTGAGGCGGGTAGAACGACACGATGCGCTGGATCGTCTGTACGACATCCGTCGTGTGGAGGCTCGACATGACCAGGTGTCCGGTGTCGGCCGCCATCAGTGACGTTCGCATCGTCTCGAGGTCGCGAATCTCACCGACCATGATGATGTCCGGGTCCTGGCGCAGCACGTACTTGAGGCCGTCGGCGAACGTCCGCGTGTCGAGGCCGATCTCGCGCTGGTGGATGAACGATTTGCGGTCGACGTGCAGGAACTCGATCGGATCCTCGACCGAGATGATGTTGCGGGTCGTCGTGCGGTTGATCGTGTCGACCATCGCCGCGAGCGTCGTGGATTTACCCGCGCCCGTGCGGCCGGTGACCAGAACCAAACCGCGCGACGAGTACGCCAGGTCGCGCACGACCTGAGGCAGGTTCAGCTCCTCGATGCTGGGCACCTGAACCGGCACGTGACGCAACGCCACGGCGGGAGTGCCGCGCTGCATGAAGATGTTGGCGCGGAATCGGGCCAAGCCCGAGACGCCGAACGCGAAGTCGATCTCGTGGTGGGTCGAGAAATACTGCCGCTGCTCCTCGCTCAGCAGCTGGTCGCAGACCTCGCGCAACTCTTGCGCGGTGGGCGCGCGGTCTTCGAGCGTGTAGAGGACGCCGTCGACGCGCACGATCGGGGGGGTGCCGGCCTTCAGGTGAAGGTCGCTGGCGCGCATCCCGATCATCTTCTCCAGTACAGAGCGGATGTTCATGGGTCGTTCCCGGCGGTGGCCCGGGAGCCCGCTCTACACCGGATCGACGAGGAACAGCGTTTGGCCGAACTCCACCGGTTGAGCGTTCTCCACGAGGATCTGGATGATTCGGCCGCGGACCTCCGATTCGATCTCGTTCATGAGCTTCATGGCCTCGACGATGCAGACCGTCTGCCCGACCTGGACCATGTCGCCCACTTCGACGTAAGGATCGGCGTCCGGGGCCGGAGCGCGGTAGAACGTCCCGACCATCGGAGAGGTGATCTCCAGCCCGTTCGACTGGCGCGCCGCGCCCGCCGCCGGCTCGAGTGTGTGAGCGGCGGATTCCGCCTTCGCCGCGGTCGCCGGCGCTCGGGATTCCGCCGGGTTCGCCGGCATACCCGTCGCGACGGTCGCGGGCGAAGCCGAGATCCTCACCGTGCGACCACCCGAGCTCACTTCGAGCTCGCCGATCCCCGTCTTCTGCACGAGCTGGATCAGCTGCCGAATCTCCGACAGCTCACCCCCGCCGAGCAGCGCAACGCCGGGTGTATCGGCCGACTTCTGGCCCGGCTTGATGTTTTTGCCGGGGCGCTTCGCACGTCTTTCAGGCACGGTGGGGGGAATCTCCCAAATGGCTCGACAGGGCCCGAAGGCCTAGGAGGTAGCTGTCGGCGCCGAACCCCTGAACCACCCCCAGGACGACGGGCGAGATCAGGGAAGGATGGCGAAATGCTTCGCGGGACAGGGGATTGCTGAGGTGAACCTCGACCGTTGGGCGCCCGATCGCGGCCAGCGCGTCGCGCAGGGCGACGCTCGTGTGGGTCAGCGCTCCCGGGTTCACGAGAAACCCGTCCACGCCGGGCTGCGAGGCGTACAAGGCGTCGATGAGCACACCCTCATGGTTGCTCTGCCGACATTCGACCGCGCACCCGAGCGTGGGTGCGACTTCCCGAAGCCGACGGTCGATCTCCGCCAGCGTCACCTGCCCGTAGACGGACGGCTCTCGGATGCCCAGAGCACCCAGGTTGGGGCCATGTAGGACGAGGATCGTTGACATCAAGCCCGCATTCGGACCAGCGGCAGCGCACGGCCTAGCGGCGGGCCCCCGCATCGATCAGGGCCGCTTCGACCCGGCGCCTGGGAACCAAGCGCGGCACGCTAGCATGGCCTATTCGGGGCGTCAACACCCAGCGAATCTTGCCGTTGCATCCTTTCTTGTCGCGAGCCATCACGTTCCACAACGCGCTGATCCCGAGCCCCGGGATGCGCGCCGGCAGCTCGAGACGATCGAGCAACGCGTCTTGCCGCTGTCGGTCCTGGGGGCGCAGTCCCGCCGCCTCCACCGACAGCCGCGCCGCCACCCGCAATCCGATCGCGACGGCCTCGCCGTGGAGCAGCCTCCTGTATCCCAGGCACGCCTCGAGCGCGTGCCCCAGCGTGTGTCCCAGATTGAGCGCCGTGCGCCGGCCGCCCTCGCGTTCCCGCTCGTCGACTCGCGTCACGTGCGCCTTGGCGCGTAGCGAGCGCAGCACCGCCTCGTCGAGGATGTCGGGATCGCCGTCGAGCAGGGCTTCGGCATGGCGCTCGGCATAGCGAAACAGCGCCGCATCGATCGCCATGCCCATCTTGACGATCTCGGCCAGTCCGGCGCAGCGCTGCCGGACCGGCAGCGTCGCGAGCAGCGCCGAGTCCGCCACGACCAATGCAGGCTGGTGAAACGCGCCGCTCAGGTTCTTCCCGGCCTCGAGGTCCACCGCGGTCTTGCCGCCCACGCTGCTGTCCACTTGCGCGAGCAGCGAGGTCGGGACGTTGACCCAGTCGATGCCTCGGAGCCAGGTGGCGGCCGCGAAGCCCGCGACGTCGCCCACGGCGCCGCCGCCGAGGGCGACCACCAGGTCGTTGCGGCCGAGCCCGAGTCCCGCGAACTGCTCCCACAAGGCGGCGAGCTGGCGCGGGGTCTTGGCGCGTTCGCCGGTCGGGACGCACACCAGCGCCGCATCGATCCCGCGGTGCTCGAGGGATGCAAGCGCGCGACGCGCGTATAGCGCGGCAACGCGGGGTTCGCTTACGACCGCGGCACGACGCGCGCCGATCGCCCTCACGTGCGACCCCAGACCATCGAGCGCGCCCGGACCGACGACCACGCGCGAAGCCACGGCGCGGCCTGGATAGCGAACGGTGAGCGTGCGCGCGGCCACGGCGCGGCGGCTAGCGGCTTTCGGGGCCCGTGCTGCGCAGGCGCGCGAGCTCGCGATTCATGCGCGAGATGCGACGCTCGAGATCGGCAATGCGCGCTCCCGACCTGCCGGACGAGCCGGTCGCCGCGGCGAGCGGGCCGGGATTGGTCCACGCCGGCGCGAGACCGCGGGACTCGGTCAATACGGGGCGGCCGTCGTGACGCAGATCGTCCCGCACCCACACCAATCGCACGGCGCTTCCGGGCGGGCTCGCCGTGACCCAGCGGCCGAGCTGCATCGGGTCTTCGACCGCCACGCCTTCGAACGCCACGATCAGGTCGCCGCGACGGAGCCCGGCGCGTGCCGCGGGACCCCCGGGCACCACGTCGACCACTTGAACGCCGATCGGCACGCTGGCCCCCTTCTCCGACTCGCTCTGAACCGACACGGCGCGAGTGCTTACGCCGAGGTAACCATAGTGTACTCGCCCCTCACGCTGGAGCTGCAGGTAGACCTGCCGCAGCTCGTCGGCCGCGAGCATGAAGCTGACGCCCGGCGGAACGCGCTCGGCCGGCATCAGGTCCGCCTGCGAAGCGGGATCGAGCTCGCCCTCGAGCATGCCGATCAGCTCGCCGCGCGCGCTGACCACGGCGGCCCCGCTGAATCCGGGATAGACGACGTTCGTGAGCTGCGTGAGCGGCAGCCGCGGGTCGCGGTGCCGGTACGCCACGGTACCCAGCGAATGCGCGGTGCGATCGTGCGCATCCCGCGCGGTGCCCACGGCGATGGCCCAGTCGCCGATGCGCGCGGGGCGGCTCGAGGCGAACCGAACGGAAGGCAGCTTGACCCCCGGCACGCGCAACAAGGCGACGTTCGAGATCGGATCGGCGCCGACGAGCAGCGCTTGGAGCTGCAGGCGGTTCGAGGTCCGCACCCAGATCTGGGTGGCGTGGTCGACGACGCTCGCGGTGGTCAGGATCTCGGTCTCGGAAACGGCGACGCCGGAACCGACGCGAGTGGTCGGCGGCGACTCCACCCGCGTGCCCTCGGGAGCATTGCGGACGCACACGACGCTCACGACCGACGGACGCGTCGTCGCCAGGATCATGTCGACGTCGGCCTCGAGCGCCGACAGCGTGCCCTGCGCTCGAGTCTCGGAGGGAAGGCCAACGAGCAGGCCGAGCAAGGCCCCGCACGCCACGGCGTGTCGCCCCGCGCTCAGCCATCCCGGTAGTCGCACGGCGTCCTCTAGAACGTGACGACGGCGTGCTGACCCTGAACCGGTTGCAGGCGCCGGCCGGCCGTATGCTCGCGGCTCACCCGAACCGGATCGAGCACGAAGTCCACGTCGTCGGTGTGGTCGATCAACGAGTCGACGAGCGCCGCCACTTGATCCTGAGTGAGCGTGGTCGATGGCGACGCCACGCCCGTCGCGGGCGGAACGGCGACGGCCTCGGCCTGCGTCGTGCCGACCAGTCGCGCCTCTTGCGGCACGACGGGCCTCATGGCCGTCGGACGGCTGCCACGACCCGCCCACGGCGCGAACAGGGTGGACGCCACGAGCAGCAACGACGCAGCTACAGCCACTGAAGCCCATGCCCGACGCGGCTGCCGAAGGGCGTCCGCCATCGGGGCCGCGCGACGCGCACGAGCCACCGCGCGCTCGACAAAATCAGGCGCCGCCTCGTGGCGCGGCAACGATCCCAGGCCCTCGAGCGTGCGCGCCAGCCGTTCGTAGTCCGCCCGGCATCGGCCGCATGCCGCGAAGTGCGCCTCCAACCATTCCCGCTCGGCCTGTGTGATCTCGTCGTCCCAGTACGCCCCGAACCAGCGGCGCGCTTTGGAGCAATTCGTCATGAGTCCTCTTTTCTCAGCAGGGGGTGCAGCTTGCGCTTGAGCATCGAGCGCGCCCGATTGATTCGCGATCGGACCGTCCCTCCCGGAATCCCCAGCACCACCGCGATGTCCTCGTACGCCAGTCCCTCGATGTCGCGCAGGACCAGCGACAGGCGGTACTTCTCGGGGATCGTCGTGATCGCTCGGCCGATCTCCTGCTGAAACTGTTCCCGCTCGAGCGTTCGCTCCCGACCCTCGGTGGGATCGGCCAAGACGCTCGAGCTGTCCTTGAGCACCTCCTGGAGCGCGTCCAGACTGAACCAATTCCGACGCCGTACGCGGCGGCGAATTTCGTTCTTCGCCAAGTTCGCGGCGATCGTGAACACCCAGGTCGACAACTTCGAGCCGCGCCGGTAATTCCTCCGATGCACGAAGACTCGGACGAATACCTCCTGGGCGAGGTCATCCGCACATTCCCGGTCGTTGAGCACCCGACTGACGAGGTTGGTGACGCGTCCCTGATAGCGCCGCACCAGCTCCGAGAAGGCGCGTTCGTCCTCCTCGGCCACGCGGGCCATCAGGTCCTCGTCGGACAGGCTTGGAATCGTCGGAGCCTGGGGCTCTCGATCCGGACCCATGGGCGGCTTCACCCCCGCGTTCTACCCCAGTGAGGCCTTGCGGTTCCGGGACATTTTCTAGAAGACGCGGGAGGGGTCACGGTCTCAAGGCCGCCAATTTGGCCCGGACCCGAGAGTTGGAGCCGTCCCGGTCGAGACACAGCCGGTATTGCTCGCGGGCCCGGTCGGGCAGCTTCAGCTCGCGATAGGCGTCACCCAGGTGCTCGCGAACGACGGGATCGCCCTCGGTCAGTTGGACCGCCCGCTCGAGCTGGGTGCGGGCGTCCGCCAGCTTTCCTAGCCGGTAGAGCACCCACCCCATCGAGTCCACGTACGCGCCGTTGTCGGGCTCCTGCGTCAGCGCCCGGCGAATGAGCGTCTCGGCCTCACCGAGGCTGCGGTTGTGGTCGGCCATCAGGTATCCCAAGAAGTTGAGCACCCGGGCGTTGTCGGGATCCACCCTCAGCGCGTCGCGTGCCGTGGCCTCGGCCCGATCGCTCTGGCCGCGGTCCTCGCGGACGCTCGCCAGCTCGAGCAGCAGGCCGACGTCGCGCGGTCGCTGACGCACGGCGACCGAGAGGGTCGATTCGGCTTCGTCGTAGCGGTGCAAGTCGGAGCACAGCCGCGACAGCAGCAGTCGCGGCGCCAACGAATCCGGAGCGGCGTCGACGGCGCGGCGCGCGTACGGGACCGCCTGCTCCCGCTGGCCCGCGACGGCGCGCACGCGCGCCGCAAGCAGCAGACCCTCGGCGCCCGTGGCGTGCCGCGAGACCCACGCATCGGCGATCCGAATCGCCTCGGCGGTGCGGCTGTTGTGGACCAGCATGAAGCACAATTGACCGGTGCGATCGGGGTCGGAATCCGCCGTCGACTGGAGTCGTTCGATCGCGGCTCGCGCCTCGGCCGTCTTGCCGGCGCGAATGGCGATTTCGGATTCGACCAACAACGCCTCCCAGTCGTCGGGCGCGGACCGGGACACGCGGCGCGCCTCGGTCCAGGCTTCGGCCCAGCGCTTGTGGTGCGTCAGCAGGTTGACGAGTCGGCGGCGGGCGGTTTGGTCGTCGGGATGGATCTCGAGATGGTGGCGATAGCGCTCGATTGCCTCGCCCTCACGACCCAGGCTCTCGGCCACCCAACCCTGAAGGAACAGCTGCCCCGGCCGCAGCGGCGACAGCTCGCTCGCGCGCTTGAGGCTCGAGTCGGCCTCGCTGAACCGCGCGAGTCGTGCCTGCGCGGCAGCGAGCTGGAACCAGCTCTCGGCGTCGTCCGGATCCAGCTCGACGGCGCGGCCGAAGGCGTTGGCAACGAGGTCGACCCGATCGAGCGCCTCGGCCGCGTGCGCCAGCGACTGCAGGTATTCGAGCTCCGACGAATCCTGTTGCACGCACGCCTGGAGCGGCGGCAACGCCTCCGCGGCGCGACCCAAGGACAGAAGCGCCGTGCCCTTCACCCACAGCGAGCGAGCGTCCGTCGAGTCGACCGCGAGCGCCCGGTTCGCGAACTCGATGGCGCTCGAGGCATCGCCCATCCGGCCCACGAGCTCGGCGACGTGCCGCGCGATCGCCACCGCCCGGCGGTCGAGCGCCATCGCGCGGGCGTAGGCACCGAGAGCCTCGCGGTAGTCGCCTTGAGCCTCGAGCAGGCGCCCCTGCGCGTAGGCGCGGAGGGCCTGGACGTTCGCTTGGGAGCCGGTGGAGTCGGGGGTCGCGGGGGCGGGGCCGGCCGCGCTGGCGGCCAGCCCTAAAACCAGACCTGCAATGACCCACATACGAGCATGAGCCTAGCATGCATCAACGGGGAGCGGCCACCGCCGGGCGCGGCCGACGGCCGCGCCATTCGCCATGGCGCGCCGCGCGTGCTAAACGTCATGCTGCAGGCGAGCCCGCACGCATGGACACCGAACCCACACCGGCCCGCATCCTGGTTGTCGACGACGAGCCCCTCACCGCGCGGGCGCTCGAGGCGATGGCGCGTCACTTCGGCCTCGAGGTCGACGTCGCGGGCAGTCTCGAGAGCGCGATCGAGCGGCTCGGCCAGTCGGCATTCGACGTCGTGCTCACCGATTTGAACCTCGGGCGCGGCGACGGACTCGACCTGCTGCGGCACGTCCGAGAGCGCACGCCTGATGTCCCGGTGATCGTGATCACCGGATACGCGAGCATGGACTCGGCGATGGAGGCGATCCAGGCAGGAGCGTTCGATTATCTGGCAAAGCCGCCGTCGTTGGCCTCGCTGCGCGCGCTGCTCGAGCGGGCGATCGAGAAACACCGGACTACGCAGGCGCTGCGCGAGACTCCGGAGCCCGCGACCATGGCGCGGTTCGATCAGATCGCGGGGAAATCGCCGCAGATGCTGGAGGTCTTCAAGACTGTGGCGCGCGTCGCCTCCAGTCGCACGAGCGTGCTGATCTTCGGCGAGAGCGGCACCGGCAAGGAGCTCGTCGCGCGCGCGCTTCACCTGCGCAGCCCGCGCGCCGAGCGGCGATTCGTGCCGGTCAACGTGTCGGCGATCCCCGAGGGGCTGCTGGAGAGCGAGCTGTTTGGGCACGTGCGCGGTGCGTTCACGGGTGCCACGACCACGCGCCGCGGCCTGTTCGAGGAAGCGCACCAGGGCACGCTGTTCCTCGATGAGATCGGAGATCTATCTTCGCCGCTCCAGGCTAAGCTGCTTCGCGTGCTGCAGGAGCAGCGCATCAAGCCCGTAGGCGGAAACGAGGAGATCGAGGTCGATGTGCGGCTCGTGGCGGCCACACACCAGGATCTTGTCGAGCTGGTGCGCACGGGTCGGTTTCGCGAGGACCTGTACTATCGGCTCAACGTCGTGAGCATCGTGCTGCCGCCACTGCGCGAGCGACGTGACGACATCGGGCTGCTGGTCGAGCACTTCCTCCAACGCTACGGCTCCGAGCACGGTCAAGTGCCCAAGGCGTTCGCGCCCGAGGCCATGCGCATGCTGGCGGCCTATGGGTGGCCCGGCAACGTGCGCGAGCTGGCGAACGTCGTCGAGCGCGCGATGGTGCTCTCGACCTCCACCGTGATCACCTCCGAGTCGCTGCCGGAATCCGTCCGCCAAGCGCCGGTCGCCGATCCGCTGCGGGGCGTGCTGCTGGTGCCGCTCGAGGAGATGATCGACCGCTACGTCGCCCGCGTGCTCGAGCACACGGGGGGCAACCACACCCAGGCCGCTCGAATCCTGGGGATCTCGCGACGGACGCTGCATCGGATGGCCGCGCGAAAGCGGTCCTCCTCTTCGAACCGCGACAATGTGTCACGGGAAGACCACAATTGACACTCTCGACGTAAGCGTTTTCATCGCCGAAGTCTTGGTGCAATCAGGGCGATTACGATTGGACAAACTGTCTCAGGTACGCACCCTTTGAGGGTCTCGAGCCCGTCGGTGCGGCGCATTAATTACCTGCACCGCCACGCGTTATGTGATCATCCGATGACGACGCTGGATGGCATGCTCCCTGCTCTTGCGTCGGTGAGCCTCAACGGCTTGGTATGCCACGAGCCCGGTAGGCGCTCCAGTCTGTCGTCTCCGCTGACGGGACCTGGAAATCCGAGGGGCCAGCCCCGGCAGGACGGGACGACAGCCATAAGAAAACGGGAGGCGAAAGCCTCCCGTTTTCGTTTCCAGGCGTCGCTTGCCGGGAACCCGCCCGCTGACCGCTATCGACGCGAGCGCCTGCGGCCGTAGATCGGCCCGCCCGTTCTGCCACCATCGCCCTGTGATTCCGGTAGTTCCGAGTCCGGACGCGCCTCGCGGGGCGGTTCGTCGCGAGTCGCCCGTTCGGAATCCTCTCCACTCTCGCCCGGCGTGACGTCGGTCGAAGGCTCGTCGCTCCAGGCTCGCCGATCCAAGCGCTCGACGCTTCGGCCACCCACGAAGCGCTCGAGGCTCGATCCCGAGGGGTGGGCAGCCTCCGCTTCGGACGCCGCCGCCTCGCCCCACGCGTACGGATCGACGCGATGCTCCTCGCGCATCGCCTCGGGACGACCCACTTCCTCGTCGTCGTCATCGAGGTGGCGCTGAGGAGGAGTCACCTCCTGCCGCGACGCCGGAGCCAGCGCACTCCCCCACCCTGTCGGCTGGGTTGCAGGCGACGGTCCGCCGGACCCGGTCGGCGGCTCCGGTCCACCGCTTTCGAGACCCGAGTCGCTGGTCGTCCCGTCATCGCTTCGACCGCGACGCCCGCGGCGTCCGCGGCGTCCACGACGTCGAGAACCACGGTCCTCCGGCACGGTGGACTCGGACCGTGCCGGCGCCTCGGGTTGCACCGGCGGCTCGTGTCGCGCGGGCGGCTCTTGTCGGGGCGGGTCGTGTCGCGCGGGCGGCTCGTGTCGTGCGGGCGGCTCGTGTCGTGCGGGCGGGTCGTGGGACCGAATCCCGCGCCCCGACTCGACGCCTCGGGCCGATCGACGAGAATCGCTTGCACCCTGCGGTCGTGACGAACGCCGAACCTCGGCGTCTTCCCGCCGCCCCTCGGATTGCTCGAGGGCGTTCCGCGCCGCCGCCTGCTCGGCGTCCTTCTTGTTCCGCCCTCGTCCGGTGCCGAGCACGCGCCGACCGACGAGCACCTCGACGTTGAACTGCTTGGAATGGTCGGGTCCCATCTCGCTGCGAATCCGGTAAACGGGGTGGGTGCGATAGGTGCTCTGGACGAACTCCTGCAGGTGACTCTTGTAGTTCGTATGGCGCTTGTCGGCGACGATCTCGCGCGAATCGCGCAACAGCCAGCGCAAGATGAATCTCCGCGCCGCCTCGAAGCCCTGGTCCAGATAGATCGCGCCGACGACGGATTCGAACGCGTCGGCCAGGATCGACAGCCGCTGCCGGCCGCCCGAGTCGCTCTCGGACCGACTCATGAGCACGTACTTGCCGAGCCCCATGGCCAGCGCCCGCCGAGACAGAATCGCCTTCGACACGAGCAGCGACTTGGTCTTGGTGAGCTGTCCCTCGTGCTCGGTCGGGTGCTCGCGGTACAGGTATTCGCTGGTCACGAGTCCCAGCACCGAATCACCCAGGAACTCCAGCCGTTCGTTCGACTCGCGTGCGCCTTGGCCCGTCACGCTCAGGTACGAGCGATGGGTCAGCGCCAGCCGCAGCAGTTCCGGGTGCTGAAAGGTGATCTGGAACTGCCTGCAGAAGTCGTCCAGCACCGGCCGTTCGGAGTCCGACGGCGGGCCGCCGGTGTGCGGCCTCCGCGTCTCCTTCGGCCGGGGACCGAGCAGGCGCGCCAGCCAGGTCCAAACCGAGCGATTCGAGGACGTGGGTGTCGCGGGCGGCCCGGGTCGCCCACGGCCACGGCCGCCGCGGCGGCGGGAGCGCGGCTTCAGGTCGCCGCGCGCATGGCCAACGTCACGTTGTGCCCCCCGAACCCGAACGAGTTCGACAGGGCGGTCCGCACGGGGACTTCCCGGGCGTGATGGGGAACGAAATCGAGGTCGCATTGAGGGTCTCGACAATCCAGGTTGATCGTAGGTGGGACGACCCCGTGGCGAATCGTGAGCGCGGTGACCACCGCTTCCAGTCCGCCCGCGGCACCCAGCAGGTGCCCGGTCATGGACTTGGTCGAACTCATCATGACGCGGCGCGCTTGGTCGCCCAGCACCCGCTTGACGGCGAACACCTCGATGGGGTCGCCGGCCGGGGTGGACGTGCCGTGGGCGTTGATGTACTCGATCTCGTCGGGGCGTACCCGGCCGTCCTCGAGGGCGCGCTGCATGGCGCGCGAGGCGCCGTCGCCATCCTCGCTGGGAGCCGTGATGTGGTACGCGTCCGCCGACGCACCGTAGCCGCAGAGTTCGCACAGAACGGAGGCCTGGCGGCGGCGTGCGTGCGTCTCGCTTTCGAGCACGAGCACTCCAGCGCCCTCGCCGATCACGAAGCCGTCACGATCCTGGTCGAACGGACGGCTCGCGCGTTTGGGGTCGTCATTACGTTGGGATAGGGCGCGAAGGTTGCTGAATCCGGCCACCGCCATCGGCGTGATGGTCGCTTCGGCTCCCCCCGCCAGAATCACGTCGGCATCTCCGGCTCGGATCAGGCGCAAGGCTTCGCCGATCGCGTGAGCGCCGGAAGCGCACGCCGACACGGTGCAGAAGTTGGGGCCGCGCAGTCCGAACTGGATCGACACCTGCCCCGACGCCATGTCGGAGATCATCATCGGAATGAACAGCGGGCTCACGCGGTCGGGTCCGCGCTCCAGCATGACACGATGCTGAGTCTCGAAGGTCTCCATGCCGCCGATGCCGGAGCCGATGAGCACACCGGTCCGGTCGCGGTTCACGGAATCGAGATCGATGCCGGCGCTACGGATCGCCTCGGCGCTGGCGACGACCGCGAACTGGACGAAGCGATCCATGCGCTTGGCGTCCTTGCGGTCGATGATCCCGTCCGTCGAGAAGTCCTTCACCTCGCAGGCAAAGCGGGTGGCGAACTTCGACGCGTCGAAGCGCGTGATGGAGCCCGCGCCCGACCGGCCCTCGAGGAGCCACTTCCAAAACACCGGTACGTCGTTTCCGAGCGGCGAAACCACGCCCGTTCCGGTCACGAATACCCGGTGGTTGTTGTCCGACATGACCCTTCCCTTGTTACGTTACGTCGGCCCCGGCCGCTCCCCGCGCATGTCGCGAGGCTCGCGGCGGGAGTGCCCGACGTGCGTTGCGCCCGCCGCCCGCACAGTCCCGCTCGGGCGGGACCGGCGTTCGGGGCGCAGGCTCGGCCTTGACTCCGCCGCGCCGCTCAGGATCGGTGCCCGCATCCCGCGAGCGCTCGAGCGCGGCTGAATCCACCGAGTTTACGACGCGGTCGCGTGCGACTTGAGATACTCCATCGCATCGCCGACCGTCTTCAGCTTGTCGGCATCCTCATCCGGTATGTCGATGCCGAACTCCTCCTCGAGCGCCATCACGAGCTCGACGATGTCGAGCGAATCGGCGCCGAGGTCTTCGATGAACTTCTTCTCCGCCGTGAGATCCTTGGGCTCGACCTCCAGCTCCTTGGCGATGATCTCCTTGACGCGATCCTCGCTGAACGTGGCCATTCCGTTGTCACCTCCTGTTCCGTGAATGGTTCCTGACGACCTTACATCACCATGCCGCCGTCCACCGACCAGGCCTGCCCGGTCACGTAGCCGGCGCGCGGCGAGGCGAGGAACGCCACGACCTCCGCCACTTCACCGGTACGGCCGAGACGGCCGAGCGGGATCCTCGCGAGCAACTCCACCTTCACCGCGTCGGGCAGCGTCTCCGTCATTTCGGTCTCGATGTAACCCGGGCACACGGCGTTGACCGTGATGTTGCGGCTGCTCAGCTCGCGGGCCAGCGATTTCGTCAATCCGAGCAGCCCCGCCTTCGAGGCCGCGTAATTGACCTGGCCGGCGTTGCCGATCAGCCCGACCACCGACGACACGTTGACGATGCGGCCGTAGCGAGCCTTCATCATCGGCTTGGCGACCGCGCGACAACAGTGGAATGCACCCTCGAGATTCGTCGACAGCACCTCGGCCCATTGGGCATCCGTCATCCTCAGAATCAGCGCGTCTCGCGTCACGCCCGCGTTGTTCACGAGGATGTCCACGCGACCGAGCTTCGCCAGCGCCTGCTCGAAACCGAGCTCGACCGACTCGGTGCGGGCGACGTCGGCCGAGTACGCCTCGGCTCGCCCACCCGCCGCGGCGATCGCGGCCACAGCGGTCTGCGCGCGCTCCGCGTTGCGATTGAAGATCGCGACCGTGGCCCCATGTACCGCGAGCAATCGCGCGATCGCCAGGCCGATGCCCGTGGCACCGCCGGTCACGAACGCGACTTGTCCGGCGAGCTCCGTCGCCGCGTCCGTAGACAGCATGCCGGTCGGCTGCTCGGTCATCATGCCCTTCCCTGCGCCGGGACCGTTGCGAGCCCGGCGAGCGTCGCCTGCAGGCTGTCGGGATCCTCGACGTTCCAGCTCGACGCGTCCTTGTCGATGGTGCGCAGCAGGCCGCGCAGCACGCGTCCCGCGCCCACCTCGACGAAGCCCGCCGCTCCGGCCGCGAGCAGCGCGCGCATCGAGTCCTCCCATCGCACCGCACCCAGGAGCTGGGCCTCCAGCGCCGCCCGGATGTCCGCCGCCGATTGCACGGCCGCCGCCGAAACGTTGGCCACGATCGGGCATCGTGCGTCGGCGAACGGAGTCGCCTCGAGCGCCTCGTTGAGCCCTCGTGACGCCGAGGCCATGAGGGGCGAATGGAATGCCCCACTGACGTCGAGCCGGATCACGCGCTTCGCGCCGCGCGCCTTGCACAGCTCTCCCGTCCGCTCGACCCCCGGGATCTCGCCCGAGATCACGATCTGTCCGGGGGCGTTGAGATTCGCGGGCACCGCGAGCCCCACGGCGGATGCCTCCGCGCACGCCGCTGCCACGTCCTCGGGCGCCAGCCCGAGGACCGCGGCCATCGTCCCCGGGTGCTCGACGCCGGCTTGATGCATCAGCTCGCCGCGCCGGTGGACGAGCCGCACGGCGTCCTCGAACGCCAGTGCCCCGGCCGCCACACACGCCGAATATTCGCCCAGGCTGTGGCCGGCGCACCACGACGCCCGCACCCCGTGGGATTCGAGCATTCGCAGCGTCGCCACGCTGTGCGTGAGCAGCGCAGGCTGCGCGTGGCGCGTCTCGCGCAGCACCGATTCGGGGCCCTCCCAACAGATGCGGGACAGCTCGAATCCCAGCGCCGCGTCGGCCGCGGCGAACACCTCGCGGGCCGGAGCGAAGCGCTCGGCGAGCGCGCGCCCCATGCCGATCGCTTGTGCGCCCTGACCCGGAAACAGCAACGCCAGCCTCACGATGGCGGCACCCCGAGGGTCGCGGGCTCGGCCGCCGGCGTGTCCACGTCGATCGGCGCGGGCATGGTCCACCGCGCCACCGAGGCACCCCATGTGATGCCACCTCCGAACGCCACGAAGCCGACGCCCTCGCCCGGCTTGAGCCGACCCGCGCGCACGACCTCGTCCAGCGTGATCGGGATCGACGCCGACGAGGTGTTGCCGTAGCGCTCGATGTTCACGAGCACGCGCTCCGCGGGAATGCCGATGCGCACGCGCATCGCGTCGATGATTCTGAGATTCGCCTGGTGCGGGATCACCAGCTCGAGGTCGTTCATCGTTAGATTCGCATCTTCGAGCGCCTTGCGCAGGCTGTCGTCCATGCTTCGCACCGCCTGCCGGAACAGCTCCTTGCCGCGCATGTGGATGTAGTGCTGGCGCCGATGCACGCTGTCGTGCGACGCCGGGATCGCCGCGCCGCCGGCGGGAACCTCGAGCAGGTCACCGAGCACGCCGTCGCTGTGAATCGATACCGACAGGATCCCATCGCCCGGCGCGCAGGGCCTCAGTACCGCGGCTCCGGCGCCGTCGCCGAACAGCACGCAGGTGTTGCGATCGGTCATGTCCATGATGCGCGACAGCTGCTCGACGCCGATCACGAGCACCGTGTCCGCGATTCGCGTGCCGATCGCGCCGCGGGCGATGCTGAGCCCGTAGATGAAGCCGGTGCACGCCGCGTACATGTCGTACGCCGCGGCCCGCGTGGCGCCGAGCTTGGCCTGCACGGTGCACGCACAGGACGGCAGATAGCGGTCGGGTGTCGTGGTGGCGAGCACGATCTGATCGACTTCCTCCGGCGGCACGTTCGCCATCTCGAGCGCGCGCCGCGCCGCGATCACCGCCAGGTCGGACGTCACCTCGTCGGGCGCCGAGAATCGCCGCTCGCGGATCCCGGTGCGCTCGACGATCCACTCGTCCGACGTTTCGACCATGGCTTCCAGGTCGTGATTCGTCACGACGCGATCGGGCACGTACATCCCGGTGCCGACGATCGTCGCGCCCCGGATCGGGTCAGGCTGCGGTGACATGGTCGGCTTGGATCTCCTCGCGAATGTGCTCGTTCACGCGGTTCTCGACGAACCGCGTCAGCGTCCGGATCGCGCTGCGGAACGCCTTCGCCCGGCTGCTGCCGTGCCCGATGAAGCACACCCCGTCGACGCCGAGCAGCGGCAACGCACCATACTCTTCCCAATCGATCTCGGCCTTGAGGCGTTTGAGCGCGGGCAGCATGAGCAGCGCGCCGGCTCTTGCCAGCCAGTCGCGCTTCAGTTCCTCCCTCACCTTGTGTGCCATCAGCTCGGCGACGCTCTCGGCGGCCTTGAGCACCACGTTGCCCGTGAATCCGTCGGTGACGATCGCGTCGCAGGTGCCCTTGAACAGGTCGCGCCCTTCGACGTTTCCGATGAAGTTGAGATGGGACGCCTGGTCCAGCAACGGCCGGGTCTCGAGGACGAGGGAGTTCCCCTTCGTCGCCTCCTCGCCGATCGACAGCAACCCGACGCGCGGGTTGGTGCGGCCGAGCAGGTAGCGTGCATACACCGAGCCCATGTGCGCGAACTGCACCAGGTAACCCGGCTTGCAGTCGGCGGTCGCGCCGACGTCGAGCACCACGGTGCCGCCGCCGGGGTTCGGAAAGAACGCGGCGAGCGCGGGTCGCGAGACGCTCTCGAGGCGACCCAGTCGGAGGGTGGCGCTCGCCACCACGGCGCCGGTGTTGCCGGCGCTGAACATCGCGTCGACCTTGCGGTCCTTCTGGAGCTGCGTGAGCACGCCGAGGGACGAGGCGCTCTTGCGGCGAACGGCCTGCGCCGCCTTCTCGGCCATGTCGATGCGCTCTTCGGCGTGCACGACTTCGACGCCGAGCCCGTCGGCGTGGTGGCGCTTGAGCGCCGTGCGAATCTCGTCCTCGTCGCCGACCAGGGTCACCTGGAAGCGGCCGGGCATCTCACGGAATGCGAGGGCGACGCCTTCGGCGACCACACCCGCGCCGTGGTCGCCTCCCATCGCGTCGATCCCGATCCGGGGAACCGAAGCCATTCAGTGGGCTCGCAGGAAGCTGTCAGTCGGCGCGCGGCGGAACGATCTCTTCGCCGTCGTAATAGCCGCAATTCGGGCAGATGCGATGCGGGCGCTTCGGAGTGCTGCAGTGGCCGCACGGCTGTAGGGACGGGGCGCGGAGCTTCCAGTGCGTACGCCGCTTGCGTCCGCGAGTGCTCGAGTGCCTCCGTTTGGGAACTGCCATGAATCAGCCCTCCTCCCGCGCACGCGTCAGCGAGCCGCCAAGCGGTCTTGGCACGCACACGGTCCGTCGTTCAGGTCGGCGCCGCATTTCGGGCAGAGCCCTTCGCAATCTTCGCGACAGTGCGGCGCGATCGGGAGCTCGAGCAGCAGCACCTCACGCACCTGCTCGCTCAAATCGAGCTTCCGACCGTCGTGAAACTTCATGTAATCATCGCGCTCAAGTTCCGCCTCGTCGCGGCGGGAACCCGTTCCGGAACGTTCCGCAAACAGCTCGAATGGAGCGTCCAGCGGCAGCTCGTAGCCTCGCAAACACCGGACACATTCCAGCCAGGCGACGCCCCGCACCCGACCTCGGACGGTGATGCGCTCGCCATTGCGTTCGACGCGAAAGTCCCCGGCAACTCCGCCGGGCCAGCCGGCTGCGGGCAACCCCACCTCGGTCGCTTCCGCATCGGCCCTTGCCTGGCTGGACCCCTGGGGCAGCTGAGCGAGGTCTAGGATGAATGATGACATAGGCTTACGCCAGCACGCGCGGAGTCCAGACTGCAGCACGGTAACATACGGTTCATTCACAGTCTAGCGCCTGCAGGACCTCAACATGCCGGACGCCAGACGGGTTCGGCATGCCCCCACCGCGGCGCCACGCGGGTCCGTGGGGATCAGCGGGTCAGCGCCGCGGTGCCGAAGAATTGCTTCAGCTCGCGGTCCGCGCTGGCCGGACTGTCCGAGGCATGGACGGAGTTCCGTCCCTTGCTCTCGGCGTAGAGCTTGCGGATCGTTCCCTCGGCGGCTTCGGCCGGATCGGTAGCGCCGATCACCTCGCGCAAGTGGGAGACCGCCTGGTCGCGCTCGAGGCAGGTCAGCAGCACCGGCCCGGACGTCATGAAGTCGACCAGGTCGTTGTAGAACCCCTTGCCCTGGTGCTCGGCGTAAAAGGTCTGCGCCTCTTCCCGCTGGAGCCGGCCGAAGCGAGCCTCGATGATGCGAAAGCCCTTGTCCTCGACGTGCGCGAGGATCTTGCCAGTCAGCGCCCGCTGCACGGCGTCTGGCTTGACGATGAACAATGTGCGCTCGATGGCCAACTGGATCTCCCTCTGGATGGTTGGAATCGGTGTCGGTGCTTCGTGGTCCGCTCAGCGCGAGCGGGTCGCCGCGTTTCTGCGCTTCGACTTGTTCGCCGGCCGCGAGGCGCGGGCCGCCCGATTACGCGAAGCCGACCCGGCCCGCGAACCGCTGGACCGAGCCGCGCGCTTCCCCGCCACCGCCCGCTTTACCGTCGGTCGAGCCGCGGGCCGGCGGCGACGCGAGAGCGCTTGCGAGATGAGCCCGGGGATCTCCGAGGGAGTGCGCGCCACGTCGATGCTCGCGGCCTCGAACGCCGCCATCTTCTCGGCCGCGGTGCCGCTGCCACCCGAGATGATCGCGCCCGCGTGGCCCATGCGCTTGCCCGGCGGCGCCGTCTGACCGGCGACGAACGCCACCACCGGCTTCCTCACGTGCCGCTTGATGAATTGCGCGGCCTCCTCTTCGTCGGAGCCGCCGATCTCACCGATCAGCACGATGGCTTCGGTCGACGGATCGGCTTCGAACAGGGTCACGGCGTCGATGAAGCTCGTGCCCACCACCGGATCCCCCCCGATCCCGAGGCACGTGGACTGGCCGAGGCCGGCCTGGGTGAGCTGGTGCACGACCTCGTACGTGAGCGTGCCGCTCCGCGACACGACACCTACCGCGCCCGGCGCACAGATGTGTGCGGGAAGAATGCCGACCTTCGATTGACCGGGGGAGATGAGACCCGGGCAGTTCGGCCCGATGAGTCGTGGCCGAGCGGCGGGATCGGCGCCGCGTTGCGCCGCGATCGCGTGCCATACGCCGATCGTGTCGCGCACCGGCACCCCCTCGGTGATGCACACGATCAACGACACACCCGCGTCGGCCGCCTCGTAGATCGCGTCCACGGCGAACGCCGCCGGCACGTAGATCACCGAGGTGTTTGCGCGCGTCGCGGCGACCGCATCGGCCACGCTGTCGAAGACCGGCACGCCGTGCACCGTCTCGCCGCCCTTGCCCGGAGTGACGCCGGCGACCACCCGGGTGCCGTACTTGAGCATCTGGTCGGTGTGGAACGCCCCGTCGCGCCCGGTGATGCCCTGCACCAGAACCCGCGTCGACTTGTCGATCAATACGCTCATTCGCCCTCCTGCGCGCTGGCGCTACGCGCGAAACCCTGGGCCCAACCGCCCTCCTGCGCGTTGGCGCTACGCGCGAAACTTTGGGCCCAACCGCCCTCCTGCGCGCTGGCGC
>JACXTT010004374.1_pt1 | contig 21015 bp, 17 predicted proteins | sample 9270951 | NCBI WGS metagenome assembly JACXTT01 (sample SAMN15532306, study PRJNA645909) | rock metagenome | isolation source: weathered quartz diorite | place: Puerto Rico | collected 2017-06-21
GGCGTCGCAGAGGCCCGCGGCCACGGCGACGGCCGAGCCGGAGGAGGAGCCGCCGGGCGCGCGGTGGACCTTGGCGTCCCAGGGGTTCCAGGGCGCGCCGACCGCGCGGTTGGTGCCCCAGCCGCCGTAGGCCAGCTCGACGGTGTGGGTCTTGCCGACGCAGCGCCAGCCGGCGTCGAGCAGCTTCTGGACCACGACGGCGTGGGCTTTCGGCTTGTCCGAGAGGGGCACGCGCGCGCCGCCGCCGGTGGGGACGCCCTTGATGTCGAACAGGTCCTTGGCCGCGAAGGCGGGCCCGGCGCCGTCACCCAGGGCCTTGTCGAAGACCTGCACGAAGGCCTTCAGGCGAGCGTCGTACTGCTTGATGCGGGCCAGCGCGGCTTCGGGGGACATCGGGCCTCCTTCGGTGCGGCAGGACTATCATCAATCTCGCCGGTGGAAAGCAGATGACGCGCGGCGGCGGCTGTGGCTTTCGTTGGGTCATGACGCAACCCACGCCCGACCAGCTTCGCGCCACGGTGCGCTTCCTCGGCCGCGTGCTGGGCGACGTGATCCGCGCCGAGGACGGCCAGGTGGTCTTCAACCAGATCGAGGAGATCCGCCAGGCCTCGGTGGCGTTCCATCGTCAGGGCACGCCGGAAGCCGCCAGGACGATGGCCGAACGGCTGGAGGGGCTGAGCCTGCCGGACACGGTGCGGTTCGCCCATTCGTTCGCCTGCTTCCTGCAGATCACCAACATCGCCGAGGACCAGATCCAGCGGAAACAGGGACGCAGCGGCGACGCGCGCGGCGAGACCCTGGCCGGGGCGATGCGCACGCTCGAGGCCGAGGGGGTTGGCCGCGAGGCGGTGGTGGAGATGCTGCGCGGCGCCCTGATCGCCCCGGTGATCACGGCGCACCCCAGCGAGGTGCGGCGCAAGAGCGTGCTGGATCGCGTGGGGGCCATCGCCGACGACCTGGACGCCTATGAGCGGGCGCGGGGCGACGTGGAGCGCGCCGAGGTCGAGCGCGAGCTGATGCGCCAGGTCTCGATCTTCTGGCGCACCCGGCTTTTGCGCTCGGTGAAGCTGGGGGTCGGCGACGAGATCGAGAACGCGGTCTCCTACTTCGAGCGCAGCTTCCTCCCGGAGCTGCCCAAGCTCTACGCCCACTGGCTGCGCGCGCTCGACCTGCCGCGCGACCTGACCAGCTTCCTGCGGGTCGGCTCCTGGGTGGGCGGCGATCGGGACGGCAACCCGTTCGTCACGGCCCAGGTGATGCACCAGGCGATGGCCCGCCAGTCGCAGGCGGTGCTGCGCATGTACCTCGATGCCGTCCACGCGATCGGGGCGGAGCTGTCCCTGTCGGCGCGGCTGGCGCCCGTGACGCCGGCGCTGGCGGCGCTGGCCCTGGCCGCGCACGATCCCTCGCAGCAGCGCGCCGACGAGCCTTACCGGCAGGCCCTGACCGGGGTCTATGCGCGGCTGGCGGCGACCTATCAGCGGCTGACCGGCGAAGCGCCGCCGCGCCCGCCGGCCGCGGAGGCTGCGCCCTATGAAACCCCGGACGAGCTGATCGTCGACCTGGAGACGGTGGTCGAGAGCCTGATCGCCAACCACGGGCCGACCTTCGCCGAGGGGCCGCTGCCGGAGCTGACGCGCGCGGTCTACACCTTCGGCTTCCATCTCGCCCGCCTGGACATGCGCCAGAACTCGGCGGTGCATGCGCGCACGGTCGCCGAGCTGATGAAGGTGGCCGGGGTCTGCGCCGACTACGAGGCGCTGGACGAGGCCGCGCGGCGCGCCCTGCTGATCGCCGAGCTCAGCCACGGGCGGCTGCTGCATTCGCCGTTCGAGACCTACAGCGAGGAAACCACCCGCGAATACAGCGTCCTGCAGGCGGCGGCTGAAGTTAAGCGGCTCTACGGCAAGGACGCCATCCGGGCCTACATCGTCTCGAACACCCAGTCGGTCTCGGACCTGCTGGAGGTCTATCTGCTGCTGAAGGAGGTGGGGCTCTACACGCCTGGCCCGCCGGCCAAGACGCAGGTGTTCGCCGAGCCGCTGTTCGAGACCATCGGCGACCTGCGCGCGGCGCCCGAGACCCTGAAGGCCTATCTGGCCCTGCCGTTGATCCGTGAGCTCGTCGAGCCGATCGGCCTGCAGGAGGTGATGATCGGCTACTCGGACTCGAACAAGGACGGCAGCTACCTGACCTCGACCTGGGAGCTCTATCAGACGTCGCGGGCGCTGGGCGGGGTGGCGCGCGGCGAGGGGCTGCGGCTGCAGCTGTTCCACGGCCGAGGCGGGGCGGTGGGCCGGGGCGGCGGCTCCAGCTTCGACGCGATCCTGGCGCAGCCGACGGGCACGGTGAACGGGCGCATCCGGATCACCGAACAGGGCGAGGTGGTGGCCAACAAGTACGCCGACCCGGAGCTGGCGCGGCAGAGCCTGGAGACGCTGACCGCGGGCGTGGTGCTGGCCTCGCTGCGCAAGACCACGCCGGCCGCCGTCACCGCGCCCAACGCCAAGGCGATGGAGGCGCTGTCGCAGGGCTCCATGGCCGCCTACCGGGCGCTGGTCTACGAGACCCCGGCCTTCGTGGACTACTTCTATGGCGCGACGCCGATCAGCGAGATCGCCGACCTGAACATCGGCAGCCGACCCACCTCGCGGCAGGGCGTGCGCACGCTGGCGGCGCTGCGCGCGATCCCGTGGGTGTTCTCCTGGTCGCAGAGCCGGACCATGCTGCCGGGCTGGTACGGGTTCGGCTCGGCGGTGCGCGACGCGGGCTTGCCGATGGACCAGCTGGCGGAGCTGTACGCGGCCTGGCCGTTCTTCTCCTCGGCGCTGGCCAACATGGAGATGGTGCTGGCCAAGGCCGACATGGCGATCGCCGGCCGCTATGCCGGGCTGGTGGAGGACCAGGCGCTGGCGGTGCACGTGTTCCGCGAGATCCGCGAGGAGTATGAGCGGACCACCGACGCCCTGCTGACGATCACCGGCCAGTCGCAGCTCCTGGACAAGAACCCGGACCTGGCGGCGGCGATCCGCTCGCGGCTGCCCTACATCGACCCGCTGAACCACCTGCAGATCGAACTGATCCGGCGGCGGCGGCGCGGGGACACCGACGAGGCGGTGGTGGAGGGCGTGCACCTGACCATCAACGGCATCGCCGCGGGCCTGCGAAACACCGGCTAACAGCGGTTGGGTTTGACCTCAGCGCGGCTTTCTATGAAGTCGTCCACGGATGATTTGGGGGACTGATTGATGCGCTTCTGGCCGCTTGCCTGCCTTGTCCTGGCCGTGGGCGCTCCGGCGCTGTCGCAAGCCGCCACGGCCGGCGGATCGGCCGACGCCAAGTTCACGGCGCTCTACAAGCGCGAGTGGGCCTGGCGGATGAACGAGTTCCCGGAGCGCGACCGGGGCGACGCGCCGGTGCCCGACCGGCTGCCGAAGGTCGACCCGGCGAGCCAGACGCGGCGGCTGGCCTACTGGCAGGCGGTGCGCAAGGACCTCGACGCGATCCCTGAGAAGCAGCTCTCCGAGACCGAGCGGGTGAACTATTCGGTCTATCGCGACCAGATCGACGTGCTGATCAGCCAGCAGAAGTTCCACGAGTACGAGAAGCCGTTCAATTCCGACTCCTCGTTCTGGTCGGGCCTGGGGTTCACGGCGTCGCGGAAGTTCCATACCGCCCAGGACTACAAGAACTACATCGCGCTCCTGAACGACGTGCCGCGCTACTTCGGCGAGGAAGAAGACGAGATGCGCGCGGGCCTCAAGCGCGGGTTCACGCCGCCGAAGGCGACCCTGGTCGGGCGCGACGCCTCGGTCTCGATCATCAGCGAGGCGAAGAGCGCCGAGGGGACGAACCTCTGGAAGCCGTTCAAGGCCTATCCGGCCGCGATCACGCCGGCCGAGCGGGCGCAGTTCGAGGCGGAGGCCAAGCAGGCCATCGAGGGCAGGGTCATCCCGGCCTATGCGACCCTGCTGACGTTCGTGAAGCAGGACTACATCCCGCACACGACGGAGGCGCTGGGGGCGGAGCAACTGCCGGACGGCAAGGCCTACTACCAGGCGCAGATCAAGGAATTCACGACCCTCGACATGACGCCGGAGCAGATCCACCAACTGGGTCTGAGCGAAGTGGCCAAGATCCACGCCCAGATGCTGGAGGTCATGAAGGAGACCGGTTTCAAGGGCGACTTCCCGGCGTTCCTCACCTACCTGCGCACCGACCCGCAGTTCTATGTGAAGGACCCGCAGGAGCTGCTGAACCGCGCGGCGTGGATCGCCAAGCGGGTGGACGGCAAGGCCTCGCAGTTCTTCGGCTGGCTGCCGCGCAGCCGCTTCGGGATCGAGCCCGTGTCGCCGGATATCGCGCCGTTCTACACCTCGGCGCGGGGCGGGACCTCGACGTACCTCCTGAACACCTACGACCTGCCGAGCCGGCCGCTCTACAACCTGACGGCGCTCACCCTGCACGAGAGCGCGCCGGGCCACTCGTTCCAGGGCGGGCTCGCGGAAGAGCAGACCGGCCTGCCGGACTTCCGGCGCGAGGTCTACATCTCGGCCTATGGTGAGGGCTGGGCGCTCTATTGCGAGCGCCTCGGCGTCGAGATGGGGATGTACGATACGCCCTATGACCGGTTCGGCATGCTGACCTTTCAAATGTGGCGCGCGGCGCGGCTGGTGGTCGACACCGGCGTGCACCACAAGGGCTGGACCCGCGCACAGGCGATCCAGTACCTGCACGACAACACCGCGCTGGCCGACCACGACATCGAGATCGAGGTGGACCGCTACATCTCCTGGCCGGGCCAGGCGCTCAGCTACTACCTGGGCATGATGGCGATCGTGGAGGAGCGGGCGAAGGCGGAGAAGGCGCTGGGGCCGAAGTTCGACATCCGCGCCTTCCACGACACTGTGCTGTCCATGGGCTCGGTGCCGCTGCCGCTGCTGCGCGCGCGGATCGACCGGTTCATCGCCGAGGGTGGGCGCGATCCGATGCCGGTGAGCTGGCAGAAGCCGCTGGCCAAGGCGGCGGCGAAGTAGGGCGATGGCGAACCTCTACAACATCCTGGCCGACGGCTTCCCCACCGACCTGGCGAAGCCCGCCTTCATCCTGAGCGACGGCTCGCAGGTGAGCTACGGGCGGCTGGAGGCGGAGGTGGCGCGGGTGGCCGGCCACCTGGTGGCGCAGGGCGTCGAGCCCGGCGACCGGGTCGGGCTGCAGGACGAGAAGTCGGTGGCGGGCGTCGTGATCTACCTGGCGACGCTGATGGCGGGGGCGGTGTTCCTGCCGCTCAACGCCGCCTACACGCCGGCCGAGGTGACCTACTTCGTCAAGGACGCCAAGCCCAAGCTGTTCATCACCGACGCCGTGCGGTTCGTGGCCGAGGCCGCCGAGGCGACGCCGCTGATCGACACCTATCCGAGCGAGGACGCCGACCTCGCCGCGATCATCTACACCTCCGGCACCACCGGGCGGTCGAAGGGCGCGATGCTCAGCCACGGCAACCTGATCGCCAACGCCGTGGCGCTGCACGAGGCGTGGGGGTTCACGCCGGACGACGTGCTGTTGCATGCGCTGCCGATCTTCCACGTCCACGGCCTGTTCGTGGCGCTGCACTGTGCGTTCCTGTCGGGCGCGCCGATGGTCTGGCTGCCGAAGTTCGACGACGCCCAGGTGCTTAGCGGCCTGGCGAAATCGACCGTGATGATGGGCGTGCCGACCTTCTACACGCGGCTCCTGGCCAACCCGGAGTTCACGCGGGAGCGGGCGGCGCACATGCGCCTCTTCATCTGCGGCTCGGCGCCTCTGCTGGAGAGCACCTTCGCGGAGTTCGAGGCCCGCGCTGGCCAGCGGATCCTCGAGCGCTACGGGATGAGCGAGGCGGTGATCATCACCTCCAATCCGTTGAACGGCGAGCGGATCGCGGGCTCGGTGGGCTATCCGTTGCCGGGCGTGGACTTGCGGATCGGCGGCGGCGAGGAGACCGGCGTCATCGAGATCCGCGGCCCCAGCGTGTTCGGCGGCTACTGGAAGATGCCCGAGAAGACCGCCGAGGAGTTCACCGCCGACCGCTACTTCATCACCGGCGACGTGGGCCGGCGCGATCCGGACGGGCGGGTGTGGATCAGCGGGCGGGCCAAGGACCTGATCATCTCGGGCGGCTACAACGTCTATCCCAAGGAGATCGAGCTGGTGCTCGACGAACTGGAGGGCGTCGCCGAGAGCGCGGTGGTGGGCGTGCCGCACCCCGACTTCGGCGAGGGCGTGGTGGCGGTGGTGATCGGCGCCGGCGACGAGGCGGCGCTGATCGCCGAGTGCCGCCGCCAGCTCGCGCCCTACAAGTCGCCCAAGCGCATCGTTTTCGTCGAAGAGCTTCCACGGAACGCCATGGGCAAGGTGCAGAAGAACCTGCTGAGGGACCAGCTGAAGGACCTGTTTTCCTAGGTCCTCCTCCCCCTGCGGGAGGAGGTGGCGGCCGAATGGCCGACGGAGGTGGGGTTTTGCTCCGCCATCCGCGCGATTCCGAGGTCAGCTCGAAGCTGAGAGTTCTGAGAGACCCCACCTCCGACCTGCATGCGCAGGCCACCTCCTCCCGCAAGGGGAGGAGGACCTTTCTTTGCTGCCCGCTCGGCTGCTAGGACTGCCGGCAACCAAAAGAGGGGACGAGACGATGGATCTGCAGCTCAAGGGCAAGGCGGCGGTGGTGACCGGCGGGACGCGGGGCATCGGCCGTTCGATCGCCGAGGCCTTCGCCGACGAAGGCGCCAATGTCGCCATCTGCGCGCGCAACGCCGATCAGGTGGCCGAGACCGTGAAGGCGCTGGAGGCCAAGGGCGTGAAGGCCTGGGGCGCGGTGGTGGACATCGCCGACGGGCCGGTGCTGCAGGGGTTCATCCGCGACGCGGCGGCCAAGTTGGGCGGCCTCGACGTGCTGGTCTCCAACGCCAGCGCCCTGGTGCAGGGCAATGGCGAGGACGCCTGGAAGGCGATGTTCGACATCGACATCATGGGCGCGGTGCGCAGCTTCGAGGCGGCCAAGCCGTTCCTGGAGGCGGCGGCTGAGAAGACCGGCGACGCGGCCTTCATCATCACCTCGTCCGTGTCGGCGGCGGAGACCGACAATCCCAACAGCTACGGCGCCATGAAGGCGGCGCTGATCCACTACGCCAAGGGCGTGGCCCGCGAGAACGCGCCCAAGCACGTGCGCTGCAACGTGGTCTCGCCCGGCACCGTGTTCTTCGAGGGCGGGGTGTGGGGCAATGTGAAGGCCGGCATGCCCGCCTTCTTCGAGACCATGATCAAGCGCAACCCGACCGGGCGCATGGCGACGCCGGAGGAGATCGCCTCGGCGACCGTGTTCCTGGCCTCGCCGCTGTCGGGCTTCACGACGGGCATCAACATGCTGGTCGACGGCGCGATCAGCCGGCGCGCGAACTTCTAGGTCCGGGGCGCAGGGGAAGACGCCATGGGCGCGCTCACCGGCCTAAAGGTGCTGGACTGCACCCACGTGATCGCCGGGGCCTATTGCTCGCTGATCCTGGCCGATCTGGGCGCCGACGTGATCAAGATCGAGCCGCCGACCGGCGAGAGCACGCGCGGCCTGGGCGTCGATCGCGGCGCCTTCCGCGCCTACGACTTCGTCAATCGCAACAAGCGGGCCATCGCGCTGGACCTCTCCACAGCGGCTGGCGCGGGGGTGGTGCGCAAGCTGGCGGAGACGGCCGACGTCTTCGTGGAGAACTACCGGCCGGGCGCGATGGACCGGATGGGCCTGGGCTACGCGGCGCTGTCGAAGATCAACCCGCGGCTGGTCTACGCGTCGGTCTCCGGCTTCGGCCTGGACGGGCCCTATCGCGAGCGCGGCGGCTTCGACCTGATCGCCCAGGCGATGAGCGGGCTGATGAGCTTCGTGGGCGACGTGGGCTCGGAGCGGCCGTGTTCGACGGCGGTGCCGATCAGCGACCTCAACGCCGGCGCCTTCGGGGCTATCGGCATCCTGGCGGCCCTGCAGAGCCGACACGCCACGGGCAAGGGCCAGCATGTGGAGAGCTCGCTGCTGGAGTCGGCCCTGGCCTCGACCATCTGGGAGTCAGGGATGTACCTGACCAACGGTACGGTCCCGACGCGCAACGGCACGCGCCATCGCCTGGCCGCGCCCTACGAGGCGCTGAAGACGGCCGACGGGCACATGGTGGTGGGGGTGAACAGCCAGCGGCTGTGGAAGCGGTTCTGCGAGGCGCTGGGCGATCCGACGCTGGCGGACGATCCGGCGTTCAACAGCCCGGGGCTGCGCATGAAGAACCGCGACGCGTTGCAGGCGCGCCTGGAGGCGATCCTGGGCGGGGACACCTCGGCCAACTGGGTGCTGCGGCTCGAGGCGGTGGGCGTGCCGGCCGGGCGGCTGAACTCCATCGCCGAGGCCTGGGACGATCCGCAGATCCAGGCGCGCGGCCTGCTGGCCGAGGTCGATGGCCGCAAGTTCCCGCGCACGCCGATCAAGCTGTCCGAGACGCCTGTGGCTTTGACCCGCGGCCCGGCCGAGGTGGGCGAACACACCCGCGAGGTGCTGGGCGAGGGCGGCTGGAGCGCGGCCGAGATCGAGGCGCTGATCGCGGCCGGCGCCGCGGCGGTCGAACTCAAGCAGGAGGTTCGCTGATGAGCGGCCCAATCAGCGGCAAGGTTCACGTCCATTCGATCAGCGAGGCGGTGGTCCTGCTGGAGATCGACAATCCGCCGATGAACCCGCTGGGCGTCGAGATGCGGCAGACCTTCATGGACGCGCTGGACCAGGTGGAGACCAACGATGCGCTGCGCTGCCTGATCGTCACGGGGAAGGGCCGGTCGTTCTGCGCCGGCGACGACCTGAAGAACGTGGGGCCGGGCGGCGAGGACCTGGCCGGGTTCGGGCGGCTGCTGGACCGGCTGGAGCAGACGCGCGTGCCGGTGATCGCGGCGGTGAACGGCTGGTGCGTCGGCGGCGGCTTCGAGCTGGCCTGCTGCTGCGACATCCGCATCGCCTCGACCGAGGCGAAGTTCGTCTGCGCCGGGGTGAACGTGGGGCTGATGGCGTCCACCTATCGCCTGCCGAGGCTGATCGGGATTTCCCGCGCCAAGGCCATGCTGCTCACCGGCCTGCCGCATGACGCCGAGACGGTGGAGCGCTATGGCCTGGTCACCGGGCTGCACGCGCCGGAGGCGCTGCGCGACGCCGCCATCGCGCTGGCCGAACGGATCGCCAGCCGCGCGCCGCTGTCGGTGGAGGCCACCAAGCGGACGTCCAACCGGGCGCTCGATCTGTCGCCGGAAGACTGGGGCGCGATCGCCGGGCCTGAGCTGCGCGTGCTGCGCAAGTCCAACGACCATCACGCCGCCGTCGCCGCCTTCCGCGAGCGCAAGGACCCGGTCTTCACCCGCAGCTAGGAGCTGAGTTTGCGCTACGTCCGCATGCCCATCGAGGTCGAGTCGCCGGAGGAGTACGGCTACGCGAAGATCCGCTTCAACCTGTCGGAGAGCTCGGTCGCCGACCAGAAGCTGTCCGACCTCGGCCTCACCATTCCCGACATGCCGCTGCTCTACGGCGAGCATCGCGGTCGGCAGCGCCTGCGCGAGCTGATCGCAGCGGACGGGGCAGGGCTCGCGGCGGACGACGTGCTGGTGACGACCGGCGCGGCGGGCGCTCTCTTCATCATCGCCACCTCGCTGCTCAGCCCCGACGACCACCTGGTGGTGATCCGGCCGAACTATGCGACGAACCTGGAGACGCCGCGGGCCATTGGTTGTCCGATGAGCTTCGTCGATCTGGCGTTCGAGGACGGCTTCCGCGTCGACCTCGACAAGGTGGCCGCCGCGCTCAAGCCGGCCACCCGGCTGATCAGCGTCACCTGTCCGCACAATCCGACCGGCGTCATGATGAGCGAAGCCGAGCTGCGGGGCCTGGTGGACCTCGCGGATCGCCATGGCTGCCGCCTGCTGGTGGACGAGACCTATCGCGACCTCAGCTTCGACGGCCCGCTGCCGCTCGCCGCCTCGCTGGGCGACCATGTGATCAGCGTCTGTTCCCTTTCGAAGGCCTATGGCGTGCCGGGGATCCGCATCGGCTGGCTGATCACCCAGGACCCGGCGCTGCAGGAGCTGTTCCTGGCCGCCAGCGAGCAGATCAGCATCTGCGGCAGCGTGATGGACGAATGGGTCGCCGAACAGGTGATGGAGCGGCGCCAGGCGATCCTGCAGCCCCGCCTGGTCGAGATGCGCCGGCGTCTGGAGACGGTGAGCGACTGGATGGCCGGGGAGGATTTGCTGGAGTGGGTGAGGCCCTCGGGCGGCGTGGTCTGCTTCCCGCGCATGAAGGCGGATCCGCCCGGCGGGACCGGGGCGTTCTATCGCCGGCTGCTGGAAGATCACGGCGCCTATGTGGGCGCGGGCCACTGGTTCGAGATGTCCGACCGGCATTTCCGGGTCGGCTACGGCTGGCCGACGGCGGAGGAGCTGGCGGCGGGCCTGAAGGCGATCTCGGCGGCGCTGCGCGGCTAGATCATTGCCCGATGGGCCGGTTTGGCGTCTTCTAGGGGCGGCAGAACAAGGAAATCTGAGCCATGGCTGACGACGCCGGCGCGCTGAGAGACCAGGCCCGAGCCCAGGCCTACGCGGTTCCGCTGGAGGACATGCATCCGGGCGATCCGGACCTGTTCCTCACCGACAGCTTCTGGCCCTATTTCGAGCGGCTGCGGCGCGAGGCGCCGGTGCACTGGTGCAAGCACGGGGAGTTCGGCCCCTATTGGTCGGTGACCCGCTACCAGGACATCATGAGCGTCGACACCAATCACCAGGTGTTCTCGTCGGACGCGGCGCTGGGCGGTATCACCATCCGCGACGCGCGGCCCGACCTGCGCCGGCCGAGCTTCATCGCCATGGACCCGCCGCGCCACGACGTGCAGCGCAAGACGGTGAGCCCGGTGGTGTCGCCGGCCAACCTGCAGGTGCTGGAGCCGATCATCCGCGAGCGGGCGGCCAAGATCCTCGACGCCCTGCCGATCGGCGAGACCTTCGACTGGGTGGACCGGGTGTCGATCGAGCTGACCACCCAGATGCTGGCGACGCTGTTCGACTTCCCCTTCGAGGAGCGGCGCAAGCTGACCCGCTGGTCGGACGTGGCTACCTGCCTGCCGATGCCCGGCGGCATCTGCGAGACGGAGGACGACCGTCAGGTCGAGCTGATGGAGTGCCTGGAGTACTTCACGCGGCTGTGGAACGAGCGGATCAAGTTGCCGCCGGCCGGCGACCTGGTCTCGATGATGGCGCACGGCGAGCACACCCAGTCGATGACGCCCATGGAGTATCTGGGGAACCTGATCCTGCTGATCGTCGGCGGCAACGACACGACGCGCAACTCGATCTCGGGCGGCGTGCTGGCGCTGAACAAGTTCCCGGCGCAGTACGACAAGCTGCGCGCCGACCACAGCCTGATCACCTCCATGGTGCCGGAGATCATCCGCTGGCAGACGCCGCTGGCGCACATGCGGCGCACGGCGACCGAGGACATCGAGCTGGCCGGCCAGACGATCAGGAAGGGCGACAAGGTGGTCATGTGGTACGTTTCGGGCAACCGCGACGAGACCGAGATCGAGCGCCCGGACGAGTTCATCATCGACCGCGCGCGGCCGCGTCAGCACCTGTCGTTCGGCTTCGGCATCCACCGCTGCGTGGGCAACCGGCTGGCGGAGCTGCAGCTCAAGATCGTCTGGGAAGAGATCCTGAAGCGGTGGAGCTTCGTCGAGGTGGTGGGCGAACCCAAGCGTGTGCGGTCCAGCTTCGTGAAGGGCTACGAGAGCCTGCCGGTGCGGATCACCGCCTGATTCACCACGTGAACCGAAGATAACAGGCGCCTCAGAACCGGTTCAGGCGCGGGGGTTCAAATTCCAGTCCATGAGCGGCGCCGGATCTTCCGGAACCGCAGTAACCAAGGATTGGAAAAGACATGAAAGTCGCCGCTATCTCTGGCGCCGTGATCGCCGCCCTGGCGGCCGGCGCTGTCGCTACCCCCAGCTTCGCCCAGCCCTACGGCTACGCCCAGCAAGACTGCCGCCGCAGCGACGGCTCGGTGGGGACCATCGTCGGCGCCCTGGCCGGCGCGGCTTTGGGCTCGAACCTCGCCGCCCACCACGGCGGCCGTGCGGGCGGGGCCGCCATCGGCGGCGTCGCCGGCGCCCTGATCGGCAACAGCGTGGCCCGCGGGTCGTCCTGCGAGAGCTACAGCTCCGGCTACCGCGCGCCGGCCTATTCGAGCGGCTACTACAGCCAGCCGAGCTACAGCTACGCGCAGCCGGCCTACGTGGAGCCGAGCTACGCCTACGTCGAGCCGAGCTACACCTATGTGCAGCCCAGCTACACCTACGTGCAGCCGAGCTACGGCTACTACCGCGGCGGCTATGAGACCCGCTACGTCGAGCATCGCCACTGGGATCATGACCGCGACCGCGACCACGACCACGACCGTGACCACGGCGGCTGGCGGGGCGACTACCGCTAAGCCCGCGGTTCACAACTGACCGGCGGCCGCGTCCAGCGATGGGCGCGGCCGCTGCCGTCTGGGCCTTGCGAAAGCGGCCGGGGCGGGCTCAAGAAGGCGGATGGATGCCTCCTTCTTCGACTTGCGCGCCACGCACAATCCGCACCGCTGGCACATGCCCCTGACCGACGGCGTCTGCGTCGGGCCGCCGGGCAACATGTTCATGTTCGGCGGCATCGGCCTGGCCTCGGCGATCGGGGCGATGGAGCGCACCACCGGGCGTCCGCTGATCTGGGCCACGGCGCAGTACCTGTCCTATGCGCGGCCGCCGAACGTGGTGGACCTGGACGTCTGGGTGCCGGCGTCGGGCAAGTACAACAGCCAGGCCCGGGTGATCGGCCATGTGGGCGACAAGGAGATCTTCACGGTCAACGCCGCGCTTGGCGCGCGGCCGAGCGAGCTGTCGCAGCAGTGGCTGGAGGCGCCGCAGGTTCCGCCGCCTGAGGCGTGCCCGGAGGCCGCGCATTGGCGCAACGACGAAGGCGGGCTGCACAGCCGCATCGAGGTGCGCGTGGCCAAGGGCCGCTACGGCTTCGACCGGCCGGGCCATCCGGAGGAAGACGGGCGGTTGCTGCTGTGGATCCGGCCGCGCGAGCGGTTCCCCATCGACGCCGCCATGCTGGCGATCATGGCCGACCATGTGCCGTCGGGCATCGGCAATGCGCTCGGCCAGAACGCCGGCGGCAACAGCTTGGACAATACGCTACGCATCCGCCGGATCGTGCCCACCGAATGGGTGCTGTGCGACATCCGCATCCTGGGCGTCCACGGCGGGTTCGGCCACGGGGCGATGTACCTGTTCGCGCAGGACGGCGAGCTGATGGCGACCGCCAGCCAGTCGCTGATCGTGCGGGTGCGCGAGAGCGCCGAGGATCGCTAGCTAGAAGGGCGCAGCCTTCACGCCCGGCCGCTCGTTGTCCCAGATCATCGAGATGATCCGCCAGCCGGCTTTGCCATCGTTGAACAGCTGGATCGAGTTGATGCCGCGCCGTTCGGGCGTCGCGTCGTCGGGCGCATTGCGGGCCTCATAGAGGCTCCAGACGTGGGCCATGTTGCCCAGCACGTCGATGCGCCGGGCGACCTCAACCTCGAAGAAGTCGGTGGAGGCGAAGAAGGCCGCGGTGTCGGCCTGGTAGCTCTTAGGCGTCATGATCTTGATCCAGGGCGTGGCGCCCTCGACGCCGGTGCGCATCTGGCGCGCGTCGGGATGGAAGACCGCGTCCTGGGTCGACCAGTCGCGCGGGCCGGCCGGGCCGGAGACCATGGCGTACATGGCGTCGACGACCGCGCCGATGGCGGCCTCGTCGCTCACGCTCAGGCCCGCTTCGGGATGACGACGTTCATCCGCTCATAGCCCTTCACGAAGCTCGAGTAGACGCGCTTGGGCTCGCCCACCACCTCGATGACCGGGAAGCGCTTGAGGATCTCTTCCCAGATGATCTTGAGCTGCAGTTCGGCCAGGCGGTTGCCCACGCAGCGATGGATGCCGAAGCCGAAGGAGATGTGGGTGCGCGGCCGCTCGCGGTCGATGATGTACTCGTTGGGCCGGTCGATGACCTCTTCGTCGCGGTTGCCCGAGACGTACCACATGATCACCTTCTCGCCCTCGCGGATGGTCTTGCCGCGGAATTCCACGTCCTCGGTGGCCGTGCGGCGCATGTGGGCCAGCGGCGTCTGCCAGCGGATGGTCTCGGAGACCATCGAAGGGATCAGGTCAGGGTTTTCCCGCAACTTCTTGTATTGATCGGGGTTCTGGTTCAGCGCCAGGATCGAGCCCGAGATCGTGTTCCGCGTCGTGTCGTTGCCGCCGACGGTGAGCAGCACGATGTTCCCGAAGAACTCGCGCGGCTCCATGTTCCGGGTGGCCTCGCCGTGCGCCAGCATGGAGATCAGGTCGCCGCGCGGCGCGGCGTTGACCCGCTCATTCCACAGCTTGGTGAAGTAGGCGTGGTACTCCACGAAGATCGCCATCTTCTGCTCGATGGTGTCGATCAGCCCCTTGCCGGGCGCGGCGGTGACCACGTCGGACCAGTAGACCAGCTGGCGCCGGTCCTCCTGGGGCATGTCGAACAGGGTCGCCAGCGTCATGCCGGTGAGTTCCTTGGAGACCAGGTCGACCCAGTCGAACTCCTCGCCGATCGGCAGGCTGTCGAGGATCGCAGCGGCCCGCTCGCGGATCTGCGGCTCCATGGCGGCCAGGCTCATGGGCGAGACGGCGGGGCTCACCACCTTGCGCTGCACGTCGTGCTTGGGCGGGTCCATGGCGATGAACATGGGCAGCGGGTCCATGTTGGACTGGCCGCCGGCGATGTTGATGCCGCCCTTCATGAAGTCGGAGGAGAAGCGCTGGTGATCGGTGTCGATCGCCATGATGTCGTTGTACTTGGTGATCGACCAATAGGGCCCGAACTCGTGCTCGGCGGTGTAGTGCACCGGGTCCTCGGCGCGCAGGCGCTCGAAGATCGGCCACATGGTGTCGGCCTGGAAGCGCGCCGGCTGGGCCGGGTTCATCTGGTCGAGCGGCAGGGCGTAGGTCTCGTCCCGGGCCTGCTTCTGGGCTTGCGCCAGGTTCGCGTGATTGCCGTCAGCCATGGCCGGTCCTCCGATGTTAGCATTGTATAGATCGCAAGGTGACGCTGGCGTCAACTTCAATGCTGCGGGCGGCGCGCATCTTCCCGTGAGGCGGGCCGCGTGACAAAGAGTCCCATGCCCGACGTCATCGCCATCGACGACCCCGACGACCCGCGTCTGGCCGACTACCGCCAGGTGCGCGAGCGCGACCTGGTGGGCCGCGACGGGGGCTTCATCGCCGAGGGCGTGGTGGTGCTGGAGAAGCTGATCCGGGGACAGCGCCACCCGCTGCGCTCGGTGCTGATCGCGCAGAAGCGGGTCGAGGCGCTGGCGCCGCTGCTGGCCGGCCTGGGCGAGGGCGTGGTGGTCTATGCCGCGGACCAGGCGGCGATGGACGCGGTGGTGGGCTTCCACATCCACCGCGGCGTGCTGGCGGCCGGACGCCGCGTGGAGCCGGACCTGGCGGGGCTGATCGCGGGCCTGCCGGCGCGGGCGCTGGTGGTGGGCCTGATGGGCATCGCCAACCACGACAACATGGGCGGACTGTTCCGCAACGCCGCGGCGTTCGGCGCCGACGCGGTGGTGCTGGACGACGGCTGCTGCGACCCGCTCTACCGCAAGGCGATCCGCGTCTCGGTGGGTGCGGCGCTGACCACGCCCTTCGCCCGGGCGGGCTCGGCGCAGGCCATGGTCGAGGCGCTGGCGGCGGCGGGCTTCGACCTGGTGGCGCTCTCGCCGCAGGGGCGGGCCGATCTGGCGGATATCGCCCCGGCGGAGCGGACGGCGGTGCTGTTCGGCGCGGAGGGGCCGGGCCTGCCGGACGGGGTGCTGGCGCGGTGCCGTACGGCCCGGATTCCCATGGCGGGAGGTTTTGACAGCCTCAATGTCGCAACCTCGAGTGGTATCGTGCTCCACCACCTCGTAGCCGCCCGGAAAGCTTGACCGCTTGGAGCCATTTCTTAACGTCCCGCAGGCGATCATACGGCCAGCGAACAGGAGTCCCCGCAGGGAACCATGGCCGGCGCAAAACGCCCGACGACGCGGCGTCCGCCCAAGACGCCTTCAGGCCTCGTGCAGTCGGGGGTCGTGTTCGAACGCGCCACCCGCCTGGCCCGCGCGCTGTTCGGCGACGTCGACGCCCAGATCACCCTGGTGGACGGCGACCAGGTCTGGAACAGCCGCGAAGTGGCCCATCCGCGCGACGCCGTGGCCGTGCGCCATGTGCTGGCGACCGGCGAGACCCTCTGGGTAGAGGACGCGCCGCGCGACGATCGCTTCTGTCATCATCCGGCCGTCAAAGGGCCGCCCTATATCCGCTTCTTCGCCGGCGCCCCGATCAAGGTGGAGGACGGCACCACGCCCGGCGCGATCTGGGTCGCGGGCCTGGAGACCCGGAAGGAAGATCCCAAGCTCGCCGCGCGGCTGCAGGACCTGGCCGATTTCGTCGCCGACGAATGGGCCCGCGAGCTGGCCAAGCGCGCCCGCGAGGCGGCGCGGCGCGAGAGCGACGTGGCCCGCAAGATGGTCGCCGAAATCATCGCCGCGGCCCCGATCTCGCTGGTCATGACCGACCGCAACATGACCGTCATCTCCTCCAGCCCGCGCTGGTTGGAGAGCCGCGGCCTGGTGGGCCAGCAGGTGCTGGGCCGCTCGCTCTACGACCTGGTGCCGCAGACCCGCGACAAGTGGAGCGCGGTCTATGAGCGCTGCCTGGCGGGCGAGCCGATCAGCGCCGACCGGGTTGAGATGGTGAAGCCGGACGGCTCGATCAGCTGGCTGCAGGCCGAGCTGACGCCCTGGCGCGACGCCGCGGGCGAGGTCGGCGGGCTGATCATCACCACGCACGACATCACCCAGATGGTCGAGGCGCTGGAGAGCACGGCGCGGTCGCAGGAACGCCTGAAGCTCGCCATGGAAATCGCCGACATCCACGTCTGGGAGATGGACTACCGGCGCGGCGAACTGATCAAGGAGGGCGCGGAAGACACCTTCTTCAGCGAGCCCAAGACGTTCGAGGAGCTGTTCAAGGACGTCTGGTCGACGATCGATCCGCGCGACGTGCCGGCGACCCAGGAGGCCTGGCGGCTGCACGTGAAGGAGGGCGCGCCCTACCGGCCCGAGTACCGCGTCATCCGCAACGACGACAAGGAAGTCTGGGTGCAGGGCTCGGTGATCTACGAGGCCGACGAGGACCAGCAGCCCCTGCGGATGATCGGGGCGATGCAGAACATCACCTACCGCAAGGCCGCCGAGCAGGCCCTGGTGCAGGCCAAGGAGGAGGCGGAGTCCGCCACCCGGGCCAAGAGCGCCTTCCTGGCCACCATGAGCCACGAGATCCGCACGCCGCTGAACGGGGTGCTGGGCATGGCGCAGGCCATGGCCATGGGTGATCTGGCCGAGCAGCAGCGCGAGCGGCTGGACGTGATCCGTCAGTCCGGCGAGGCCTTGCTGGCGATCCTCAACGATGTGCTGGACCTGTCGAAGATCGAGGCCGGCAAGCTGGAGCTGGAGCAGGCCGAGTTCGACATCGACGAGACCGCGTCAAGCGCGCTGGGCGCCTTCGCCGCGACCGCCCAGGCCAAGGGACTGGACTTCAAGCTGAAGGTGCAGCCGGCCGCCCGCGGCGTCTATCGCGGCGACAGCGTGCGCGTGCGCCAGATCCTCTACAACCTGGTCTCCAACGCCCTGAAGTTCACCGAGCACGGGGCCGTCAATGTCACGGTCAGCCGCCGGCGCGGCGGGCTGCGCCTGGTGGTCAGCGACAGCGGCATCGGGGTCGCGGCCGACAAGCTGGCCGGCCTGTTCCAGAAGTTCGAGCAGGCCGACGCCTCGATGACGCGGCGCTATGGCGGCACCGGCCTTGGTCTGGCGATCTGCCGCGACCTGGCCCAGCTGATGGGCGGGACGATCTCGGCGAAGAGCGCCCCGGGCGAAGGCGCGACCTTCACCGTCGATCTGCCGCTGGAACGTGTCGCCGACGCGCCGGAACGGCTCGCGCCCCGCCCCGCCGAACCCACGGCCCACGCCGAGCGTGTGGCGCTGCGCGTCCTGGCGGCCGAGGACAACGGCATGAACCAGCTGGTCCTGCGGACCCTGCTGGAGCAGGTGGGCGTCGAGGCGGTGATGGTCGGCAATGGCCGCGAGGCGGTCGAGGCCTGGGCGCGCGAGCCCTGGGACCTGATCCTGATGGACGTGCAGATGCCGGAAATGGACGGGCCCACCGCCACCGGCGTGATCCGCGCCCGCGAACGCGCCGAGGGCCGGGCGCGCACGCCGATCGTGGCGCTCACCGCCAACGCCATGGCCCACCAGGTCAGCGAATATCTGCAGTCGGGCATGGACGACTTCGTGGCCAAGCCGATCGAGGCCGGCCGGCTCTATGCGGTGATCGAGGCCGCGCTGGAGCGCGCCGCGCAGAGCAGCGACGCCACGGCCGCCGCCTGATCCCGAAAGAGTTGAGGGCCCTCCCGACGGCGGGTGTGTGGGATCACCGCCAGGAAGGCCCTCGCCGCTCGCTCCCCGAGCGGGATCTCTAGGTCTTAGCCGAAGGCGTAGGCCGACAGCGCCACGTCCATCGCCACATCGCGGAACGCCTGGCGGCCGGGCTCGCCCTGCGCCGCGCCGGCGGCCACGAACAGCGGCGCCAGATGCTCTTCCCGCGGATGGGCCTCGCGGGCGTAGGGGCCCTGGTCCCAGTGGCGGATGGCCGCGTCGCGTTTGGCCGGGTCGACCATGGCTTCCGTGAGCCAGGCGTCGAACGCCTGCGACTTGCCGGTGAAGGCCGGCGAGAAGCCGCGCATGTTGTGCCAGCTCATGCCCGAGCCGACGATCAGCACGCCCTCGTCCCGCAGCGGGGCCAGCGCCCGGCCGGCGGCCAGGTGGGCCTCCGGATCGAGGTCGCCGCGCAGCGAGAGCTGCACGACCGGAATGTCGGCCTGCGGCGTCGCCAGCAACAGGGGCACGAAGACCCCGTGGTCGTAGCCGCGCTCGGCGTCCTCGGCGGTAGGGAACCCGGCGGCGCCCAGCAGCTCGCGAACGCGGGCCGCGAGCGCCGGGGAGCCGGGCGCGTCGAAGCGCAGCCGGTAGGTCTCCTCCGGGAAGCCGTAGTAGTCGAACAGCATGGGCGGGCGAGGCGCGGAGCCCACGGTGAACTGCGCCTCTTCCCAGTGGCCGGAGACCACCAGGATCGCCTTGGGCCGTTCCGGCAGGTCGGCGACCACGCCCTTCAGCCAGGCGGCGGTCGCGTCCCAGGTGTCGGCCGGCCCGCGGGTCCAGTCCATGAAGAAGCAGGGACCCGCGCCGTGCGGAATGAAGAGCGTGGGAAGCGTCATGGCCTTAGGCCGCCTTCTGCTCCGCCGAGACCGGCGCGATGGTGTTGATCCAGGCCGCGAAGGCCTGGCCGTAGGCGCGCAGGAATTCGCCGGTGGATTCGTTGATCAGCTCGCCGTTCTCGTCGAACAGCGAAAACGCGTTGCCGACATAGGCTTCGTTGGTCAGCAGCGGCACGTTCAGGAAGGCCAGCGACTGGCGCAGGTGATGGTTGGCGCCGAAGCCGCCGGTGCCGCCGGGCGAGACGCTGATCACCGCGCCGGGCTTGCCGTTCCAGACGCTCGAGCCATAGGGGCGCGAGCCCACGTCGATGGCGTTCTTCAGCGCGCCGGGGACCGAGCGGTTGAACTCCGGGGTGACGAACAGGACGGCGTCGGCCGCGGCGACCTTCTGACGGAAGGCGGTCCATTCGGCCGGGGGCGTGGCTTCCAGGTCCTGGTCGAAGTGCGGCAGGTCGCCGATGGCGATCTCGGTGAACTTGAGGCCGGGCGTCACGGCTTCGAGCGCCTTGGCGACCTTGCGGCTCACGGAGTCCTTGCGAAGGCTGCCGACGATCACGGCGACGGTGCGGGGTTGGGTCATGGGGTAGCTCCTGGGGGTCTTGGTGGTGTTGTGGTGGTGTCTCGTGGCCACACAGATGGACCCACCCTCTGCCGTTGATAATCACGGCGTGTTGCATAAGTCTGTTGCCGAATGGGAAGTAATCGGCATGGACCGCTTCGACGAGATCACCGCCTTCGCCGCCGTGGCGGACGCGCGCAGCTTCACGCAGGGCGCCAAGCGGCTGGGGGTGTCGAGCGCGCAGATCTCCAAGCTGGTGGCGCGGCTGGAGAACCGGCTGGGCGCGCGGCTGCTCAACCGCACCACGCGCGACGTCTCGCTGACCGACACCGGCCGGGCCTATCTGGAGCGGGCGCGGGCGCTGCTGGAGGACTTCGAGACCCTGGAGGGCTCGGTGCGCGACCAGAGCGGGCCGCGCGGCACGCTGAAGATCTCCGCGCCAGTGTCGTTCGGGGCCAGCCAGCTCACGCCCGCCCTGCTGGATTTCGCCTGCGCCTACCGCGACATCTCGCTGGACGTCTCGTCCACCGACCGGATGGTCAACCTGGTGGAGGAGGGCTTCGACGTGGCCGTGCGGATCGGCCAGCTGCCGGACAGCTCGGTGATCGCGCGCAAGCTGGCGGCGGTGCGGATCGTCACCTGCGCCTCGCCCGAGTATCTGGCGCGCGCCGGGACGCCCGCGACGCCGCAGGACCTGGCGCAGCACGAGGCGATCATCGACACCAATGCGCGCGACCCGAACCTGTGGACCTACGGCCCGCTGAACGACCTGATCGAGGTGCGGGTGCACGGGCGGCTACGGTTCAGCGGCGCGGACGCCTGCGTGACGGCGGGCCGGCGCGGGCTGGGGGTGGTCAACACGCCGGCCTTCGCGGCGGCCGAGGACCTGCGGGCCGGGCGGCTGGTCCCGCTGATGTGCGGCTACGAGCCCCAGCTGATCCACGTGCACGCGGTCTATCCGCACGCGCGGCACCTGGCGGCCAAGGTCCGCG
>JACXTT010004375.1_pt1 | contig 21013 bp, 10 predicted proteins | sample 9270951 | NCBI WGS metagenome assembly JACXTT01 (sample SAMN15532306, study PRJNA645909) | rock metagenome | isolation source: weathered quartz diorite | place: Puerto Rico | collected 2017-06-21
ATGCCAAAGCTGTGCGCCATGGCGACGATGGCCCGGGTGATGGCGGCGTCGCCGGCGTCCTGCGTGACATTGCGCACAAAGGCCTGGTCGATCTTCAGGCAGTCCAGCGGGTAGCGCTTCAGGTAGGCCAGGCTGGAGTAGCCGGTGCCGAAGTCGTCCATGGCCAGCTTCACGCCCAGCGCCTTGCAGGCGTTGAGCGTGCCAATGGTGGAGGCCACGCTGTGCAGGGCCAGGCTTTCGGTGACCTCCAGTTCCAGCATGTGGGCCGGCAGGCCGGTGTCGGCCAGCACCTGTTGCACCAGGGCCAGCAGGCGCGGGTCGGCAAACTGGCGCACCGACAGGTTCACCGCCATGCGGAAGTCTTGGTGGCCCTGGCGGTGCCAGGCGGCGGCCTGGCGGGCGGCGGTGTGCATGACCCATTCGCCGAGCTTGACGATGAAGCCGCTCTCCTCGGCAATGGGGATGAATTCGGCCGGCGAGATCCAGCCCAGCGCCGGGTGGTTCCAGCGCAGCAGGGCTTCGAAGCCGACGAGGGCGCCGCTGGCGATGGCCATCTGCGGCTGGTAGAACAGCTGCAGTTCGCCCTGTTCCAGCGCCTGGTGCAGCGCGTTGTGCAGTTGCAGGCGGCGCACCACCTGCTGGTTCATGTCGGGGTCGAACACGCGCAGCGAGCCGGGCCCGCCGGCCTTGGCATGGTGCAGCGCGGATTCGGCATTGAGCAGCAGCGCCTGCGCCGTGGCGGCCTGGCCCGGGTACTGGCTGGCGCCGGCGCAGGCGGTCAGGAACAGCGAGCGCCCGTCCACCAGGTAGGGGCGCGCCAGCAGCTCCAGCAGTTCGGTGCAGGCTTGCTCCAGGCCTGCGGCGTCGAAACGGCCGTTCAGGCACAGTGCAAACAGGTCGCCGCCCAGGCGGGCCAGGCTGTCGTGTGCGCCGGGCCGCGTGCGGGCACCGACGCTGCCCTGCAGGCGGTTGGCAACTTCCTGCAGCACCCGGTCGCCGGCGGCGGTGCCCATGGACTCGTTGATCTTGGCAAAGCCATCCAGCCCCAGGCACACCACGGCCACGCCGCCGTGGCTGCGCTCGGCGTGGGCCAGTGCAGCCACCAGTTGCTGGTCGAACAGTTCGCGGTGGGGCAGCGCGGTCAGCAGGTCGAACTGCTGGGCCTGGCGCATCTGGTTCTGCAGGTGCAGTGCGGCCTGGGCCTGGTGGCTGCTGCGCGCCAGGCGGGCTCGCACGGCTTCGAGCAACTCGTCGCGCTTGTAGGGCTTGGTGAGGTAGTCGTCGGCGCCCAGGTTCATGCCCATGCGCACGTCGCTGCGGTCGGCCTTGGCGGTGAGCATGATGATGGGCACGGTGGTGGTGGCAGAGTCTTCGCGCAACGCCTTGAGCAGGCCGTAGCCGTCCAGCACCGGCATCATCACGTCGGTCAGCACCAGGTCGGGCCGGGTGCGGCAGGCCTGCGCATAGGCGTCGCGCCCGTCGCTGGCGGTCATGACTTCGTAGCCTTCGAGTTCCAGCATCCACTGCAGGTTCTCGCGCAACGCAGGCTCGTCTTCGGCGATCAGGATCTTCATGCTTCGGGCGGGGCGGCGGGTGGCAGCGGCTGGTGGGGCAGGCTGACCGTGAAGCGGCTGCCGTGGCCGACCCGGCTGTGCACCGCAATCGTGCCGTGGTGGCAGCGGACGGCGTCCTTGACGATGGACAGGCCCAGCCCGGTGCCGGCGATGGAACCTACATTGCTGGCGCGGTGGAAGCTCTCGAACAGCTGGGCCTGGTCGGCCTGCGGTATGCCTATGCCTTGGTCACTGACCTCCAGCACCAGTTGATCGCCCTGCACCGCGGCCGACAGGCGCACCTGGCCGCCGTCGGGGGAGTACTTGACGGCGTTGGACAGCAGGTTGCCGGCGATGTTGCGTACCAGGGTCTCGTCCAGCAGGAACTGCTGTTCGGGCGGCGGCAGGTCCAGCACCACCTGGACGCGTTCGTACTGGCGCGTCATGGCGCTGCGCAGCTCATCCAGCAGGGCCAGGCAGAACGGCGCCAGCGCCACGGGGCGGGGCTTGAATTCCAGCTGGCCGGCGTCAGAGCGGCCAATGACCAGCACGTTTTCCAGCATGTGGGTCATGCGCTCCACGGCGTCGTCTATCTTTTGCAGCGTCTGGCGCTTCTTGTCGGCCGGCATGCGGTCTTCGTAGTGCAGCAGCAGTTCCACCGAGCCGTGGATGGTGGCCAGCGGGGTGCGGAACTCGTGCGAGGCCATGGAGATGAAGCGCGTCTTCATGTCGTTGAGCTCGGTCTGCTTCTGCAGCGAGATACGCTTGGTCTGCTCGGCTTCGCGCCGCGCCGTGGTGTCCACCAGGAACAAGAGCACCGCGTCGGCCTTGGCCCATTCGATGCGCACGGCCGACAGCTCGACGATGCGCACTTCACCATGCTGGGTGATGACGCGGATGTCGTAGTTGGCGTCCACAGTCTCGCCGCGCAGTCGCATGCCGTGGCGCTGCAGCACCATGGGCAGGTCGTCGGGGTGGATCACGGTGGTGAAGGGCTGGCTCAGCAGGTAGTCCAGCGGGTGGTCCACGACGCGCTCCACACTGGCGTTGGCAAACACCAGGCGGCCGTTCTGGATGACCACCACGCCCACGCCGACGTTTTCGATGACGGTGCGGTAGCGCGCCTCGGAGGTGCGCAGCGCGTCCAGCGCCTGGTAACGCTCGATGGCGCTGCTGACATGGTTGGCGACGAAGGACAGGATGTCGGCGTCCGACGGGCTGTAGGCGATGCCCGGCTCGTAGCCCTGCACCGCCAGGATGCCGCCGATCTGCCCGCGGATCTGCATGGGCACGCCCAGCCAGCTGGTGAACGTCATGTCGCCGCTGCCTTCGGTGACGTCGCCGCTGGCCTCCAGCAGCTTCAGGCGGGCGGCGTCAATGATCTGCGGCTGGGCGGTGCGCAGCACGAACTCCGTCAGGCCGCGGCGCATAGCCACGGCGCTCAACTGCAGCCGGTCGCCGTCGCGCTCGTCGACGTAGTAGGGGAAGTCCTTGACCTGCTTGCGCGCGTCGTACAGGCACACATAGCAGTTCCTGGCATACAGCAGTTCGCCCAGCAGGCCGTGCACCGCCTGCAGGAAGTCGTAGAAGGACAGGTCGGCCGCAGCGCGTTCGGCAATGCGGTAGAACACGCGCTGCAGGGTCTCGGCCTTTTTCTGTTCGCGCGCCTCCTGCTGCAGTTCCTGGGTGCGCTGCTCCAGCCACTGGTTGGCCGAGGCCTCCTGCTGCCGCTGCCGCTCCTGCAGCGCGCGGTAGCGGGCTTGCAGCGCCGCGTGCTGCTCCTGCAAAGCTTCCAGTTCGGACTGCAGCAGCGTGTCGGCGTTCATGGTGTGGGCCAGGACAGGGAGGTTGCGGAAGTGGGCAGGGTAACGGTAAACCGGCTGCCCGTGCCCACCTGGCTGTGCACCTGGATGCTGCCTCTGTGACATAACACCGCTTCCTTGACAATGGACATGCCCAGCCCGGTGCCGGCGATGCCCCCCACATTGCTGGCGCGGTGGAAGTTCTCGAACAGCCGCGCCTGGTCGGCCTCGGGGATGCCTATGCCCTGGTCGGCCACGGTGACGACCAGGGCGCCCGGGGCTTCCTGCACCGCCAGGCGCACTTCGCCGCCGTGCGGTGAATACTTGAAGGCGTTGGACAGCAGATTGCCGACGATGTTGCGCACCAGTGTGTCGTCCAGCAGGTAGCGCTGTTCGGGCGGCGGCAGATCCAGCACCAGCTGGACGCGTTCGTACTGGCGTGCCATGGCGCCGCGCAGTTCGTCCAGCAGGCCCATGCAGAAGGGGGTGATGGCCACCGGCTGGGGCTTGAACTCCAGCTGGCCGGCGTCGGAGCGGCCGATGATGAGCACATTGCCCAGCATGTGGGTCATGCGCGCGACGGCCTCGTCGATCTTTTGCAGCGTGGCCTGCTTCTGCGGCCGCGGCAGGCGGTCTTCGTAGTGCAGCAGCAGCTCCACCGAGCCGTGTATCGTGGCCAGCGGGGTGCGGAACTCGTGCGAGGCCATGGCGATGAAGCGCGATTTCATGTCGTTGAGCTCGACCTGTTTCTGCAGCGCGACGCGCTGCACCGCCTCCGCCTGGACCCGGGCGGTGGCATCCATGACGAACAGCGCCGTGGCGTCGCGCCTGTCCCATTCGATCTTCACCGCGGCCAGGTCCAGCGTGCGCTCCTCGCCGGCCTGGGTGATGACGCGAAAGCTGTAGTAGGACTCCACCGGCTCGCCGCGCAGGCGTTTTTGGTGGCGCTGCACGACGACCGCCACGTCGTCCGGATGGATGGTCGCAGTGAAGGGCTGGCTCAGCAGGTAGTCCAGCGGGTGGCCGACGATGCGCACCATGCTGGGGTTGGCAAACACCATGCGGCCGTCCTGCACGACGACGACGCCGACACCGACGTTCTCCACCACCAGGCGGTAGCGCTCCTCGGACTTGCGCAGCTCATCGATGGCCTGGTGGCGCTCCAGTGCCGTGCTGACGTGGTTGGCGACGAAGGACAGCACGTCGGCGTCGGCCGCGGTGTACTGGATACCGGCCTCGTAGCTCTGCACCACCAGCACGCCGCGCACCGTGCCCTGCAGCTGCATGGGCACGCCCAGCCAGGTGGAGAAGCTCAGATCGCCGGAGGCCTCGGTGATCTCGCCATTGGCCTGCAGGCCGGCAAAGCGCGACGCGTCTATCAATTGCGGGCGTGCGGTGCGCAGCACGTACTCGGTCAGGCCCTTGCGGTAGGGCACGTCGTTGCACTGCATGGTGTCGCCGTCCTTCTCGTCCACGTAGTACGGGAAGTCCAGCATGTGCTTGTGCGGGTTGTACAGGCACACATAGCAGTTCCTGGCATACATCAGCTCGCCCAGGAGCGCGTGCACCGACTGCAGGAAATCGTGCAGCGACAGGTCGGCGGTGGCGCGTTCGGCGATGCGGTAGAACACATGCTGCAGCCGCTGCGCCTTGCGGTGTTCCTGCGCCTCGGCCTGGATGTCGCGGTTGCGCTGCTCCAGCCACTGTGCGGCGGACGAGGCCTGTTGCTGCAGCGACGCCCCCAGCGCCAGTGTCTGGGCCTGCAAGTCCTGGTGCTGCTGGCGCAGCGTATCCAGTCGGGCTTGCAGGGCTTGCGGCATGGTCTGCCCTAATGGCCCAGGTTGCGCAGCGCCGCTTCTATGGCGGCGGCGGTGGCCAGCGGCTTTTCCATCGGGAAGAGGTGGCTGCCGTCCAGCATCATGATGCGGCCGTGGGTGATCTTCTCGGTCATGGCCATGCCGACCTGCTTCATTTCCACCGAGTCGCGCCCGCCGATGAAGGCCACCGGGCATTTGAGCGGGTGGCGCGCCAGCAGGCGGTCCAGGTTGTCGGGCACGGTGTTGTAGAACTGGGTTTCGATGTGACGGTCAAAGGCCAGAACGCGCTTGCCGTCCTGCTCCAGCGTGCCGCTGGTGACGTAGTCCCACAGCACTTGTTCGTCCCAGTGGGCAAAGGCCTTCTTGTGGCGGAAATGCGCGAACGCGGCTTCCACGCTGGGCCAGGTATTGCGTCGCTGGCGGCTGACGGCGCCGGGCGACAGCGCGCCGACCAGCTGTGTGCTCTTCATGACGCCCAGCGCGGTGGAGCGCCAGCCGCCCAGGATGGGCGAGTCCACCAGCACGACGCCGCGCGCCAGCTCCGGGTGGCGCGCCGCGGCCATCAGGCTCAGGAAGCCGCCCAGCGAGTGGCCGACCAGCCAGGCCGGCTCGCCACTCTTGTCGACCAGGGGCTTGGCAAACTCCGCCAGCTGTTTGACGACATGCGGCCAGTTGTCGCTGACCGGGTACTGCGGGTCGTGGCCGAATTTGTCCAGCGCCTTGACGGTGAAGCCGCGCGCGCGCAGGCTCTTGAACAGCAGCTTGTAGGTGCCGGCGGGGAAACTGTTGGCGTGCGAGAAGATGAGCGTCGACATGGTCCTCAGATGAGCTTCTCTTCGGGTGTCGTGATCTTCTTCAAGGGGCGGCTGCGGCTGGACTGCAGCATCAGCGGCACGCTGGTCTGTTCGCCGTTCCACATCGGGTCTTCGATGCTGTCAAACACCTCGCGCAGCTTCTGGCCCCAGCTGTTGTGCAGCATCTTGAAGTAGGGGTTGTTCTCGTCGATGCAGACCACCTTGTCGGTCTGGAAGGTATTGGCCTCGTACACCACCATGTCCATCGGCAGGCCGACCGACAGGTTGGACTTGAGCGTGGAGTCCATGGACACCAGCGCGCATTTGGCGGCCTCGTCCAGCGGCGTGTTGGGGGTGATGACACGGTCCAGCACCGGCTTGCCGTACTTGGATTCGCCGACCTGGAAGTACGGCGTCTCGGGCGTGGCCTCGATGAAGTTGCCGGCGGAATAGACCTGGAACAGGCGCATGCCTTCGCCGTGGATCTGGCCGCCGAAGATCAGCGACACGTTGAAGTCCACGCCGGCAGCCTTCAGCGCTGCGCCGTCACGCTCCTGCACCCGGCGGATCGCCGAACCCAGCACGCGGGCCGCGTCGAACATGCTCTGGGCATTCCAGATGGTGATGCCTTCGTCTTCCTCGTGGTCCTTGAGCTTCTCGATCTGCAGGATCTCGCGCACCGACTGCGAGATGCTGAGGTTTCCGGCCGACAGCAGCACCATGAAGCGGTCGTTGGGCTTCTCGTAGACGATCATCTTGCGGAAGGTGCTGATCTGGTCCAGCCCGGCATTGGTGCGGGAGTCCGACAGGAACACCAGTCCGGCGTTGAGTTTGATGGCGACGCAGTAGGTCATGATGGCATGGGGACTTGAAAACCCCTTAGTGTATCGACCGGGGTTGCGCGCGGGCGTGCTTCATGTGTGCACTATTTCTGCATGAGGCTGGCAAAGGTGTGTTCGCGGTAGGGCAGGGCCCCGGTTTCCAGTACCTCCAGCATCCTGCGCTTGCTGGTCGCGGAATCCCCCTGCACCAGAGATTGCATGCCCGCATAGAAGTTGACCTCTGCGAGGTTGAGCCGGCGCATGTTGTTGTCCGCTTCCGCCAATTGGTACACCGCCTTCAGGTCCATTTGCCCATTGAAATAGCGCAGCAGTGCGCCAGGAATCTTGCCAGCATCGGCGTTGGCCGCGTAGGCGGTGATAGCTTCCCGGCCGTTCTTACCGGCACCCTCCGCCGCGATGTACAGCCCCAGCAGCACATAGTCACGTTGCTCACCATCGCTGACGCCCAAGGCCTCGCGCAGGACTTTCTCGGATTCCGCGTAACGTCCCATGTGGGCCAGCAATGCACCTATCCAGTGCCTTGCATTGCCTTTTTCCTCGCTACTGTCGATCTGCTGCAATTCGGCCAGTGCTTCATCCAGGCGACCCAGCCCGATCAGTGCGACGCCGCGCGCATCCCTGGCGGAATCGTTGGGAGGCGCAGCCTTCAACGCTGCGTCTGCGTCTTCCAGGCCCTTCTTGAATTCACCCAGGGTGTTGTAGGACTTGGCCCGAGAGACCAGGGCCTTGGCCGTCAGCGTGCCTTGCGCTGGCAATGCCTGAAGGGCGTTGGAGTCCAGCAGGGCGTCGACTTCTGCCCGGAACATGATTTCAAAGAGCTTGTCTTCGCGCACGCCTACGCGGTTGCGGGTGGCCACCGCAAGCCGCTCGTATTGGCTGCGCAGTTTGTCTCCTTCCGTGAAGCTGTCACGGAAGCGCGTGAACGCAAACCCGCGCGCCCGCAGAATGGCCTGCCGGTAGGCGTCCAGGTCTGCCGGCGCGACCTCTTCGGTGCGGCGTTCGTAGGTGCGAAGCAGGACCATCGATTTGCCGTCGATCTGCACGCGTGACGCAAGACGGAAGTTCTTGTCCAGCACTTCAATGGGCGCCGGCGTTCGCGGAGACAGGGCCTTGGCGGTGGTCACCACGATCTTGCTGTCCACGCGTGTCGGTACGTTGAGGTAGAAGGAAAAATGCCTGCGGGATTCGGCCGGGCCGACGAGGAACTGCATTAGCTCTATGGCACCAAATTCGTAGTTGATGCTGCCGCTCTGGTATTCCCCGGGGTTGGGTACGGCGAACTGCTGGCGGATTTCAAAGGTATTGGTCTCGCGCGAGTCGTTGGCGACAGGCTCGCCCACCGGTTTCAAGCCGGGGTACATCCGTGAGAATCCGCCCATCAGGTATTCCGCCATCGGCTTGATGCCGTTGGCGGCGATATTGACGCGGGTGCTTTCCGCCTGCAGCCCGTGGGCCCGCATGATCGCGGTAAAACCCAGGTCCTGGCCGGGCGTGGATATGTCCCATTGCTGCTCGAAGGCCAGGGTGTTGAGGTCCGCCGGAGGCTGTGCCATGGGCTGCAGCACACCATCACTGCCGGGGACAATGGCCAGGCCGTAGTTCGCCTGGCCACGGCTGTCCATGTTCAGGCCCTGGGATGTCATCGTCGGGTCGACAAAAAACACCTGCCCTTGCACGGTGACGCGGCTGATGGCGTGGTCCAGTTGCGAGGTCCCAGGTGCAAACTGGGCCAGGCCCCGATTGCGGTAGGTGGAAACCAGCGCGGGCCTGGCGTCAAACCCCAGTCCGGTCAGCAAGGTGTTGAGCAGCACGACCTTGTCCTTGCAGTCGCCAAAGCGTTCCTTGAGGGTGCGGGCGGCGGGTTTGGGGCGGTGCGAACTCTCGCCCAGGCTGACGCTGAAGTAACGGATATCGTCCTGCACAAACCGCAGCACGGCCGACAGCAGTGCCTGGTCGCGCAGCCCCGTTTTCTGAAAGTCGGCGATTGCGGCCTGTATGTCGGCGTCTGGCACGGAGGCTTGTGCGAAAAGCCGGCCTGCCCAGTCCTCCACTTCCTGCCATGAGGTGAAGTCGCTGATGCTCAGGTCGGGGTAGACCTTGACCCACGGCGGGACGTCATTCTCGTGGGGCGCAGCCTCGACGTTGCGGCGCACCAGGCGCAGTTCCTGCGTCTTACCCGTCACGGTTTGTTCCGGGACCAGGTCGCTGGCGAGGGATCTGAACGTCAGCTTGCGCTGCGCTGGCGCCACCAGGCGCTGGTGCAGCAGGTCCACGGGGATGTCCGTGGCCAGGGTCCAGTTGGTCTCGATATGGCCTTCAAAGATCGGGTTGCTGCCGATCACGGTATAGGACATTTCCACGGTGTCGCCGACGCGTACGTCTTGCAGCAGCACCAGCAAGGTCTCTACGCCGTCGATCTGGGAGCGGTCCAGGGACTGCTCACGCCGCATCAGTTCCATCTGGGCGGTTTTCATGCGGTCCTGGCGGACTCCGTCGCGGATGACGGCCACGGTGTGCACCACTGCCTTCTGGTAGCGCGGGTTGAAATAGATCTGCCACTGCGAAATGGAGGCCACTGTCGACGCGTCCTTGGCGACCGAGCGGATGCGGGTGTAGAACTGCGGCGCAGTGCCGGTGTAGTTGCTTTGTATGTCCACCAGCTCGTCGCGACGCGGGGCATTGGCGTGTTTCGTCGGCGCTGACCCAGGGTCCACCACCCAGGCGGGCGTTGCACCGATTTGCCATGTCTTGTCGGCCGTCGTGGTGGCCGCAGTGGTCGGTGTCTTGCTGGCCGCCCATGCAAGGGGGCCTGACAAACCGATGGCTGCTGCCAGCAGCAGTGCCGCGCCGGCACGGAGAAACGGGATACCGGCGATGCGGCTGGGCCGTGGATGATGGTGCATGTATCTTCCCTTGTGAATTCGCGTTATGGGGTACGGGGTCTGCGTCCCGCTTTTCGGTGGATGGATGTCAGTTCTTGCCGGCCAATGCCTTCAGCTGGTACAGCGCCTCCAGGGCGTCGCGCGGGCTCATGCCGTCCGGGTTGAGTGCGGCCAGTGCCGTGTCCACGGCGGAAGGTGCCGCGCTTTGCGCAGCGGGTGGTGCGGCGAACAGGTCCACCTGGGCTTGCGACTGGCTGGCGTGGGTTTCCAGTGCTTCCAGCACATGGCGCGCCTGGTTGAGCACGGCGGCGGGCATGCCGGCCAGGCGGGCCACCTGCACGCCATAGCTCTTGCTGGCCGGGCCGCCCTGGATCTCGTGCAGGAACACGATGTCGCGGCCGGACTCGGTGGCGCTGACGTGCACGTTGAGGGCACTGTGGTGCGTGGCGGGGAACTCGGTCAGCTCGAAATAGTGCGTGGCGAATAGCGTGAAGGCCTGGGTCCTGTCGTGCAGTTGCGTGGCGATGGCCGAGGCCAGGGCCAGGCCGTCGAAGGTGCTGGTGCCGCGGCCGATCTCGTCCATCAGCACCAGGCTGTGCGGTGTGGCGCTGTGCAGGATCTGTGCGGCCTCGGTCATCTCCAGCATGAAAGTGGACTGGGCGTTGGACAAGTCGTCGGACGCGCCGATGCGGGTGTGGATGGCGTCGATGGGGCCCAGGCGGCAGGCCGTGGCCGGCACGTAGCTGCCGATGCTGGCCAGGAGCACGATCAGCGCGACCTGGCGCATGTAGGTGGACTTACCACCCATGTTGGGGCCGGTGATGATCTGCATGCGTGCCTTGACACCGAGTTGCGTGTCGTTGGCGATGAAGTTGCCGCTGGAGAGTTCGGCCAGCCGCGCCTGCACCACCGGGTGGCGGCCGGCGGTGATGGCTATGCAGGGTTCCACGACAAACTGCGGCGCGCACCAGTCCAGCGTCAGCGCCCGTTCGGTCAAGGCGCACAGCGCGTCCAGCGCGGCCAGCGCACGGGCCACGCGGGTCAGCAGCGGCACAAAGGGCTGCATGCGGTCCAGCACCTGCTCATACAGGTATTTCTCGCGGGCCAGGGCGCGTTCCTGGGCGGACAGCGCCTTGTCTTCAAAGGCCTTGAGCTCGGGGGTGATGAAGCGCTCGGCGTTCTTCAGCGTCTGGCGGCGGCGGTAGTCGTCGGGCACCTTGTCGGCCTGGCCTTGCGTGACCTCGATGTAGAAGCCGTGCACGCGGTTGAACTGCACACGCAGGTTGGCAATGCCGGTGCGGGCCTTTTCGCGGGTTTCCAGGTCCAGCAGGAAGGCGTCGCAATTGGTCTGGATGGCGCGCAGCTCGTCCAGCTCGGCGTCGAAGCCGCCGGCGATGACGCCGCCGTCGCGCACCAGCGCGGCAGGCTCGGCGTCAATCGCCTGCTGCAGCAGCGCCGCGCAGTCGGCGGGCGGGTGCAGGTCTTCGGCGATACGGGCCAAATAGGCCTCCAGCCCGCGCAGGGATTGCGCGAGTAGCTCTGTTTTTTGTAGTGTCTGCGCCAGCGCGACGAGTTCGCGCGGGCGCACCTGGCGCAGCGCCAGGCGGGCGGTGATGCGTTCCACGTCGGCGCTGTTCTTCAACTGGCCGCGCAGGGTCTGCCACAGGCCGCTCTTGAGGGTGGCAATCGCGTCCAGCCGCAGCTGGGCCTGGGCGCGGTCGCGCCGCGGCGTCAGCAGCCAGCTCTTCAGCTGGCGGCTGCCCATGCCGGTCATGCAGGTGTCCAGGAGCGAGAACAGCGTGGGCGCGTCTTCGCCGCGCAGGGTCTGCACCAGTTCCAGGTTGCGCCGCGTTGTCGTGGGCAGGTCTATGAGTTCGTCGCTGCGCTGTACCTGCACATGGCTGATGTGGGTCAGTGCGCGGCCCTGGGTGTGCTCGGCATAGCCCAGGAGTGCGGCGCAGGCGGCGTGGGCCAGGGACAGTTCCTGGGCGTTCCAGCTGGACAGGCTGGCGGCCTGCAGCGCGTCCAGCAGCTTGCGCTGGCCCAGGGCGCTGTCGAACTGCCATTCGGGCCGCGCGGTGAGGAACAGCGCCGTGCCGTTGCGCTGGCGCTTGAGCCGTTCTTCGAACGTGGTGGTGACGCCGGCGCTGTAGGCCAGTTCGCTGGGCGCCACGCGGGCGATCCAGTCCGCCACCTCGTCGGGCGTGCACTCGGCCAGGTGCACCACGCCCTGGGTCACCGACAGCCAGGCCAGGCCGCAGCGGTTGCGCGGGCCTTGGTGCACGGCCATCAGTACGGATTCGGTCTTCTCGCTGAGCAGCTCAGTGTCTGTCAGCGTGCCGGGCGTGACCACGCGCACCACCTTGCGCTCCACCGGGCCCTTGGCGGCGCCGACCTCGCCGACCTGTTCGCAGATGGCCACCGATTCGCCATGGCGTATCAGCTTGGCCAGGTAGCCCTCCATGGCATGGAAGGGCACGCCGGCCATGATGACGGGCTGACCGGCGGACTGGCCGCGCTGCGTCAGCGTGATGTCCAGCAGGCCGGCGGCCTTCTCGGCGTCGCCGTAGAACATCTCGTAGAAATCGCCCATGCGGTAGAACAGCAGGGTACCCGGATAGGCCGCTTTGAGGCTCAGGTACTGCTGCATCATGGGGGTGTGCTGTGCCAGTGCGGACGCAGCTTGCGGGTCGGTGGGTGTCACGGTGCGCAGAGAAATAGGATGGGGTCTCGCAGGCGGCCTGCGTTGTTGGTAGGCCAGGGGGATAGGCCCTATCATACGGATGAATACAACCCAGCATTGGCTGCCCCGACCTGTGGAGACACGTCCCGACAACGCGCCCCATTTTTCCGTTCCCAGTGCGGATGCTGCCGCTCGCCAGGACTTTGGATCGGCGCTGCCGGAGTCGGTTTTCAGGTTCATCTTCAACCAGGGTCCGGAAGCCATCGCCTTGAGCCGCGCGCAGGACGGGGCGATCGTCGAGGTCAACCACGAGTGGCTGAAGCTGACCGGCTTCAGCCGCGAGGAGGTGCTGGGCCGCACCGCGGTGGAGATCGGGCACTGGCAGGATGCTGCGGCACGCGAAGCGGCGCTGACGCCGCTGAAGGCCACGGGCCGCATCAGCGACGCCGACGTGACGCTGGTCATGAAGGACGGCATGCCGCGCATGGTGCGCATGAATGCCGCGCTGGTGGACGTGCAGGGCGAGACTTATATCCTGCTGTACCTGCGCGACGTCACCGCCGACCGCCTGGCCCAGGAGGCCATGCTGGCCGGCGAGAAGGCGCTGGAGCGGGCCTACGAGAAGCTGAACCGCCAGGTCAAGCTGTACGAGATGACGGAGAAGGTCGCGCAGGTCGGCCATTGGGTGACCTACCCGGACGATCCGCTGGTGCATTTCTCGCACGGCTACGCGCAGATGACGGGCGACCCGGAGCGCGCCAGCGCGCCGCAGGGGCTGTACAAGACCCAGGTGGTGGCGCAAGACCTGCCCCAGTTCAAGCAAGCCCTGCGGCAGATGAACGGCGAAATGGTGGAGTACCGCTACCACCACCCCGATGGCTCGATCCGCTGGATCCGTTCGCGCATGCACCGGCAGGTCGAGCATGGCGTCGTCAAGGCGGACTTCGGCATCGTGCAGGAGATCACTGCCGAGCGCCAGGCGCTGGAGGCGGTGCAAGCGCAGTTGGCCTTCATCAAGAAGATCACCAGCCGCGCCCCGGGCGTGCTGTTCGAGTTCCAGAGCTGGCCCGACGGGCGCATGCGCTTCCCGTTTGTCAGCTCGGGCATTGAGCAACTGATCGACGTGACGGAACGGGAACTGCAGGAAGACGCCAACCGCTTTTTTGAGCGCATCGACCGCTCCGATCTGCCCAATCTCATTGCCGTGACGCGGGCTGCCGCGCGCAAGCTGATGCCGTGGGAGGTGGAAATGCGCACCGTCCCCAAGAAGGGCCCCAGGCGCTGGCTGCTGGGCAGCGCGGTGCCGGAGGCGCAGCCGGACGGTTCGGTGCTGTGGTGCGGCTCGCTGTCCGACATCACGACCTACAAGGCGACGATGGAGCAGTTGCAGCAAAGCGAGATGCGCTTTCGCAGCCTCACCGAGCTGTCCTCCGACTGGTTCTGGGAGCAGGACGAGCACTACCGCTTCGTGCGCATGGACGGCAGCCAGACCGCGAATGCCGCAGTGTCGCCGGAAGACTATGTGGGCAAGACGCGCTGGGAGTCCGGCGTGATCGGCGTGACGGAGGCGCAGTGGGCGGCGCACCGGGCGCAGGTGGAGCGCCACGAGCCTTTCCGCGACTTTGAAATGCAGCGCCTGAGCCGCAACAACCAGTTGATGTGGGTCAGCATCAGCGGCGCGCCGATCTTTGACGCCCATGGCACGTTCAAGGGCTACCGCGGCACCGGGCGTGACATCACGGCGCGCAAGCAGGCCGAGGCCGACATCGAGCGCCTGGCCTTCTACGACGCGCTGACAGGTCTGCCCAACCGGCGCCTGCTGCTGGACCGCCTGAACCAGGCGCTGGAGTCCAGCGCGCGGCACATCACGCACGGTGCGCTGCTGTTCATCGACCTGGACAACTTCAAGATCCTCAACGACACGCTGGGCCACCACATGGGGGACGAGCTGCTCAAGCAGGTCGCCGAACGCCTGGGCAAATGTGTGCGCAGCGTGGACACCGTGGCCCGCCTGGGTGGGGACGAGTTTGTCGTCATGCTGGAGGGCATAGGTGAGATGCCATCCGACGCCGCCGCACTGGCAGAGACCGTGGGCAAGAAGATTTTGCTGTCGCTGAACCAGGACTTCGACCTGGCCGGCCAGCGCCACCACAGCTCGCCCAGCATCGGTATCACGCTGTTCTTCCAGCACCTGCACAGCCTGGACGAGCTGCTCAAGCGCGCCGACCTGGCGATGTACCAGGCCAAGTCGGCAGGGCGCAATACCTTGCGTTTCTTCGACCCGGTGATGCAGGCCGCGGCCACGTCACGCGCGCTCCTGGAGGCCGATCTGCGCCAGGGGCTGGAGCGCAACGAGTTCCTGCTGTACTACCAGCCGGTGGTGGACGCACAGGCCCGGGTGACCGGTGTGGAGGCGCTGGTACGCTGGCAGCACCCCACGCGCGGCATGGTGTCGCCGGCGGAATTCATCCCCGTGGCCGAACAGACCGGACTGATACTGTCGCTCGGGCAATGGGTGCTGGAGCAGGCCTGCGCCCAGTTGGTGACCTGGAGCCAGCAGCCCGCCACGCAGCGCCTGACGATGGCGGTGAACGTCAGCGCGCGCCAGTTCCGCCACCCGGAGTTCTCCAACCAGTTGCTGACGCTGCTGCGCGTCAGTGGGGCCAACCCCTACCGCCTGAAGCTGGAGCTGACGGAAAGCCTGCTGCTCAGCGACATCGAAGATTCGATTGCCAAGATGAGCGAGCTGCGCTCCATCGGCGTGAACTTTTCGCTGGACGATTTCGGTACCGGCTACTCGTCGCTGTCTTACCTCAAGCGCCTGCCGCTGGACCAGCTGAAGATCGACCAGTCCTTCGTGCGCGACGTGCTCAGCGACCCGAACGATGCCACCATCGCCCGCACCATCCTGAACCTGGCGCAGAGCCTGGACCTGGGCGTGGTCGCCGAAGGGGTGGAGACCCGGGGGCAGCTGGACTTCCTGCTGCGCAGTGGCTGCAAGGCTTTCCAGGGCTACCTGTTCGGCCGCCCGGTTCCGGTGGACCAACTGGTGCTGACGGCATGAAGCCAGCCCGCGCGGCCGCCCCGGACCTGGCCGCGCAGGTGCAGGCCCTGCAGGAGGCCCTGCGGGCCAGCGAAGCGGCGGCGCTGCGCGACCGCAATCTGCTGCACGGCGTGTTCACGCATAGCCCGGCGGCCATCACCGTCAGCCGCAGCAGCGATGGCTGCTTTGTGGATGTCAACAAGCACTGGACACGGGTCACCGGTTACAGCCGCGAAGAGACGCTGGGCAAGACCTCGCTGGATGTGGGCCTGTGGCCCGACCAGGCGGCGCGCGACGCCACGCTGGCCAGCCTGCGCGGCGGCCCGCGGCGTGCGGTGGACATCCCCTTTGTCACCCGCAATGGACGCGCCATCGTGCTGCAGGTCGAAGGCAGCTTCCTGGAGATCGAAGGCGAGCCCCATTTCGTGTCGCACCTGACCGATGTCACGGCGCTGCGCAACGCCCAGTGGGGCGTGGAGGCCAGCGAACGCGCGCTGCAAAAGCTCAACGACGAGCTGCTGGCCCAGGTGGAAATCTTCGAGCTCACGGAAAACCTGGCCCGCGTGGGCCACTGGACCATGGTCAATGTGGACTCCAAGCAGCAGCGCTGGTCTGCCGGCCTGCATGCGCTGGCGAACCTGCCCAAGCACAGTGGCGCATTGGCGGACGCGCCGCGCGGCCATCTGCATCCGGACGACCGCGACAACTTCCTGGCGGCGCGTGCGCGGCTGGACGGCAACATGCTGGAGTACCGCTGGGTGCATCCCAATGGCCAGGTGCGCTGGATGCGCAGCCGCATGCGCCGTTACCAGGGCCGTGACGGCACCTTCCTGGACTACGGCGTGGTGCAGGACTTCACCGACGAGCATGCGACCAAGCAGGCGCTGCAGGAGCGCCTGGGCCTGGTGCAGCGCCTGACCAGCCGCCTGCCCGAGATGGTGTTCCAGTTTGTGCGCCATGGCACGCGCAGCGGCGCGTTCGTGTTTGTCAGCGACGCGGTGCAGGAGGTCTTCCGGGTCACGCCGGAGCAGGTCTATGCGGATTCGACCTGCGTCTTTCGCCACATCCACCCAGAGGACATGCCGGGCGTGATGCAGTCCATGCAGGACAGCGCCGGCCACGGCGTCACCTGGGCGCACGAGTTCCGCGTCCGGTTTGACGATGGCGCGGTGCGGGTGCTGTTTGGCAAGGCCATCAGCTTCGAAGAAGGCAACGGGCAGAACGTGGCCTACGGTTCCATCACCGACGTCACCAACCACAAGGCCTCGCAGGCTTCGCTGCGCGAAAGCGAGGAGCGCTTCCGCGCCTTGACCGATCTGTCCTCCGACTGGTACTGGGAGCAGGATGCGCAGTTCCGTTTCGTGCGGCTGGACGGTGCCCTGGTGCGCACGGCCGGCAAGGCCGGCATGGACAGCATCGGCAAGACGCGCTGGGAGGTGGGCGCGCTGAACATGAGCGATACCGACTGGGCCGCCCACCGCGCGGTGCTGGAGTCGCACGCGGTGTTCCAGGAGTTGGAGTTGCATGACGTGGATGCCCAGGGGCGCTCGTACTGGATGTCCATCAGCGGTGCGCCCATCTTCGATGCGGCGGGGCGCTTCACCGGCTACCGTGGCATAGGCCGCAACATCAGCGGGCGCAAGCACGCCGAGGAGAAGATCGAGAAGCTGGCCTTCTACGACGTGCTCACCGGCCTGCCGAACCGCCGCCTGCTGATGGACCGCCTGCAGTATGCGCTGGCCGTCAGCGGCCGGGACCAGGCGCGCGGTGCGCTGCTGTTCATCGACCTGGACAACTTCAAGGACCTCAACGACACCCAGGGCCATGACGTGGGCGACATGCTGCTGCAGCAGGTGGCGCAGCGTCTGGTGGCCTGCGTGCGCGAGTCCGACACCGTGGCCCGGCTGGGCGGGGACGAATTTGTCGTGATGCTGCAGAACCTGGACAGCGCCGCCCTGCAGGCCACCGCGCAGGTCGAACTGGTGGGCAAGAAGATCCTCAGCAGCCTGAACCAGGCCTACCACCTGGGGGCGCTGGAACACCACAGCACGCCCAGCATAGGCATCGCTCTGTTTGAAGACCTGCACCAGTCGGTCGACGAGCTGCTCAAGCAGGCCGACCTGGCGATGTACGAGTCCAAGGCGGCAGGGCGCAACACGCTGCGCTTCTTCGACCCGGCCATGCAGGCGCTGGTGGCGCAGCGCACCGAACTGGAGGCGGACCTGCGCATGGGCCTGCTGCGCGAGGAGCTGCTGCTGTACTACCAGCCGGTGGTGGACGCGCACAGCCGTGTTGTCGGTGTCGAGGCCCTGGTGCGCTGGCAGCATCCGCGCCGCGGCCTGGTGCCGCCCAATGTGTTCATCCCGGTGGCCGAGCAGACCGGCCTGATCCTGGCGCTGGGCGCCTGGGTGCTGGAAGCGGCATGCCGTCAGCTCGCCACCTGGGCGCAGGACAGCGCGACGGCGGGGCTGACCATTGCGGTCAATGTCAGCGCGCGGCAGTTCCGCCACCCGGACTTTGTGGAGCAGGTCATGGCCACGCTGCACAGCACGGCGGCCAATCCGCAGAACCTGAAGCTGGAGCTGACCGAGAGCCTGCTGCTCAGCGACGCGCAGGATGCTGTGCGCAAGATGAGCGAGCTGCGCCAGCGGGGCGTGAACTTCTCGCTGGACGACTTCGGCACCGGCTACTCGTCACTGTCGTACCTGAAGCTGCTGCCGCTGGAACAGCTCAAGATCGACCAGTCCTTCGTGCGCGATGTGCTGACCGACCCCAACGACGCGGCGATTGCCCGCACCGTGCTGGCGCTGGGCCGCAGCCTGGGCCTGGGGGTGGTGGCCGAAGGGGTGGAAACGCCGGGGCAGCGCGACTTTTTGCTGCAAAGCGGCTGCACCCTGTTCCAGGGCTACCTGTTTGGCAGGCCGGTGCCGGTGGAACAGCTGTTGCTGGACGACCCGGCGGCCTGCATCTAGGTCTTATTCCGCGTCGTCGGCAGCGGCGGCGGCGGATGACTGCGGTCCGAAGCCGGGCAGCGTCGTGGCCTGGCGCAGTGCGGCCTTTTCGCCGGCGCTGGCAAATTTGCTGTACTTGCCCAGGATGCCGACCAGTTGGCCGTAGACCTTGGGGCTGCCAGCCAGGCATTCGTGCTGTTCCAGGAACTCGGCCTCACCGGTGAAGTTGCCGACCAGGCCGCCGGCCTCGGTCACCAAGAGCGAACCCGCGGCCACGTCCCAGGGCTGCAGGCCCAGTTCGAAGAAGCCTTCGGTGTAGCCGGCGGCCACATAGGCCAGATCCAGCGCGGCGGCACCGGGACGGCGCAGGCCGGCGGTGCGCTGCATCACGTCGCCCATCATCGTCAGGTACTGGTTGAAGTTGTCGCCCGGGCGGAACGGGAAGCCGGTGGAGATCAGCGATTCCTTGAGCTGGGTGCGCTTGGAGACGCGGATGCGGCGGTCGTTCAGGTAGGCGCCGCGGCCCTTGGTGGCGGTGAACAGGTCGTTGCGCGTGGGGTCGTAGACGACGGCCTGTTCGACCTTGCCCCGCACGGCCAGCGCGATGCTGACGCAGTACACGGGCATGCCGTGGATGAAGTTGGTGGTGCCGTCCAGCGGATCGATGATCCAGACGTATTCGGAGTCCTGGGCGCCGTGTTCGCGGCCGGATTCTTCGGCCCAGATGCCGTGGCCGGGGTAGGCCGTCAGCAGGGTTTCTATGATGGCTTGTTCTGCAGCCTGGTCCACTTCGGTGACGAAGTCGTTGGCCTTCTTTTGCGAGATGCGGACCGATTCGATGTCCAGCGCAGCGCGGTTGATGATGGAGCCGGCAGCGCGGGCGGCCTTGACGGCCACGTTGACCATGGGGTGCAGATTGAGCGACATAGATTGTTGGGGAAGAACGAAGGGGGCCGTCTGGCGATGCAGGCGGCGACAATAGGCGTATTTTAACGGCAGGGCCTGGGTTGTGCACCCTATGGGGTTTTCACGATGTGACTTGTCAGGTTCTTTTGCTCCCATTTTCCGTATGCAGACCCGATTCATCCTGATCAACACCAGCCATGCCGGCAATGTGGGCGCCGCCGCCCGCGCCATGAAGACCATGGGCTTTGACGACCTGGTGCTGGTGGCGCCGCGCTGGGCCAATGTGCTGCGCCGCGAGGAAACCATACAGCGCGCCAGCGGCGCACTGGACGTGCTGGACAAATGCCGCATTGTGGAAACCCTGGATGAGGCGCTGGACGGCATGAGCCACCTGTGCGCCACCGCCATGACCCCGCGCGACTTCGGCCCGCCCACGCGCTCGCCGCGTGCGCACTTTGAATTGCTATCGAAAGGGGAGCTGTCTGCGCAGAATCCACAAGGACTGGAGGCTGGTGTGGCATCCAGTTCAGAGGCGACGACACAAACCGGTGTTGCCTTCCTGTTCGGTTCCGAGCGTTTCGGTATGCGCAACGAGGACGTCTACCGCTGCCATGTCTGCCTTTCCATCCCGAGCAATCCGCAGTTTGGTTCGCTGAACATCGGCGCGGCGCTACAGGTGATTGCCTACGAGTGGCGGCTGGCGTTGGGCGGCTTTGGCGTGCAAGCGGCTGCCCCGACCGCTGGCTTGGCCGATGCCGCCCAGGTCGCCGGCATGCTGGCGCATCTGGAGCAGTCGCTGATCGCGCTGGAGTTTCTGGACCCCGCAGCGCCCAAGAAGCTGATGCCGCGCCTGAACGCCCTGTTCAACCGTGCCCAGGTGACGCAGGAGGAAATCCACATCCTGCGTGGCATTGCCAAGGCCATCCTGCAGCAGAAATGACCCCCAGGCTCCACCGCGCTGCGAGTCGCTGCCCCCCAAGGGGTTGCTCGCGCCTTGGGGCGGCCCAGCAGCGCTCAAGCCAAGCACTGACAGCGGGTGGGGGATTGGCGGCTGTGGGCGGCAATTCGGGTGTGAACGGATAGACTCGGCCCCATGTTTTCACGCCTGCGCTCCGACATCCAGTGCATCCTGGACCGCGACCCCGCCGCCCGCACCACGTGGGAGGTGCTGACCTGCTACCCCGGCCTGCATGCCGTCGTGCTGCACCGCCCGGCGCACTGGTGCTGGACGCATGGCCTCAAATGGCTGGCGCGCTTCATCTCGCACCTGTCGCGGTTTTTCACCGGCATTGAAATCCACCCCGGCGCCAAGATCGGCCAGCGCGTGTTCTTCGACCACGCCATGGGCACGGTGGTCGGCGAGACCGCCGAGATCGGCGACGGCTGCACCATCTACCAGGGCGTGACCCTCGGCGGCACCAGCCTGTACAAGGGCGCCAAGCGCCATCCCACGCTGGGCCGCGATGTGGTGGTCAGCGCCGGCGCCAAGGTGCTGGGCGGTTTCGAGGTCGGTGACGGCGCCAAGATCGGCAGCAATGCGGTGGTCATCAAGCCGGTGCCGGCTGGCGCCACGGCGGTGGGCATTCCGGCGCGCATCATCCCCAGCAAGGACGGCGTCAGTGCCGACGTGACCGGCACCGAACGCAAGTTCAGCGCCTACGGCATCACGCAGGACGATGACCCGGTGAGCCAGGCCCTGCGCGGCCTGGTGGACAGCGCCTCCGGGCAGGACCACCAGAT
>JACXTT010004376.1_pt1 | contig 21013 bp, 17 predicted proteins | sample 9270951 | NCBI WGS metagenome assembly JACXTT01 (sample SAMN15532306, study PRJNA645909) | rock metagenome | isolation source: weathered quartz diorite | place: Puerto Rico | collected 2017-06-21
GGGGGGTGTCCTTCTTCGAATTTGGTTGGGGAGTGCGGGATTCCACGGTTAGTTCTCTGTGTGCAGAGAAAGGGTCAGGCGGGGCCGCCAAGTTTGCCGTCGGACGAGCGGACGGGCGGGCCGAGTGCGCTCGGCAGACAGCCCTCGGTTGCCACCAGCCAGCCCGCTTTCATTCCCTCTTCGACCAGCCTCTGCATCGTCGCCATGTATTCGGCGGTCGGGGGAACGCCGGTTTCGGCCGTCTTGTAGATCGACAGGAATCTCATCGTTGCCTCCTCAGTTCTTGGGCCTTCCTCATCCCTTCATGGACTTGTCGAATGGAGTTCTCGGAAATCGACAACTCAAAAAGGCAAGCCGTAAAGAAAGTCGAAATACTCGAAGTCCTCCGGTAAACGCTTCTGCAGCAGCGCATTACGCACCAGGCGCCCAACGCCGTCGAGGTGCTTCAGCTCGCCAAAGAAGCGCGCGGTCCGCTGAACACGCGCGGTCCGCGGGATGCGCTCGGCCTCATACGCGAGGAACGCCTCTCTCCAATCAGAATGCGATCCCAAAGCATCGCCGAGGCAGACCGCATCTTCCAAGGCCTGACAGGCGCCCTGCGCGATGTACTGCAGCATCGGATGGGCGGCGTCGCCAAGCAGCGTAATCCGCCCACTCGTCCATGACGGAATCGGCAGGCGATCGAACATCGGCCATCGACGATCGCGCCCGATGAAACGCACGGCGTTGCGGACCACCGGGCACAAGGGCGCGAAGGCGGCGTCCAGTTCATCCGGTGTACCCCAGTCGTCGAGATAATCGCACCCGGGCCGAAAGCGATGGCTGCGGAAGACGGCGACCTGATTCAGAAGCGTGCCGCCGTGGATCACGTACTGAACGAAATGCATTTCCGGGCCGACCCAGATCGTCATGTTTTCGAGGTCGGTCTCGGGCGGTGCATCGCTCAACGGAAGTGTGCCGCGATACGCGACATACTGAGCGCAGATGGGATCGCCATCGTCATGAACCTTTCGGCGAACGCGCGACCAGAGGCCATCGGCACCGACGACGGCTTCGCCGTCGAATGACGTTCCGTCGTGACACGTCACGTGAACGCCGTCGCTGTTCTGTTTGATCGAGATCGCTTCGCGTCCGCTATGAAGCGTAATCGACGGCTCGCATCTGCATGCCTTGAGCTCCGCTGCCAGCAGATCGCCTCGGTGCATGACGATGTACGGGTAGCCGTAGTGGGCGCGAAAGGCGACGCCGAGATCCAGGCGGGTGATCGGTAACCCGCTAACCGCGTCCATCATGACCAGATTCTTCGGAAACGTCGCGAGCTTGAGGACGCCTTCCAGCACACCAAGTCGATCGAGCATGCGCGTCGCGTTCGGCGCGAGCTGAAGGCCCGCCCCGATTTCCGTGAACTCCGGCGACTTCTCGACAACGTGCACGCGGCGGCCAGAGCGTGCGGCGGCCACCGCCGTCCCCAGTCCGCCGATCCCGCCGCCGATGATGAGAAGCGGAACCTTCATCGGCAAGCATCATATGATCCGAGTTCGACGCGGTATGTATTACGACGACATTGAGATTGGAACGACGGTGCGTGTCGGCAGCTATCGCATCGACGCCGGCGACATTGTGAGCTACGCGAAGCGCTGGGATCCGCTGCCGGTTCACGTCGACGAGCAGGCCGCAAAGCAGACCGTGTTTGGAGGCCTGACGGCATCAGGCTCACACACTGTGGCGATTCGTACGCTGCTGCTGCATCGCGTGCCGATTCAGGATGGCGTCATTGCGGCCGGCGGCTGGGACGAGGTGCGGTTTCACAAACCCGTGCGGCCCGGCGACGAACTCTGGCTCGAGGTGACATGGATCGAAAAGCGGCCATCCGCCTCGAAGCCCGATCGCGGCATCGTCACAGGGCTGATGAAGCTCCTCAATCAGGACGGCGACGTCGTGTTGAGCCATCGTGACGTGATCGTCATGCGCATCAGGCAATCGGTATGAGGACCGCAACTCGATCGCTGGTTGTGTGCGTGGCGTTCTTGTGCCTCTCGGTCGCGGCGGTCGCGCAACGCAATCCGATCGCGTCTCTGAAGGGCGTCACGGTACCGCAGCCCGCGGGATGGCCACAGTACGTCGCGAACCAGCAAACGCTCGTCGTCCTTGGCAAAGCGCTCTTCTGGGATGCGCAGGTCGGCAGCGATGGCCGAACTGCATGCGCATCCTGTCATTTTCACGCAGGAGCAGATCACCGCGTCACGAACGAAATTGCCCCTCCTGCGGCGCTGACGACCGCCGTGCGGCCGAACACGACGCTGACGATCGGCGATTTTCCGTTTCACGCGTTTACGAATCCGAACGACAACGGGTCAGCGTTGATTCGAGACCGCCGTGACGTCGTGGGCTCGGCGGGCATCGTGAGGCGGACGTTTGTCGACGTCACCGACGGTGATGTTCTCGACGTCGGCGCAGACGGTGATCCGGGATCGTTCTCACTCGGAGGGCTGAAGGTCCGGCAGGTCACATCGCGCAACGCCCCTACCGTGATCAACGCGGTGTTCAACCTCAGAAACTTTTGGGACGGGCGCGCGAGCAACATCTTCAACGCCGCGACACCGTTCGGCACTGCGGATACACGTGCGAATGTGCTGGTCGTCGGTGCCGGCGGACTCCTGCCGGCGAGCGTACGGCTGGACGCCTCGAGTCTGGCATCGCAGGCCGTGGGTCCTCCACTGAATGCGGTCGAAATGTCGTTCGATCGCCGCGCGTGGACGCACCTCGGACGCAAGATGCTGTCGCTTGTACCGCTCGCACGGCAGACCGTCGCCGTCAACGACAGCGTGCTCGGCCCGTACGCGAACGCAGATGGCACGGGTCTTCGGTCGAACGTCAGCTACGACGCGCTCATTCGTACCGCATTCCAACCGGCGTACTGGAGCAGTCCGGCAGTCGTGGACGCAGACGGCCGAATCGTCGCCCTCTCTGGCCAGCCGTCGCGATCCGGCGAATTCACGCAGATGGCATACAACTTCGGGCTTTTCTTCGGTGTCGCGGTCCAGGCGTACGAAGCGACGCTCGTGAGTGATGACACTCTTGTGGATCGATTCCTCGCTGGCGACAGCACCGCGTTGACCAACCTCCAGCAGCAAGGCTTGAACGAGTTTCGAAGCGGCGGGTCGCAGTGCACTCAGTGCCATCAGGGACCAGAGCTTTCAGCGGCTGGCATGACCACTGCGGCAAGGGGTAATCCAGCGGATCCGCGCGACCTCGGCTTCTTCCGAATCGGCGTCAGCGCGATCGAGGACGACCCCGGCGCGGCGGGCCTGGATGCGTTCGGATCGCCGTTGTTCCCTGGTGCACCTGGTGGCCGCGCGACCGGAGCGTTCAAGGCACCTGATCTCCGCAACGTCGAACTCACGGGTCCGTACTTCCACACCGGAGGCGCCGCGACGCTCGACCAGGTGCTGGAGTTCTACGCGAGAAATGGGGACGTTCCCGCGGGCGGCAACCTCGGTCCGGGCATCGGGAACATCCGTTTGAATCAGCAGGACCGCGCGGAGATCGTCGAGTTCCTGAAGGCGCTCACCGACGATCGAGTCCGATTCGAGCGCGCGCCGTTCGACCATCCATCACTGTGCGTGCCCATCGGCTACGCGGAGAATCCGCCGGGTGTGCTCACACCTGATACGTCGTCTGGTGCCGCCGCCGATCTATGGGCGCTGGTGCCGGCGGTCGGGCTGAGCGGAAACACAGTACCGCTTCAAACGTTCGCTGAATTGCTGCAGGGAGTCGGCCGCGACGGATCGCGCGCGCACACGCTTGAGCAGACCTGCGTTCCGTAGCGCTTCAACGAACGGGAAGTAACGGCAACACGAGAAACCAGACGATCGCTGCGAGGAACGCGAGCGCCAGCGCTACGCGGGAAAAGAAGATCGCCTCGCCACACACACGCGCCCACCACGCGGCCGCGCTCGTGTCGCGTTTGGACGGCAACAGGATTGCGATAAGCAGGAGACCGATGACGATTAGGAAAGGGATGACGAGGACCGCACCGAATCTCATCGCGGCCCGGCTGACATGCGTGCCGGCAACGCCGCCTTCCACGCATCCCAGGAGCGCTCGTAGTTCTGCTCTGCCTTGCGCGCTTCCTCCGGATCGAGATACATCACCTTGCCGCCTCCGAGTTGCATCGCCTGGTACTGCAACCGGGCGTTGAGATTCAGGTAGTAGGCCTTGCCCACCACCAGGTGGAGGGAGGTGGCCGCAACAACCGCCCCATGGCCGCGCAGCAGCGCCGCTGAGCTTTTACCAAGCGAGGTCGCGAGCGCCTTGCCGAGCGCCGGCGTCCCGATCAACATGTCGGTGATCCCAAAGCCGGTGCGATTGTCGAACAGCGGCACACCTTCGCCAATGAAATAGCCCATGTGATACATCGGCCGCAGCGTCACACCTGTATCCGCAAACGGGATCACCTCGGGGCAGTGACAGTGGACCACCGCCATCACATCGGGCCGCGCCCGGTAAATCTCACCGTGGATGAACCGCTCCTGGTAGCCCGCGGCAGTTGACCCTCCGATCACATTGCTATCGAAGTCGTACTCGACAATGTCGGCGGCCGTGACGAGCGCCGGAGCACCGGCACGTGCGAGAAAGTGGTGATCCGGATTCTGCGGGCTGCGCACGCTGACGTGCCCGTATCCGTCGAGCACGCCCTCGTTCGCCAGGATGTGATTGGCGATGACCAGTTCGTCGATGACCGCCTGTCTGGTTGGTGGCGGCGGTGCCTGAGACCAAGTCGTGGCACCGGCTACGCAGATGAATAGCGCGACAGCCACCGGCCGGCTCAAGCCGGCCCCTGTGTACGGACAAGACCTCTTATCAATAGACATACACGGCTCCAGACGCACGAATCGAGTTGTCGTTCATGTTGCCGCCAATGCCCGCGGATCCACCGTCCTCGCCCCATGCCGCAATCGCCAGCGTGTTGCCGTCGCCGCTCAGCGCGATTCCCGACCCGAATTCGTCATAGGCGTCAGAATTCGGAGCCTTCAGATACGCGCGCTGCGTCCACATCGTGCCCGTTCGCGTGAACACATACGCCGACCCTGATTCCTCGGCGGAGAAATCCTGCTGATTCGCGTTCACCCCCCTCCCGCCGCCGGCCTGAAGCATGGACGACGCGACGAGCACGTTGCCGTTCGTACTGATCGCCAGGCGAATGCCGAACAGATCGTTCGGGTGCGGGTTCGACGACTTGATGTATGCCTGCTGCGACCAGGTGCCGTTGTTGTTGACGAACACGTAAATTGCGCCGTTGGACGTATCCTGATTCTCCTTGCCGGAAAACTGCGGGCCGTTGATGCCGCCGACCAGCCCGTCCTCATCCGGAGCGTCGATCGCGAGTGTCCGTCCATCGCCGCTGAGCGCGAGCGACGAGCCGAACGCGTCCTGCGGATGGTCGAGATTGGATTCCTTCAAGTACGTCGTCTGCTTCCACGTCGTACCTTCGCGAACGAAAATATACGCGCAGCCCGAGCCGTTCTTCGAATTGTCCGCCTCGTTCCCGTTGACACCGGCGACGCCGCCGTCTTCATCGTAGGCGCTGATGGCAAGCGTGGCGCCGTCACCTGATACGTCCACGGCGAAGCCGAAGAGATCCCCCGGATCGGTCCGCGCGCCTTTCAGGTACGCCTGCTGCGTCCAGGTAGAGCCCGAACGTGTGAACACGTAGCCGGCCCCGGCATTGGCGGAGGAGTTATCGGCCTGGTTGCCGTTGACGCCGTGGGCGTTGCTCTGCTCGGTCGGCGCGCCCACGGCCATGAGATTGCCGTCGTCGCTGAGTGCGACCGACCAGCCGAATTGATCGCCGGCGTCGGAGTTCGACGATTTCACATACGCCTGCTGCGACCATCTCCCGCCCGTGCGCGTGAAGACGTACACCGCGCCGGAATCTTCGGCGCTGTTATCGTCCTGGTTTCCGTTGATGCCGCGGGCGTTGCTGTCCTCGCGTGTCGCCGTCACTGCCAGCGTGTTGCCGTTTGCGCTCAGCGCGAGCGCGAAGCCGAAGCTGTCGTACGGGTCGGTATTGGATGCCTTTAGATACGCCTGCTGCGTCCAGGGTTTTCCGGCGTCGCCGCGTGTGAACACGTACACGGCGCCAGCGCCGCCGGCGGTCTCGTCCTTCTGGTTTCCGTTGATGCCTTTGGCCGCGCTGTTCTCGTCAGGCGCGGCGACCACCAACGTGTTCCCGTCGCGGCTCAGGACCAGTGTCCGGCCGGTCAACGCGCTGCCGAAACCCAGCTTCGCATCAGCCTTTGGGTTCGAAGCTTTGAGGTACGTGATGGGTGAGAAATTTCTCCTCAGGAATGCAGGGTCGTTTGTCCCGGCGCTCTGACCGCGCACGGTTGCGCCGTGCGTGGCCGCAGTGAAGACCAGGACCAGACCCCAGAGCACACGTTTCATTCAGGCTCGCTCCTCGTAAACCTTGCTCCTCGTAGAGGCGGACCTTCAGGTCCGCCTAATTGGTCCGCGACAGCTGCTTGCCATAGGTCTGCACGGATTGCCGGATCTCGTTCCACGTCGTCAGACGACCGTGAATCGGTACGACCTGGTCGACGTCGAGGCTCAGGCGCTCCACCGATTCATAGAAGTGGACAAGATTCGCAACCGCTCCGGGATAGTCGCCGGCCATCGCGGGCGAGGACCACGAGTCGGCCTCGATCAGGGTGCGTTCACGCGGCAGATACACCATCAGCATCCCGGGGTTATGCATGTTCCCGCCGTAGTGGTAGATGTCGACTTCGCGCGTGCCGTCGCTCATCAAGCGGCTGCCGGTAATGCCCTCGAACACCGGCGCGCGAGGCGATTTGGCCAATCGATCCGGGTTGATGGTGTGCGGATTGCGCCAGACATTCTGGAAAAACCCGATGTTGCTCTGATGCGTGACGATCGTCACGCCCTCCGCAACGTAGGTGCGCAGGCCGCCGGAGTGGTCGAAGTGGTGATGCGTGTTGATCAAGTACTCAATCGGCTTGTTCGGGATCGCACGCTTGAGCGCATCCATCACCGCAATCGACCGCGCCTCGGTTTCCGGCGCTTCGACGACGATGAGGTGGTCTTTCATTTCGATGGCCACGCTCTTCACGGTGCCCTGAACCATCCAAAGGCCGTCGGAGATCTTCTCCGCCTGCGGCGTTGCCGCCGGCGCCGCCGTGGTGCGGATGTTGGCCGGCACCTCGATCGATACCGCAACGTTCGGCTTCACGTCGGTCACGTCGATGTCGAGAATCGGATACGGCCCGTTCCGCTGGACGATGTGCGTCGGGAACTTCACGCCGGCGAAATCCTTGTAGTCGCTGAAGTCCGCTTCGAATTTCGTGTCGCCGAGTACCGGTGAGCTGTACCACGTCTCGACGCGTTCGACGAGGTTCTGGTCGTCGATCACCCCTTCGAACTTCATCTTGTTGGGCGCCGTGAAGGTGACGATCGTCTTCTTCGCTCCGCGGATCGTCTCGGTTCGCGACGTCGCGCTGTTAGCGGCCGCAGCCTTGATGAAGCCGTGCGGCGTTGCCCAGATCTCGGTCAGCCTGCCATCAACCGCGGAGCGGAAGTCTCGTTCGGGCGCCGCGAGAACGGCGTTGCTGCCCGCCATGTCCAGGCATAGCTGCCGCTCAGGAGCCATATCTGGCGCTGCTCGCCCGCCATCGGCTGAAAGCCGCCGCCAAGCGGCGGGTTTTCCCATTGCTGCCGCCGGCGATCGTCACGCAGCGCTGGCGTCGCGTAGTCGATCGCGACCGAGATGGCGGGAACCGCGAACCGTGGCCATGGAGCGTTCGCATCGTATGGCTGGCCGAAAATGCCGTCGAACCCGCGGCCGGAAAATTCGACGGATCGCAGGTTGGCCGCACCAAGTGCGGCGCTCACGGCATCCAACGACGCTTTCGCGTTCTGGGCGCGGAGCTGGATGGCACCGGCAACGAGCGTCAGGCAGAGCAGCAGCAGTGCTTTCTTCATCGGGTCACCCTCGTTGAGATGCGACACATTTTCCATCAATTCAAAATGCAAAATGCAAAATTCAAACAATACGTTGGTTGCGGCATGGGATTGAACGTCGCAACGGCCTCCACCCCATTTTGGCGAACGAATAACTGTTTGCATTTTGAATTTTGAATCTTGAATTGCATCGACTTCCGGGACGTAGAATTGCCGCTTCAAGCAAAGGAGGGCCGCATGAAACGCGTTGCCGTGGTCGTTGCCGGGCTCATCGCATTCACCGCCGCCTCGTCTGGTTCGCTGGACGCGCAGGCACAGCGCGGGTGGACGACGTTGTTCGACGGGAAGAACATCGACGCGTTCAACAAGGTCGGCGACGCGAACTGGACGATCGCTGAGGGCGTGCTGCAGGCCGACAAAGGCATGGGTGGGTATCTCGTCACCAAGCAGCCGTACACCGATTTCGAGATTCGGGCGGAGTTCTGGGTCGATACGCCCGCCAACAGCGGCATCTTCATCCGCTGCGAAAACCCCCAGATGCCCGGCGCGGAAGCGTGCTACGAAATGAACATCTTCGACACGCGTCCGGATCCGAGCTACGGCACAGGCGGCATCGTCAACGTCGCCAAGGTGGCGACACCGATCAAGGCCGGCGGCAAATGGAACACGTATGAGATCCGCGCTCAGGGATCGCACCTGATGGTGACGCTCAACGGCATGAAGACCGCCGATGTCATGGACACCAAGCACGCGCGCGGGCCGTTTGCGCTGCAGTACGGTGCCGGCGTGGTCAAGTTCCGTAAGGTGGAGGTTCGGGCGTTGTGAGACGCCGCGCGCATTACTGAGCGGCGCAGCAGGTATCAGGTATCGGGTGTCAGGCGTCGTCTAGCAGTCCGGGCGGCAGCGCGCGGTTGCTGTGATACTGTGCTGCCAGAAGCGCCTCTGATTATCGCCGTCCGCGTCTAGATCGCCCTCCCGTTCTCTTCCAAATTTCAACGACGGAGTCGTGTGTCCGCGTGTCGGACACCGTAAATGGAGATCTATCGTGGATGTGCAAACAAACTGGTGGGAGAGCTTCTTCGAGGGCGTAGCCGTTACGATGTGGCTTCAAGCGCTCTCGCCCGAGCACACGCAGCGCGAGGCCGACCGGCTCGCTCGCCTGCTCGCCACGTCGCCTGGCGCAGAGATCCTCGACGTGCCTTGCGGCGCTGGCCGGCTGTCGCTGGCGTTGGCCGAGCGCGGCTATCGTGTGATAGGCGTTGACTGGTCATCGGAATTCCTCGGCCATGCGCGATCACGTGACGCCTTGCATCAGGTCACGTGGGAACAACGAGACATGCGCGACTTGCCATGGTCGCAGCGGTTCGACGGCGTCTTCTGCGCGGGTAACAGCTTCGGCTACCTTGACGATGACGGAAACGCAGCCTTCGTACAGGCGGTAAGGGCCGCACTCAAGCCGGGAGGGCGGTTCATTCTGGAGACGCCGATGGTGCTCGAGAATCTTCTGAACCATCTACATCGTCGACCCTGGTGGAAAGCGGGTGACGTGTATCTGCTCGTCGAGAACCAGTACGACCCGGCAAGGGCGCGCCTCGACATCGAGTACACCTTCGTGTCGAACGGCCGCATCGAGACGAGGCGCGGGTCGCACCGGGCGTACACCTATCGGGAAATGATGGAACTGCTTACGGGCTCCGGATTCGCGGTGGAGCTCGGTGAGGCCTGGACGCGCGACGCGCACTCAGTGTCGTTCATCGCGACCAGGATCTAGTCGTAACCTGTCGAGGCAGCCCGTGTCTGACTTTCACCACGGGCTGCCAAGCTTCTCTGCCGGACACCTCGGCACCTGAAACCTGGACCACCCCTGAAACCTGATACCCGATACCTTCCGTTTTGTGCTCCAATACGCCCCCATGGCGAACTGGTTCACGAACATGAATGGCCGCGAGCGGCGGACGTTCGCGGCCTGCTTCACCGGGTGGGCGCTCGACGCGATGGACGTGCAGCTCTACGCCGTCGTCATGCCGACGCTCATCGGCCTGTGGGCCATGTCGCAGGCACAGGCCGGCACGCTGGCAACCGCGGCATTGCTGTTTTCGTCCTTCGGCGGCTGGATCGCGGGCATTCTCGCGGATCGGTACGGCCGCGTCGCGGTCCTTCGCCTGACCATTCTCTGGTTCGCGTTCTTCACGTTCCTGTCAGGCCTCACGCAATCGTACGAGCAGCTGCTGCTCACGCGCAGCCTGCAGGGACTCGGCTTCGGCGGCGAGTGGGCTGCCGGTGCGGTGTTGATGAGCGAAGTCATCGACAAACGCATTCGCGGTCGCGCGGTCGGCACCGTTCAGGGCGGCTGGTCGGTCGGCTACGGCGCCGCGGTGCTGCTGTTCACGGTCGTCTTCAGCGTCGCGCGCCCTGAAGTCGCATGGCGATATCTGTTCATGCTCGGCCTCATTCCAGCGCTGCTCGTGCTCTGGATTCGCCGTTACGTCGAAGAGCCGGACGTCTTCACCTCGATGACGGCGACGACCGAACGGACTCCACTGCAGTTTGTCGAGATATTCGGAACTGCGCTCCGACGGCGGACGTTTCTCGCGTCGTTGCTCGCGGCTGGGGGCCTCGGTGGCAATTACGTGACGTTGACCTGGCTCGCCACGTATTTGAAGACGGTCCGCAGTCTTTCGGTGCTCAGTACCGGTGGATACCTGGGCATCAATATCTGCGGGTCCTTCTTCGGTTACGTCATCAGCGCGCATCTGAGTGACTGGCTTGGACGACGGCGGACATTCGTACTCATGGCGTGCGCCGCCGCCGTCACTGTCGCGTGCTACACGCTGCTTCCGCTGAGCAACTCCGCGGTGCTGCTGCTTGGATTTCCTCTCGGGTTCTTCCAGTCCGGCATCATCGCGGGGATGGGTGCGACGTTCGCGGAGTTGTTTCCGACGCGCGTTCGCGCAACCGGGCAGGGTTTTTCCTACAACACGGGCCGCGCCGTCGGTTCTTTCGTCCCGACTCTCGTTGGCGTCGTTGCTCCCAGCGTCGGCCTCGGTCCGGCGATGGGCATCTGTTCGGCGAGTTCCTACGTGCTCGTGCTGCTCGCGGTAGCCCTGCTGCCAGAAACGCGAGGTCGTGAGCTTGAGAGCACGGTCGCGTCGGAAAGGCGTGATGTTATTGCGGCTTCGTACAGTCCGCAGCCTGTTCCCCGGTAGGGGCCGACCTTAAGGTCGGCCCCTACAACAGTTCTAGAAGCCGACTTCGCGCAGCAGACTCTTGAATACCGGGTTGTCGCGCAGGACATCGAGACGTGGATCGGTCTTGATGTCAGTTATGCAGATCGAATGTTCGTTCACCGCCTTGCGCAGCCAGGACAGGGCTTCCTCGTGTTGCCCCAGGGCCGCGCGTGCAGTCGCGATTTCATAGGGGCAGACGTAGCGCGTCGCCGACAGATCCTGCAGTCGTGCCAGCACGCGCTCGGCGTCCTCGCGTCGCCCGGACATCGCATAGGCACCAGCCAACGTGGCGAGATCCAGCGGGTTCGTATCGTCCACACCCTCGGCTGGCAAAGAGGAGGTCCCGCGATTGCCCTGCTGCGCATAGGCCATCCAAATCGCGGTGTGCACGGAACCAAGGTGCGGCTCGATCTCGAGCGCCTTCTCCCATTCCGCGCGTGCGTCGGTCGTGCGCCGCGCCAGAAAGTACACCCAACCGGCGTTGACCCTGGCCGTCACGGAAAGCGGGTCGAGAGTCTCGGCTCGCTTGACTTCTGCAATCCCTTTTTCGAATCGCCCCATCTGCGCGAGGAACACGCCGTACCACAAATGCGCGTCAGCGGACGCTTCTGACAAATCGACGGCACGCTTCAACTCGACTTCCGCGCCAGTCCAGTCCCAGTCATAGAGGAATCGAATAGCGCCGAGAGACGCGTGGGCCTCCGACAGTCCGTCATCGAGACGCACGGCCTGCTCAGCTGCCGTCCTTGCGCGAGGCCTCATGAGGCTCGGTCGCTCGTAAAAGTCGGTCAACGCGATATACGCGCTCGCAAGACCGGCGTAGCTCTGCGCGTGGCCGGGATCCACCGCGATTGCGGCGTTGAATTCGTCGACGCTCTTGAGAATCTCCGGCTCGCTGCCCTGATTCAGGTGATAGCGGCCTCTGAGGTAGGCCTCCTCAGCGGCGGGAATCACTCGGCGCGTTCGGGCGGGATCGCCAGGCCGGCCCGCCAGCGTTGCGCGAATCTCGTCGGCGATCGCGCGTGCGATCTCGTCCTGGAGCGCGAGTGTGTCGCCGATATCGCGCTCGTAGCTGCCGGCCCAGAGATGAGAATCGGTTCGTGCGTCGACGAGCTGCGCCGAAATCCTGACGCGGGTGCCGGAGCGCATCACGGAGCCTTCGATGAGCGCATCCACCTTCAGGTCGCGGCCGATGTCCGGCAGAGGCTTCTTCGTGCCTTTGTACTGCATCGCCGACGTGCGGGAAATTACCTGCACTCCGCGCAATTGCGCAAGCGATGTGATGAGCTGCTCGGTCATCCCGTCGACGAAGTACTCCTGCGCCGGATCGTTCGACAGGTTCTGAAGTGGCAGCACCGCCAGCGCCCCGACAGGCCCGTTGGTCTGCCGGCGAAGCCACGATCCGATGCCCGAGACATCGAATCCGAGGACGAGCGTCAGAACAGCCGCACCTGCCAGCAATCCAGCCGGAATACCGGCGACCGCGCGTCGGAGTTGATGCGTCGACGGAGCTGGTGGCGCGGGCGCCGGTTCCTCCGGTCCTCGCGATACCGCCTCGTCGACTTGCTGGTCCGGAACCGTCCTTGTGACGGGGGCGATGAACTTGTATCCACGGCCGGCGACGGTTTCAACGAATCGTGGATTTCTCGCAGAATCGCCGAGCGCAGTCCGCAGCTTGGCGATCGCCGTGCCGAGGCTGTGGTCAAAATCGACGAATGTGTCCGCGGGCCAGAGCGCCCGACGCACTTCTTCGCGCGTGACGATTTCGCCTGGACGTTCGAGCAGGAGGAGGAGGAGCTGATACGGCTTGTCCTGAAGCTTGATCTTGACGCCGCCCTTCCGGACCTCTCCAGCTGCCGGTATGACCTCGAACGAGCCAAATCGGATTGGCGAAAACGCCATCAGTCGATTGGCGCCAACACTAATCGACTCGATCCACACGGTCAAGAGACGGAAGGGCAAAGAGAGGGATGAAGTGCATCTCTATCCCGTCTGGCACAAGGCAATTACCGGGACAACGAGAGATGAAGTGGAGATCAACTGCGGTGCATGGACGTCTCTCTTCGCGGGGCTTAACGTCCACCGCGTTCATCGGCATGTGTTCCGAGCCCGCGCCCCTGCGTGCCCGCCGCCGATTCGAGGGAGAGACCCATGAAAAAGCTGATTTGCTCAATGTTTGTGGCCACGTTCATGATGACGGCGGCATCCGTCGCCAGCGCTGACTGCATCACGGGAGGCAAGAAGACATCGCATTCCCCGCTGGAGGCGCTTCGGCACCCCGGTGTGATGGCCTATAGCGAGTCTCCAGTCGCTGCGTTCGAGGATTCGTCCCCCTCGATCGTCGGCCTCTGGACGGTGACGTTCCTCGTTGGCGACGGCCCGGATGTGTTCGACCAGGGGTTTGAGCAATGGCACGCGGACGGCACTGAATTCACGCTCTCCGCAGCCCTACCCCCGGCTGCCGGCAACATCTGTCTCGGGGTGTGGGAAGGTGTCGGGCGGACCGTCAAACTGCACCATGTAGGCTGGAACTGGGACACGAGCGTCAACCCCGCCGCGCTCGCCGGCGTGTTTGTGCTCGACATGTCGGTCACAGTGGGCCGCGACGGGAAGACCTTCCGCGGCAGGTACGTCACCGATAGTTACGACAACGACGGAAACGTCCTTCCTGCCTACCACGCGGAAGGTGCTGTGAGGGGTCAACGTATCGGGGTGAAGTGACGCGGGCGTCGAAGGGAAACAGTCGTGACACGCCCTGCTCTTGCGACGACGGCGCTGGTGATCATCGCGATGCTGCTCGCCATCGCCCTTTTCGTCGCCGGGGCCATGTGGCGAGCCCGCGTCCGTCCTCAGGAACCTATCCGCCGGTCCGGCGTGATTTCGTTCGGATCGACCCGCAGCTCCAGCACCGCCGCTCGTCCTGAGGCGAGCGCGCGGTCAAAAGCAGGCGCGAACGCGTCGGTTGTTTCGATGCATTCCGCATACGCGCCGAACGATTGCGCCAATGCCACGAAGTCCGGGGCGGCGAGATCGGTCGCGGACACGCGGCCGGGAAAACGCCGCTCCTGATGCATCCGAATCGTGCCGTACATGCCGTTGTTGACGACCAGGACGAGCAGATGGGCGCCGTATTGCGCGGCGGTCGCCAGCTCCTGCGGATACATGAGGAAGTCGCCGTCCCCGGCAACGCATACCGTCGTTCGATCGGGGTAGCGCAGTGCCGCTGCGATCGCGGCGGGAAACCCGTAGCCCATCGACCCGCTCGTTGGTGCAAGCTCCGTGTGCGGCGCCTTGTAGGTGAAGAATCGATGCACCCACACGGTGAAGTTGCCGGCCCCGTTGGCGACGATCGCATCTGCTGGCAGTGCTGTGGCGAGGTGCCTGACGACGACGGCCATGTCGACGCCCTGACGTGGGCCCTTTTCTGGCACCGCGACAAACTTCTCGTATTCGTCTCGCGCGGATCTGGTCCAGTCACGCCACCGGCCTGAATCCACCGCTGGGATCTCCGCAAGGCGTTCAGCCGCTGCGGACGGTGCTGCGAGGACAGGGACGTCTGCCTGATACACGCGATTCAGTTCGTCGGGGTCGGGATGAATGTGGACGAGGCGCGCCGGGATTCGCGGCGGTTTGAGCACCGAATAGGTCATCGTCGTGACATCGCCCAGGCGCGAGCCGAGCGCGATGATCAGGTCCGCTGCTTTGACACGCTGCTGCAGGAACGGCGGCAACCCGAGGCTGAGATGCCCCGCGTAGCACGGATGCCTGTTGTCGATGAGATCCTGGCGCCGGAATGAAGCCAGCACGGGCAGCACGTTCGCGTCCACGAACCGCGCGAGCGCGGCGCATCCCGCGTCCGTCCAGCAAGACCCGCCGACGATGAGGACGGGTTTCGACGCCTGCTGCAGTTCTTCGCGCAGCGCCGACAGGTCAGCGTCTCGAGGCGCCGCTTGAGCGGCGTGATACGGCTGCGTGTCGCACGCGGTCGAGTGGTCGGCCAGCACGTCTTCCGGCAGTGCCAGGACGACGGGACCGGGCCGGCCGGAGGTCGCCACCTGGAAAGCGCGAAGTACGTACTCGGGAATGCGATCGGCCGATTCGATTTCCGCCGCCCACTTCGCCAGCGGCGCAAACATCTGGCGGAACTCGACCTCCTGAAACGCTTCGCGACCACGGACGTCGCGCTGCACCTGGCCGACGAACAGAATCATCGGCGTCGAATCATGATACGCCGTGTGCACGCCGACGCTGCCGTGCGTGGCACCCGGCCCTCGCGTGACGAAGCAGATACCTGGACGCCCGGTCAGCTTGCCGTCGGCTTCCGCCATGTTCGCCGCCGCGCCTTCGTGCTTGGCAACGATCGTGGCAATCTGCGTGGTGTCGTACAACGCGTCGAGGACGTCGAGGTAACTCTCTCCAGGGACACAGAACAGGCGGTCCACGCCGTGGATGCGAAGCGCATCGACAAGAATCCGACCGCCGGATCGGGGAGCGTTAGCACTCTGCATTTTGGTGTTGAATTCAGACCGTGTGCTTCATGTAGACGGTCCGGCTCTCGGTGTAGAAATCGAGAGCGAGCGGCCCCTGCTCGCGCATGCCGAAGCTCGATTCTTTCGTCCCTCCGAACGGCAACTGGTATTCGACTCCCGCCGTGGGCAGGTTCACCGTGATGAGCCCGGCCTCGATGCGATTGATGAACTGATGAACCCGCGAGATGTCATTGGAGATGATCGCCGCCGAAAGACCGAACCGCACGCTGTTGGCCAGGCGCATGGCGTCGTCGAAGTCGTCGGCCGTCATTAGCGCCAGCACCGGGCCAAAGACCTCCTCCTGCGCGATGCGCATTCCCGTCGTGACGCCGCCGAAAATCGTCGGCTCGATGAAGTAGCCCTTGTCGTAGGCGCCGCCGGTCAGTCGTTTACCGCCGCACAGCAGCTGGGCCCCTTCGCGCTGCGCAATGCTGATGTATTCGAGGTCTGTCTCGAGCTGCGCTTCGTCGACGGCCGGGCCGATATCGATACCCGCCTCGAGTCCGTTGCCAACCTTGAGGGCTCGGGTTTTCGCGATCAGCCTTTCGACGAGCGGCTCGTACACCGATCGCTCGACGATGGCCCGGCTGCAGGCGGTGCACTTCTGGCCCGTGGAGAAGAAGGCGGCGTTGACCAGCGTGGCGGCGGCGACATCCAGATTGGCGTCGGCTAGCACGACGGTCGGGTTCTTGCCGCCCATTTCGAGCTGGACGCGCAGCCGGCGTCGCGTTGCCTTGTCATAGAGCTGATCGCCGACGGCGCACGATCCAGTGAACGAGACCGCCTTCAGCGATCCGTGCTCGACCATCGCGTGGCCGATGGCGCCGCCACTGCCCGTGACGTAGTTGATGACGCCGGCCGGAAGTCCGGCTTTCTCGAGTGCCTCGACCAGACGCAGCGCGCTCAGCGGCGCCAGCGACGCCGGCTTCAACACAACGGTATTGCCCGCGACGAGCGCTGGTGCCAGTTTCCACGCCGGAATGGCGCTCGGAAAATTCCAGGGCGTGATGAGCGCGACGACGCCGAGCGGCTTGCGCATCGTGAAGCAGAAGACATGTTCGCGTTCGGACGGGATCTGGTAACTGAACATCCGCGAGCCCTCGCCGCCGAAGTAGCGCAGGATGTTGATCGCGCGCTTCACTTCGCCCGTGGCTTCGGGCAGCGTCTTGCCCTCCTCGCGCGTCATGTCGGTGGCTGCCGATGTCAGCTGGCTTTCGAGGATTTCCGCCGCCTTGAACAGGTACTCACCGCGACGGGGTGCCGGAAGGGCGGCCCACGCTGGCTGCGCCTTCTCGGCGGCCGCGAACGCTGCGGCGACATCGTCGGGTGCGGACGCCTGAAATGAGCCGACGATGTCGTCAGTGTTTGCGGGGTTGATGTTCGGGAAGGTTCGCTGAGTGCGGCTCGGCACCCATTGGCCACCAATGAAATTCAGATATTGACAGGACATAGAGGGCGCAACGTTACTATCACGGTTGATTGCTCGCGAACAACGGTCGTCGAAACCTGCGCTAGAGTGTGCGCATGAAACGAACGGCCTTCGCCCTGTGTTTCGCGACATTCCTGGCTGCACAGATCGCCGGGCTCGCGCAGGCGTTGCAAGCGCCCGCTGTGACCGGCACCGCGGTCGAGATCCCTGGCGTGGTCAAGGGCGGCACGCCGATCGAACGCATTCTGACGGGCTACGACGGTCTGGACGATCCGATCGGGCTCACCGACGGAACGCTGGTCTTTTCCGAGCCCGGGGCACGCCGGCTTCACCGCTTGAACACGCGAACGAACGAGGCGTCGGTCCTCGTCGCGGATTCGAACGAATCGCACGGCGTCACTCAAGATGCGCGAGGGCGTCTCATTTCCGCGCAGGCGTGGTACGGCTCGACGCGTATCGGCGTCATCTATCCGCCGGAACGCCGCGCGGTGCTGGCCGATGGCTACGAGGGGAAGCCGTTCAGCCGGCCCAACGACGTGATCGTTGCACGCAACGGCGGGATGTACTTCACCGAGCCGGGGCTCACCGTGCAGCAGGCCGAGGCACTCGTGAAGCAGCTGGGACGACCGCTCGAACCACAGTTGCCGCCAGCCGTCTACTACCTTCCGCCCGGCGGGCGTGCGATCCGGATCGAAGACAAGATGATTCGCCCGAACGGCATCCAGTTGAGCCGCGATCAGAAGACGCTGTACGTCAGCGACTCGAATGGTGCCGACATCATTGCCTGGGATGTTCAGCCTGACGGCCTCGTGCGCAACCGGCGCGCCTTCGCGTCGCTGACCGGCCGCAGCACGCGTGACAACGGGCTCGGCGGAATCAAGACGTTTGCCGACGGCATGACGATCGACAACGACGGCCGGCTCTATGTCGCGACCGGCGGCGGCGTTGAGGTGATGAGCGAACAGGGGAAGCACCTCGGCACCATTCCGATCAAGTGCCCGCCTGCGGACTGCCAGAACCTCGCGTTCAGCGGGTCTGGGAAAGGAACCTTGTATGTCGGCGGCGCCGGGTCTCTCTACAAGATCGCGATGATCGCTCGAGGATTTGCGGGACGCGCGAAATGAATTAGGTTCAATGGGTTCATTGGGTTCAATGGGTTCATTGGGTTCATGGGTTCTCAGAACCGATTGCACCGGTGAACCTCATGAACCTGATGAACCTTTAAAAACGCTTATTCGTCCAGTCGCGGACGTAGTCGAACAGATTCTTCACGCTGTTCGAATATTGGCCGCGCGTCGTCTCGCACGCCGTGCACGGCGTGAAACCGTGTACGGCTCCTTCGAGAACGAAGTAGTCCTTATCTTTGCTCGCAGATTTGTCGAAGATGATCTCGTCATCGCGAATGAACTGGTATGCACCCATCGCGGCGATCATAATTGGTACCGAGATCGACTGCACCGCGCACGTTGTGGAGTTATTGCTCGAACAATAATCGATTCCTCCGTTCGCGTTGCTGGCTCGCGTCGCATTGGCACTCAGGAAAGATTTCAGGGTGAAGATCTTGGTGCCTGTGTCGAAGTCGCGATTGGTCCGGGCCATTCCCGGTTCGGCGACTGCGACGCTTCTGACAACTTGCGTGACGATGCTGCCGTCGTTTCTCAGCAGCTTCTCGGGGCGTGCGGTGCTCTGGAGATCGGCGATCGTCGGGTCGAGCGTCGCAAGTTTCGCGTCACCTCCGGCACCAGCACCCGGATTGCCGCCCGAAGGGATCAGCAAAATGTCATCGTCCGCATATGGGTAATCGCCTTTTCTGATGCGCTCCTGGATGGCCAGCGCACGATCGATCAATTCGTTCATGCGCTTGGCCTGCGCCGCGAAATAGGTGTCCTGAAACGCCTTCGAGTAATGTGACGGTCCTTTCGGATTGAACCCGTTCTGCTCGTCGAACGGATCGAGCGCAGGGTCGACGTGGCGCTGGGCGCCGTCGATCGTCACCGACGGGTTCAGGCTGCGCAACGTCTGGACGGGATTTCCTGCGTGAGCGTCCGCGAACACGATCGCATCCGCTCGCGGCAGGCCGCGCAAATCGTCGCCGCATGTCACCAGCCGCTCCGACTTTTGACAGTACGCCGGACCGTTTTCCGCCACGGCCTGATAGAAACTCATCAGGGGTCCGCCGCCGCTGTGGCCAAAGAGAATGACCTTCGTAATCCCGGACTGGCGGCGAACGAATTCGACCGCCGCTTTCACATCGAGCGGCGTTTCTTCCCAATGGACCTGGGTTTCGTTGTTTTGAAACCTCGTGTTGAAACAGAGTGCGAGAAAGCCGCGACTGGATAGTTCCCGGCACGCGATGTGGTTCAAGTAGTTCGCAGTGCGGTGCCCAATCACGAAGCCGACGTGCGGCGCAGGCCCGTTATCCGGCTTGTACAGCGCTGCGCTGACCCGACCCAGGGCAATGAACTCTGGATGGCTCTGCGCGAGAGACGTGCCCGGCAGAGTGACGGCGAGCGAAATCGCAACGACCAGAATTGGAACGTGTCTCATGCCGGCCACCTCTCGTCAGCGCGCGGGATCGGATGTCAGACTCGTCGGCCGATTGAACTTGACGTTGCCGCTGATCGCAATGTCGGTGGGGCCGCCTTCCCAGTAATTCCCGGTGGCATCGACCTGGATTGGAGCGGTTCCGGCGTTGGCGTTCGACACCGACAGATCGAGTCCCGCATTTTTCACGAAGCGATTGCGGCCGTGGCTGCCGAGCGACCCGCCGCCGAGATCGATGACCGCCGCCCCAAGCGTTTTGTCAGCCGGATGCGTGACCGTGACCGCGGCAATCGGCTTCGCGCCGGCGGGGGCGGTGAGCTCCGACAACGACGAGTTCTCGACGAGCACGTTCAGTGTGCCCACGTTGTTCGCGTTCAGGATCCCTATCGCGCCGCCGAATCCGGAGAACTTCGTGTTCCTCACCGTCAAGGTAAACGCCTTCGTTCCGTTGCCGGCGCCGCTCAGCCGGATTTGCCCGTCGAGGCCGCCGGCAGGATTGGTGTTGCTGAGCACCGAATCGGAGAGTGTCAGGTTGTAGACGCCGTTGGTCGGATTCGCCGCTTCGAGAATCTTGATGTTCGCACTAGCAGGATCGCGAAGTTCGAGCCGCGTCATCTCGATATTCAACATGCCGTTGGTTGTGCCGCGATGCTGAATCTCGATTGAATCGCCGTTGTTCACCTCGCCGACCATCTGTGGATTCAACACGGCCGCGTCGGAGATGCGGGCGTTCACGACTGGGCTGTCGCCGCCGGTCAGGAACACGATGCCGTCGGTCGCGTAATTGCCCGCGGGTGACAGATTCTCCGCGTGAAACCGGGACATGTTGAGACGCACCTGCGAGTGGTTGAGCGCGATCAGCGTGAACGCACGCGACCGGACGATGCCCGCGGGCGGAGTGAGCGATTCGGGACGAGGCAGCTTCAGCGACAGATCACGGACGACGGTGTCGGTGATCGCAAAACTGGCGACCGCGCCGGTATCGGTCAGCAGCATGATGCCTTCGAGGTTGCTGTCGCGAATCACGTTGCCCGCGATCACCGCCTCGCCGACGTTGGCCGCGGCTGCTCGTTCGGGCGCATGCATTGCACAATAGCTCGACCCACCGGGACCGCACGCCAGTAGCGTGATGCCCCCGAAATGATTCCCCTGGGACTGGTAGAGGACGAACCCTTCGGGCCAGAGCCGCTCCAGGCGTCGCAGGTCGTTCCCCTGGATCATGTTGTTGGTGATCAGGGTCCCGCGAATCTCCGGACGCGCAGCGTTGACCCCGAAGATTCCGGCACGAGCCGCGCCATCGATGTGAA
>JACXTT010004377.1_pt1 | contig 21010 bp, 14 predicted proteins | sample 9270951 | NCBI WGS metagenome assembly JACXTT01 (sample SAMN15532306, study PRJNA645909) | rock metagenome | isolation source: weathered quartz diorite | place: Puerto Rico | collected 2017-06-21
GTGGTGTTGGGCGACGTGGAAAAAATTTCCTTGGTCCGGGGGGACAAGGGCGGGTTTGCAACCATTAACTTGCCCGGTTGAGTGGACGGTGGGTCACCCCGAATTGCCCGGGTTCAGGGCGGCATCAGTTTGAATGATATGGTCGATCAAGCGACCGGATTGCGCACGCATCGAGCGACCGAGCGAACTGATCACGCCCGCGGTGACGCTAGCCTGAAACCCGAGCGGGTTTCCGATTGCGATCACAATCTGGCCAACGCGTAGCTTCTCCGAGTCAGCCAGGCGCACATGGATAAGGTGCGGCGCATCGATGCGAGTGACGGCGAGATCTGTGTCTGGATCATCTCCGATCAGTTGCGCCGGATACTCGCGGCCATCCGGCAAATTGACCGTGATCTGGCTCGCACCGTGAACGACGTGGCTGTTCGTCAAAATAAATCCGTCCGGAGTGATGACGAAACCGGAGCCGTTTCCACCAATTTCACGAACGCCGCGCTGGCTGTTTACGCGCTGCATGACGTCGATGTTCACGACGGCCGGTGCGACACGTTCGACTGCGCTTACGACGGTTCGCGAGTATTCATCGAGCAGAGCCAAATCGTTCGGCTCGGAAGCGTCGGTCATCGGCTGATGATCGGCGCCTGGGTTTGCCCCGTTTAACAGAAGCTCCATCGCCGCGTCCTTTCGGCTCGGGAAACTTACATGTGCCATGGCTAAAGTTCGAGTGGCCCAAACCGATAGTCAACTACATGCCAATATCTTCTATACATATACCTTAGAGTGTTACTCTCCGACTTGCGCCCTGGAACTTCGGCCGTTACAAATGGGGGATGCGGCCGCCTTCATCCTCCGCCTCGGTGATGGATGCTCAGTGTCCCTCCCGCCTGGTCCTCGAGCGAATTGCCGATAAATGGACTGCGCTTATCATCCAGATTTTGGCCAGTGGAACAATGCGCTACGCCGCGTTGCAGCGCGAGATCGGCGGCATTTCTCAAAAAATGCTAACCCAAACCTTGCGCAGCCTCGAGCGTGACGGCCTGGTGCAACGCAAGGTGCACCCGGTCGTTCCCCCAAAGGTGGAATATTCACTGACCCGGCTTGGCCGAACCTTGATCGAGCCCTTGCATGGGCTTTGCCGCTGGTCAGAAAAGCATTTGGCCGAACTTCAGGCAAACCGGGCCCGGGCGAAGGCGAAAGTGGCCGTGGAGTGATGGAGTCTTGGAGTGATGGGACAATGACTGGCCCATTACTCGCGCATTTTACTACTCATTACTCTAGGTGACGCTTTGATCGTGAGATGCTGCAGGCGGAAACTTCCTTAAACATTTCAAGGCAAGGCTGCGCTTTCCGGCAGATTTCGTCGTCGCGGCGATATGAGCCGCGGCGGATTGATCCTCCGCTGCGCCGCTGATCAGCAAGAGCTGCAGTATGTCTCCGTGGCCGGGGCAATAAGCGGCCCCCAAAACTCGTGCCTCGTCCGTTATTCTCGGTCATCCCGAGGGAGGTCGGGAGATCTCAAATCATTGCTCTGAATTGAGCTCGAAATTGATTTTCACGTCGTAATGGTCGCCATTGCCGAGTCCAGCGGGCAGCGGATCGACCTGCGTGACACGCTTCGCGACTGCGTGCACTGATTCATCTACCTCCGAGTTGCGGGATGGTTTGATAATTTCAAAACTGGAAACGCGCCCGTCATTTTCAATTCGAAGTTTTACCAGCACAGAAAATTTCGCACCGGACGAAGCCACATTGGTCGGCTGCGACCATTCGCTGTAAAGGCGATCGTGCAGCATGCTGCCATACCAGCCGAACTGCGCCTCGCCGCCTGCGCCGCCGGCGTGTCCACCGGCGCCGGGTGAAGCGCCTTTGCCGCCGGCTCCCGGAGCCACGTTCGATTTCCTGGCCGGCTTTTGGGCCGAATCTGTTTCGCTGGCATTGTTTTTGGCAAGCGCTGCTGTCGTGACTTTCTTTTTCTCCGCATCGGCCTGATCATCGTTTTTATCCGCGCCTTCGGTCGTCAGCTTCACTTTCGGTGAAGGTTTTGGAGACGCCTTCGCCAGAACCGTTTTCTTCGGCGAAGGTTTGGGCGTTGGTTTCTTTTTCGGCTTGGGAGTCGGTTTTGGAGTTACTTTTGGCTTCGGGGTCCGGGCCGGACTGGCTGCGGGTGTCGATCTCTGAGACGGTTTTGGCGTAGGCAATTGAATCTCGCTTGGGGCCGAGGCCCAAACTGGCTGCTCCTTCTCCGCTTCTTCTTTTCTCAGAGGTTCCGGTGCCGATTCGACCCGCGGCGTGGCAGCCTTTCTCGGCTTTGGCGACGGCGCCATTTTCTCTTCGGCTACGTTTCCATCCCCAGTGCCACCGTTCATCCAGACAATATTTTGCGAACCGGTGTTCCTGGTTTGGCGACTCCAACGGACCAATCCGACAATAAGCGCGACGTGCGCCAGCCCGATCAACGCGACGTTGCGCCAAAAGCGCGCATTTTTCGGCATCTCTATTTGGTCTCGGCTTTGGTTGCGACTCCCACCTTGGTGATTTGCGCGCGCTGCAATGCGTCCATCACGTTCACTAATTTTTGGACCGGCAACTCCCGGTCGGGCCGGATCACGACAGCCAACTCCCTATTTTGGTGTTTCAATTCCGACAGTTGTTTGCTCAACGAGTTAAGATCGACAAGTTGGTTGTTCAGCCGAATGGCTTCGTTGCGATCGATCGAAATGGTTTGGACCTCGGATGATTTGTTCGCTGGATTTTTTTCGCCGCTCGACGGGAGAACCAGGTTCACGCTGTTCTCAAGCAAGGGCGTGGTAATCATGAAAATGATGAGGAGGACGAAGGCGAGATCGAGCAACGGCGTGATGTTGATCTCGGAAAGCGAGGAGAGGCTTTGCCGTTGCGAGTAGCGTCTCATCATTGCCGAATTGAGCGTTGGACGTTGGACGTTGAGCGTTGAGCGTTTGCCTCCGGCTCTTCCAAACGTCCAACGTCCAACGTCCAACGCTCAACATTCAATGAGAGAAAAATCGGCTTCATCTGCGATATGCTGCCTCGCGCGCGCTGTGATCAACGTACTTGTGCTCGAAATCGGAAGCGAGCTCGGCCGCGAAATTGTCCATCTCCACGATCATTGCGCGGATGCTGGTGACCAGGAAATTGTAACCGAACATCGCTGGAATAGCGACGCACAGGGCGGTCACGGTGGTGATGAGTGCCCCGGAGACGCCTGGAGCCATCGCACCGAGACTGGCCGTCCCGGCCATGGCTACGCCGCTGAATGCATCCATCACCCCCCAAACCGTGCCGAGCAAACCAAGAAAGGGCGAACCGCTTACCGCAGTAGCGAGCAAAATCATTTGCGACTCGAGCCCGAGTGCGGTTTCGCCGACGGCACGCTCCATCGCGGCATGGACGGCACCCATTTGTGCCGGTGAAATCTTGTCTGCGATATCGAGGCGGGCGCGGAAGGTTTCGTCCACTTCAGGCGAGCCGAGCAGGTGAAACGTCACTTCCCGGCAACCAGCGCGGTAGACGTTGAAGTTCGGCGAACCTTGAAAGCGGGCGTTCTTTTCGAACAACCGCAATGGTTGTCGGTCCTGCCGGAACGCGGCCAGAAAATGGGCGTTTTGCCTTCGGGCAAATTGGATCACACGCAGCTTGGTGATCATAATCGACCAGCTGAAAATGGAGCCGATCGCGAGGAGGAGAAGAACGCATTTGCCGGCAACGGTGGCGTGTTCGAAAGCGAAAAGCAGACCGCCGGCTGCCAACAAGTTCAGAGCAACCATTCGCGCTTCACCGAGTTAATTAATAAATGACGAATGACGAATGTCTAATGACGAACGGCTTCCGTCGCGTTAAATCGCTAAATCGTGAATGGTTGAATCGGAAATCCGATTTAACGAATCACGGCGATATTTCGCGCTTCGTCATTTTTCTTGGAAATGCCGGCCGTATTTTGGCTGCGATGACAAACGCGAGGCCGACCGCGACCAGAAAAAACGAGAAGAACTGACCACGTGTAAATCCGACTATCAACGGAGCATCAGGCTCGCGAAAATTTTCAATCATGATTCGAAAGATCGCATAGCAGATAAAGAACAGGCCGGTGAGTACGCCATTCGGTTGCCGCATGCGCGTGCGAACGAACCAGAGGATCGCGAACAAGATTATTCCCTCGAAAAATGCTTCGTAGAGCTGAGATGGATGCCGCGGCGTTAGGATCGAGCGCAGAACTTCTTTGACTTCCGGTCCGCCCACGGCGGCGATGACGGTCTCAGCTGAATTGAGCGACGAGTCAATCTGTCCGACAGCCGAAATCGCTTGTTCCGCTTCTCGTGGGTGATCGAGCAGTTCCTTCGGAAATTGCATTGCCCACCAAACGTGAGTCGCGCGGCCATAGAGTTCGCCATTGATGAAATTGGCGCATCGGCCAAAGAACAAACCGATCGGTGCAGTTACGACCAGATTGTCGCCGAGGTTGGTCCACGAAACCTTGTGTCTCCAGGAATAATAAAAAGTGAACCCGAGCAGACCAACCATTCCGCCGTGGCTCGACATGCCGCCTTTCCAGACCTGAAAGATCGACGCTGGCTCGCGCAGCATTTCCGGTTGATAGAAGAAAACGTACCCAAGTCTTCCGCCCACAATCACGCCGAACAGCGCCGCGCCAGTAATGAAGTCTGCCACCTTTGCGGCGTCCAAATCCACATAGCCACGCTTCGCCAGAGATCGAAAGAGCACATAACTGCAGATAAACGCCAGCACATAGGCCAGGCCGTACCAACGCGGACCGATTGGGCCAGTGATATGGAAAAAGTAGAGGTCGAGGTCATGGATATTGATCCGGAAAATGAACGGGCTGAGATCGTGGACGTAATACGCGAGCATTCGGCGGACTGTGACTGACGTAAGCGATACCCGCAATGAAAACACGGTTCATTTCGAACTGCGGGGACGACGGGGGGAGCTCCCCGGTCGAGTTTGGTGCTTCTCCCGCGCTGGAATCAGGCTGACTGCGCTTGGTTAGCGCGCGACAAATTCAGTACTTTTCGCAAAAATGGCGCCGTCCGGCTTTTTTTGTTTTTTGCAACCTCCTCTGGCGTTCCGGTCGCGATGACTTCACCGCCATGAGCGCCCGCTTCCGGGCCGAGGTCGACAATGTAGTCCGCTTCGGCAATGACGCTGAGATTGTGCTCAATCACGATCACGGTGTTTCCGTCGTCGACGAGTCGATGGAGCACATTCAGCAGAAGTTCTACGTCTGCCATGTGGAGGCCGATGGTCGGTTCCTCGAGTAAATACAGTGTCGATTTCAAGTTTCGCATTTTTCGGATCCGCTGGTTCTCTGCACGGCTGACCCCACGTTTGAGTTGCGTAACCAGTTTTAGCCGTTGCGCTTCGCCGCCGCTCAAAGTTGGGCTTGGCTGACCGAGTTTGAGATAGCCGAGACCGGTATCGACGAGTAAGGAGAGCGCTTTCTCGATTTTTGGATGCGCCGAGAAGAATTGCGCTGCCTCCTCGATCGTCATCTCCATCACGTCGCCAATCGATTTTCCGTTGTAGAGGACTTCGAGCGTCTGGGGATTGTAACGGCGCCCACGGCAATCCTCGCAGGGCACATAGCTGCTGGGAAGAAAGTTCATCTCCAACTTAATGACGCCCTGGCCCTTGCACGTCTCGCAACGACCGCCTTCCGCGTTAAATGAAAAGCGACTGGCCGAGTAACCGCGCACGCGCGAGACAGGCAGTTGCGCGTACAGATCCCGAATTTCGTCGAATATTTTAAGGTAGGTGCCCGGGGTCGAGCGCGACGTCTTGCCAATTGGCGATTGATCCACCTCGTAAACCGCCTCGATTTCAGTCCCGCCGCTAACGAGCTTGAACAGGTCGCCGTCGCCCGCGCGGTTCTTTTCTTCCAGTTCGTCACGCACGGCGGGCCAAAGGACATCGTGCATCAATGTCGATTTGCCGGAACCGGAGATCCCCGTGATTACGGAAAGTCTTCCAACGGGAAAGCGAACATCGATATCCTTTAAATTGTTCGCCTGTGCGCCGCGAACTTCGATCCAATTTTCCACCTCGCGCAATGACCGGCGCGATTTGCGAAGGGGATGGCAGAGCGGCGTCTTGAGACAACGGCCGGTCTCGGAATTCCTTGCGCGTTCGATGTCGCGCAACGTTCCTTGTACGACCACTTCGCCGCCATGCACACCCGCGCGGGGACCAAGGTCGATAATGTGGTCCGCGCGCCGCACCGTTTCCTCGTCGTGTTCCACAATGACGAGCGAGTTTCCTTTCTTCCGCAGTGCGGCCAGTGTGTCGAGAAGCCGTAGATTATCTCGCGGATGCAAACCGATAGTTGGTTCATCCAGGACATAAAGCACGCCCCGCAGATTTGATCCGAGTTGGGCCGCCAGTCGGATTCGTTGCGACTCGCCGCCGCTCAATGTTTTGGCCGAGCGTCCGAGGACAAGATAACCCAGACCGACGTCTTCCATAAAGCGCAACCGTTGCTGGATTTCTGGCAGAAGTTCAGATGCGATCGTCCATTGGAGTCCGCTAAAATGAAGCTTCTCAATCAGCCGGTGGGCTTCGCTGGCCGAAAGCTCAGTGAAATTATCGATGGTAAAGCCTTGCATCCGCACGTGACGCGCAACCGTGTTTAAACGCGAACCGTGGCAGCTCGGGCACTCGCGCGCTTCAGCTTGATCGATCCATTCGGATTCACGTTCGGCTTCCAGTTCGCTTTCCAGAACGGAATCGCCATCCCTGCTCACGCCGGCCTGTAAATCCCGGTTCCAGATTTCGCCAAACCCGCTGCAATCTTCGCAAGCGCCGTGCGGCGAGTTGAAGGAGAACAAACGCGGATCCAGTTCCTCGAAGGCGCGGCCGCAAGCCGGGCAACTCATCTCCGTGCTCACGACGCTCAGTCGGTTTTTTGAGTCCAGCAGGTGGGCCGTGCCGCGCCCGATTTGCAAGGCGCGTTGGGTCAGGTTGTGCGCCTTCAAAATTCGCTTCGCATCGATTACGCCGACAACTACGTCGATGGTGTGTTCTTTAAAGCGCTCCAGTTTTCGGAAATGAGCAATCGGAATGAGCGCCCCATCGACATAAAGCGTGTCAAAACCCTGCCGCTCCGCCCAGCGCGCGACATCGGTGTGAAAGCCTTTGCGCGCTTTGACCAGCGGCGCGAGCACCTTCAAGGGCGCGCGTTTCGCAGCCTTCTCGACTTGTTTTATGATTGCCTTGAGGCTTTGCCTCTCGACCGGCAAATCGCAGTCCGGGCAAAACTGTGTTCCGGTCTTGGCGAAAAGTAGCCGAAGAAAATGGTAAACTTCAGTCACGGTCGCGACGGTCGATTTGCCGCCGCCGCGCGTGACCCGTTGTTCGATCGCAACACTCGGCGGCAAACCTTCGACGAGATCGACATCAGGTTTTTCGAGCTGCTCGACAAACTGCCGCGCGTACGGCGACATGCTGTCGAGAAACCGGCGCTGCCCCTCTGCGAATAAGATGTCGAAGGCGAGCGTCGATTTCCCGGAGCCGCTCAATCCCGTGATTACCACCAGTTGATCGCGTGGAATTTTAACTGAGATGTTTTTCAGATTGTGCTCGCGCGCGCCGTGGACGTGGATCACGCCGTTTGCGCGAATCTTGGCGTGATAGGGTGGCGAACTCTCCGCTGCGCGTGGCAGCTCCCAGCCGAGGGGAGCGCCGGCTTCTAGCCGGCAGTGTTTGGCATCTTGCCGAACACAAATCGGGCGGCCAGAGGCGGTCGGCAGGATGCCGAACGCTGCACGCGGGAAGCGTGCGCTCCCCAGAACTCCCCGAAGAAATTGCCCCGTGTACGACTTTTCGATCTCCGCGATTTGTTCCGGCGTTCCGGTCCCAACTACTTCGCCGCCGTCACCGCCCGCTTCCGGTCCCAGGTCCAAAATCCAGTCGACGCACTTCATTACTTCGAGATTATGCTCGATCACCACGAGCGAATGGCCGGCATCGACCAGTCGTTGAAACAATTTCAACAGCATCGCGACATCGTCGAAATGCAAACCGGTTGTTGGTTCGTCGAAGATAAACAGATTGCCAACTGCGGATTTTGTGGATTGCGAATTGCGGATTGCTGATTGCCCATTCGGTGAACGTTCGATCTTTGCCGATTCAGCCAAATGCCTAACGAGCTTCAACCGTTGTGACTCGCCGCCCGACAGTGTGTTCAACGGTTGCCCCAGTCGCAGATAGCCGAGTCCAACTTCTTTCAACACACTGAGCGGCTCGCACAAGCTTTTTACCTCGCCGATCTGCGCGAAAAATGGGATCGCCTCGCTCACCGTCAGCTCGAGTAGATCGTAAATTGATTTTGCGTGCAGTTGCACTTTAAGCACGTCCGGCTGAAATCGTTTTCCTCCGCATTCGGCGCAACGCACGTAGAGGTCGCTCAAAAACTGCATCTCAATCTTTTCGTGACCCGCGCCCGAGCATCGCTGGCAACGCCCGCTGCCGGAGTTAAACGAGAACGCAGCCGCAGTCAGTCCCTGAGCCATTGCTTCCGGTTGAGCGGCGAACAATTCCCGGACGCGGTCGTAAACGCCGAGATACAAAATCGGCGTTGAGCGCGGCGTGCGGGCGAGCGGCGTCTGATCAATCATTATCACCTCGGCAATTCGATGCGCGCCGGTCACGGACTTGCAGGTACCAGCTTCGCCTGCCAGGCCGTAGGTCGCCGCGGCGACCGAAGGCTGACGACCGGATGATTCTCCTTTGGCGACCAGCAGATTCCGATAGAGCACATCGTGAATGAGCGTGGATTTACCCGAGCCGGAGACCCCGGTTACGCAAGTGAAGATACCGAGCGGAATATCAATATCGATATTCTTAAGATTGTGCTGGTGCGCGCCGGTAATCCTGATCGACGATGTCGATCTTCGCCGCGATTTCGGGACCGGAATCGATTTATGGCCTGTGAGGTAATCACGGGTCAGGGATTGGTGGATCGTGCTCTCCGAGCGCGATGCTAAATCCAAAGCCGCAAAGCGGCTCATATTTGATCGCTCCGCGATTTGGCTTGCCATCACGCCCGGAGGTCGCGATCCACCTAGGAACCGTTCGAGCGATCCATTAAATACCAGTTCCCCGCCGTGCTCACCCCGACCGGGGCCGATGTCGATCAAATTGTCGGCTGCGCGGATAATTTGTTCTTCATGCTCGACCACCAGCAGGGTGTTGCCTTTGTCGCGCAAATTGTGCATCACCCGAACCAGCTGGCCGATATCGCGCGGATGGAGTCCGACGCTCGGTTCGTCCATGACGAACAGGGTGTTGACGAGCGACGCTCCGAGGCATGTGGTGAGATTCACGCGTTGAACTTCGCCCCCACTTAATGTCCGCGTGGAACGGTCGAGCGTAAGATAACCAACCCCGACCTCGGAAAGATAATTGAGCCTGGCGCAGACTTCGTCGCGCAACATTTGCGCAGTCGAATCGCCGGGCGCGATATCGATCTTGCTCAGGAGATCGCGCGCGTTTGAAATTGGAAGTGCCTGAAACTCGGACAGGGTTAGCTGTAGCGGCGCTCTATGAGCGTCGCTCGAATCTTTGCGACGGTCACAGACCGCCGCTACACAAGAGATCTTGTAATTAAGCGCCTCTGGTTGAAAACGCCCGCCATGGCAGATCGGGCAGGTGGTGTAAGACCGATAACGGCTGAGCAGCACGCGCATGTGCATTTTATAGGTTTTGCTCTCAGCCCAGCGAAAAAATCCGCGGACGCCGTACCAGCGATCGTTCTCATAATCTTCATCGGTATATTCGCCGCTGCGCCGCTCGCCATTGATAACAAAGTCCTGATCGGCTTTGGGTAAGTCCTGGAAGGGAATGTCGATCCTGATCTCTTCACGGGCACAGGCACGAAGCAGATCCTTTTGTGATTCACCAAATTCCTGGCCGCGAAAGACGCGTACTGCGCCTTGGGCAATGCTCAGACCGCGGTCGGGAATCGCTTTGTTGAGATCAATCGCAATAGTGCGCCCGAAGCCTCGGCATTCTGGACAGGCTCCGAGCGGGTTATTGAAACTGAAAAGGCCTGGAGTCGGTGGACGGATGTCGAGATCGCAATGGGCGCAATGCCAGTGGGTGGAAAACGGGAACTGGTGAAAAGTGATTGGTGAGAGGTGAGAAGTTGGGCGTTGGGCGCCTGCCACGCCGTAGTCCGGCGGAGGCGGGTTTTCAGGAATTGGAATGATATTTACTTTCCCTTTGCCAAATCGCAGGGCGGTCTCGACTGCTTCGACCAACCGCGCGCTATTCTCCTGGGAGATAGTGACTCGGTCTTGAATGACCTGAACACGCGCGCCGAGGCGCAATTTTTTTGGATCAACATCTACACGCTTGATTTCGCTGTCGACCCAAACGCGCAGGTAACCTTGTTGCTGAAGAAATTCGAAGAACGTTCGGGCGTCGGTTTTTGGCGGAACGGAAACCCAAAACGTAATGAGGACGGTCGCAGGCCTTTCTTTTTTGTCATCCTGAGTGCAGCGCAGCGAAGTCGAAGGATCTCTCGATGTTTTTCTTTCGGATGAAACAGTAAGAGATTCCTCGGCTGCGTGGAGTTTATCCTGAGCGAGAGAAGCGAGTCGAACGGGCTTCGCTTCACTTCGCTCGGAATGACAGACTGCGAATTGCGCAAGGATTTGCTCGGTAATCGACCTGGCCGTTTCCGGTCTCACTTCGCGTCCACAGCTCGGACAGAAGGCGCGCGAGATGCGCGGCCAGAGCAGTTTTAGATAATCATTGATCTCCGTCATTGTGCCGACAGTGGAGCGGGATGATTTCACCGAATTCGATTGTTCGATGGCGATGGCGGGAGGGATGCCTCGGATTTCCTCAACCCGCGGCTTGTCCATCCGGTCCAGGAATTGACGCATGTAGGGACTGAAGGTTTCGACGTAGCGGCGCTGGCCTTCGGCGTAAATCGTCTCGATGGCGAGGCTCGATTTCCCGCTGCCACTCGGGCCGGTCACGACGGTCAATTTTCCCAGGGGAAGCTTGACGTCGATTCCCTTGAGATTGTTCTGATGCGCGCCGCGGATCTCAACGCAATCGGCCTGAGGTTGCTCGGGGCCTGATTGCTTTGGAAGGACCTTTGAACCCACTGGAAAGTATTTCAGATACGGGCGTCATTCGCAAATTTGATTAGGGAGCGCAAGCATCCCGCCTGCTCACCACGGCATCTTGCCGCGGTTCCGGAAAGAGTTCGGCAAGATGCCGATCTCTGCACGCTGGAAGCGTGCGCTCCTCACCATGGCGCGTGCTATATCTTAAAACGCGCTTCGAGCTCTTCGCGCTGTTTTAACAACTCCTCCGGCACGACTCCGCCCAGCGAATCGAAAAACTTTTTGTGTTCAGCAACCTCTCTCTGCCACTCTTTGTGATCGATACCGAGAAGTTCCACGATGCATTTATGCTCCACCTCGAGTTCTTCCAGATCGAGGTCGTTCAGAGCGGGCAACCAACCGGTCGGCGATTTCACTGCGCCACCGCTCCCTTCGCACCGAGCAACGATCCATTTAAGCACGCGCATGTTGTCGCCAAAACCGGGCCAGAGAAATTGGCCGTGAACGCCTTTGCGGAACCAGTTCACATTAAAAATCAACGGCGGGTTCGTTAGGCGTTTGCCAATATTGAGCCAGTGCCGGAAATAATTGCCGATGTTGTAGCCGCAAAACGGCAGCATCGCCATCGGATCGCGCCGAACCTGACCGATCGCGCCGGTTGCGGCGGCGGTTGTCTCGGAGGCCATGGTCGACCCGAGATAAACGCCGTGCTCCCAATCGAACGCCTGAAACACCAGCGGCAGGGTGTCGCTTCGGCGTCCGCCGAAGATGATCGCGCTAATCGGCACGCCATCGCCTTTCTCAACATCGGGATCGAGGGCGGGATTATTGCGCATGGGGGTCGTGAAACGGCTGTTCGGGTGCGCGGCTTTTTCGTTTGAATCCGGCGTCCAGTCCCGGGCGCGCCAATCGAGCGCATGCGGTGGTCCCGATCCGTCGGGATTCTTGCCTTCCCACCAGACGTCGCCGTCGTCCGTTAACGCGACGTTGGTATAAAGCGAGTCATGCGCGATCGATTTCATTGCGTTTGGGTTGGATCTGTAGCTAGTGCCAGGCACGACGCCGAAGTAGCCGTTCTCCGGATTGACCGCGTAGATCCGGCCATCGCGAATTTGCATCCAGGCGATGTCGTCACCCACGGTTGTCACTTTCCAACCTTTGAAATGCCTCGGCGGGATGAGCATGGCGAAATTCGTTTTGCCGCAAGCGCTTGGGAATGCTGCCGCCACGTAATGTTTTCGGCCGGTCGGCGACTCGACTCCGAGGATCAGCATGTGCTCAGCCATCCAGCCTTGTTTGCGCGCCAGATACGAGCCGATGCGCAGGGCGAGACATTTTTTGCTCAGCAAAACGTTGCCGCCATAGCCGGAGCCGACGGAAATAATGGCGTTGTCCTGCGGGAAATGGCAAATGAACCGCCGCGCGGGGTCAACATCTAACAATGAATGTGTGCCGCGGTTCCATTCCGCCTTTGGATCAGGACCGAGTCGGTGGATTGCCACGGCGCCCATACGCGTCATGATTCGCATGCTGAGCACGACATAGATGGAATCGGTAATCTCAAAGCCCACTTTGGTGATGGGTGAATCGGGTGGACCCATGATGTAGGGAATGACGAACATCGTCCGCCCGCGCATCGCGTCTTTGAGCAGACCTTGTAATTTCGAATACGTCTTCGCCGGATCGCTCCAGTTATTGGTCGGTCCGGCTTCCTCTTTTGTCGGCGTGCAAATGAAGGTGAATTGTTCGACCCGCGCGACGTCATTTGGATTCGAGCGATGCAGATACGAACGAGGAACCTTCTTCTCGTTGAGCTTGATCAGCACATTTTGACGGCAGGCTTGATCGAGAAGAAATTCATTTTCACGCGCGGAGCCGTCGCACCAAAAAATGTTATCTGGCCTCGCGAGAAGCTCGACTTCGCGCACCCAATCAAGCACCGCTTGATTCTCCGGCTTGTTCTCACCCAGTCCGGCCGGAAATGAAATGGCAGGCGCGATGTCTTTCATGGAGTGGCATGGGCTTCCAGCCCATGAATCATCGGCAAGATGCCGATGCCACGAGCACGAAGCGGGCTACGAATTTCTTCCGGTTCGGCGACTTCTCCAAGAGATTTTTCGGGCGCGCTCCCTGAACTTGGGTTGCGCGGCGGGGCGGGCGGCTGTTTATTTCAACCATGTTCGGAGTTACTACCTCCGATGACTATCGACCGGTCGCCTGGATGGGTCGCTATCCGGTCGATGTTACGACGATGTTGGTGGTCGGTCACGTCGCCGCGATGATTTTTGGTTGTTTGCTGATCGCGTTTGGCGCCGCCGGGTTCTTGGGGTGGCTGGCCTTCGACAGTCAGGATGTCCTGCGCGGTCACGCGTTTCATCAGATTTTCACCTACGCGTTCGTCCATCCGCCGTCGAGTCCATCGACTTTGATCTGGTTCGCCATTGAGATGTATATGCTTTTTGCGTTTGGGCGCGAGGTCGAGCGGTTCCTTGGTCGAAATGCCTTCATCCTGCTTTACTGCATTCTTTTGCTCGGACCGAGTTTGTTACTAACGCTTTGGGGTATGAATCAGCGGAGCGGCCTGGTTGGGTCAGCCGATTTGCATCTCGGCGTGTTCATTGCTTTCGCGACGATTTACCCGCGCGCCGAATTGATGTTTCGGATCCTGGCCAAGTGGGCAGCGGTGGTTCTCGTGGCCGCATTCACGCTGCAACTAATTGCCTATCATGTCTGGTGGGAATTGGCCGTGCTCTGGTTTAGTATTGCTGCTGCGTTCTTCTTCGTTGAGCTGCGTGGCGCCGGTCCAGAGCTGACTTGGCTCCGCCGGTTGAAGAGCGTCACTCGCCGCAAACCCCGGCTTCACGTCGTCCAAAAATCAAGCCTGCGGCGGGCGGCGGAGCCGGATGACGTTTATGCGTCGGTTGATCCGATTCTGGACAAAATCTCCAAATCCGGAATCGGGAGCTTAACGGCAAACGAGAAAAAGATTCTCGATCGCGCGCGCAATCGGCTGCTGAAAAAAGAGTAGTTGTAGCCGAGGTCGGCCCATAAATGCGGGGCGCTGTAGCCACGGCGCTGTGTCGCCGTGCTGCACGTGGAAAATAGCGCCAGAGCGCCTCGACACAGCGAGGCGGCTACAACATTCATGAGATCGCTTATAGAGATCCATTGCGATATGTCTTTGGTCGATAAGGTCCCCACAGCGTGAGCGGTATGCGGGCAAGTGAGATTTATTGGATTATCCGGCCAAAGCAGTTATCCAGTTAACGATCGACCGTGGCAAACGAAACTACCGCATTGGGCCATACCGAGGAGCAAACCGTCTCCTTCCAGCGCAGCATCTACGATCCCGGTTACGTCAATGCGATGTCGCATTTTTATCGCGGCGAAATGGGACGGATTATGATTTGGCGCCAGCGGCTCGATGTCACTACGAATTGGGCCATCACCAGCAGTACCGCCATCATTACCATCGCATTTTCGAGTCGCGAGGTGCCGCATATCATTTTCTTTTTTAATCTCGCCATTCTTTGGGTGCTGCTCTGGATCGAGTCGCGGCGTTATCGGTTTTACGATGCCTTCCGTGCCCGTGTTCGGATGTTGGAGGCGCATTTTCTGGTGCCGATGGTGATGGAAAACCGCGAGATGCTGCAGGGCGAATGGAAAAAGCTCGTCTGCGAAGACTTGATTTTGCCCTGCTTCAAAATCAGCAAGCTGGAAGCGATCGGGCGCAGGTTAAAACGCAACTACGTTTTCATTTTCATCCTGATACTGGTGGCGTGGGTGACAAAGATTTTCCTGCACGCTCCGATGGCGATGAATAGTCTGCCGGCTTTCTATCGGGCCCTGCGCGTCGGTCACATCCCTTCATGGCTGGTAGCCTTTGTCTTTGTCGGCACTTTCATTAGCGTCATTAGCATCACCATTTACGTCAGCAAAAAATCTTCCGGCGAGATTTCCGAGTTCGGCACGCATCGATCGTTGTGGCGCATCTAGGAGAGTTGATAGTTGATCCGCCTTCGCCAAGGCTACGGCGGACAGGTAGTTGATGGTTAGGAGAAGCGTGATGGCGAAATCAAAGGGCGTGAACAGTGATCCGCGATCTGTGAACGGCGGAATAATTTCGAAGCGGGATGGTCTTGATGCCTGATCACCGATCACTGATCACTGATCACTTCATGCAGCTTTGCCAGATCGTAGCAAAGCTTCGCGCGCCGGACGGCTGCCCATGGGACCGGGAGCAGACAAACGAATCGCTCCTTCCGGCAACAATTGAAGAGGCCTACGAAGTAGTGGAGGCCGCGCACGCCAGGAACGATGCCCATTTCCGAGAAGAACTGGGCGACCTTCTCCTGCTCGTGGTCATGCACGCAGAGATCGCGAGTGAATCGGGGCGGTTCAACATCGACAATGTCATTAACGAAGTGACCGGCAAACTTGTCAGGCGGCATCCGCATGTTTTTGGGACGAGCGCTGCGCGCGACAGTGGCGCGGTGCGTAAGCAATGGGAAGCGATCAAGCGGACGGAAAAGAAATCAGACGAACATTATCTCGCCAGTCTGCCTGCCGCTTTGCCGGCATTAACACGGGCAGAGAAAGCCCAGAAGAAGGTTGCACGGGTCAATTTCGACTGGGACGCAATCGAGGATGTGATCGCCAAGGTGGACGAGGAAGTCAGTGAAACAAAGGCGGCAATTCAGTCGCAAAATCGAGAACTAATCGAAGATGAGATCGGCGATTTGCTGTTCGCGGTCGTAAATCTTTCGCGAAAATGTGGCGTCGATGCGGAAAGCGCGCTGCACAAAGCGACCGATAAATTCCGCGCCCGTTTCAACCGGCTGGAGGACGAGATCCGATCGCGCGGTAAGAAACTGGGAGATGTCGATCTTGCCGAGATGGATGAGATCTGGAACCGGGTAAAGAAAGGACAATAAGAAAACGCCCAACGCTCAACGTCCAACATCCAACGCTCAATTTCTGACTTGAACGTTGAGCGTTGAGCGTTGGGCGTTGGGCGTTGAGTGTTTGCTTCTCGTTTTCCATCAACGATATTCCACGTCCCAATGCAGCTCCTGATTAAGTTCCTGCTGGCGATCTATGTTTTGGTGGCGCTGCTGATGTTGCTCGTGATCTTAATGCAGCGCCCTCGTAGTGAAGGCCTTGGCGCAGCATTTGGCGGCGGGGTGACTGAGAATATTTTCGGCGCCCAGACGACCAATGTCCTGGTAAAGATCACCGCCTGGCTGGCCGGGACCTTTTTCGCACTCACGTTCGGGTTGTCGATCTTGTACGCGCACAAAACGAGCGGCGACAGCGCCCTTCGGCGCGAGTTGCTGAGAAAGCAGACCGCTCCGGCAGGCGCAACATCGCCAGCGGCTTCGCCGATGCCGGCTGCGTCAGCTTCGCCCGCTTCTCCGGCTGCGCCGAGCGCCAATGCTTCGGCTTCGCCTGCAGCCAGTGCGAAGCCCGCTGTCTCAGCGCCAGCTGCGGCTGCAACTGCTTCGCCTTCGCCGAAACCGAAGCTGCGCTAATGAGTGGTCAGCGACCGCGGTTCACACCCAAATCCGTTCGCAGAGAAAGCCGGCCGAGCGCGCGCAACAGCGCATACTGCGTTCTGTTGTAGTCGGTGACGATATTGAGGTAATCGTTGCGCGCGCGCGCCAGGTCCTGCTCCGCCAAAATCGTTTCCAGCACGACGCTGACGCCAAATTCTTTTCGCTCCTTTCCGAGGCGCAATGTTTCTTCCGCATCAGAGAGCGATTGTTTGGCCGTGGCAATTTGATCGGCTAATGATCGCACGCGCGCATGATTCACGATGACCTCGTTCGCAATTTGATCGATCATCTTGTCGGCGGTCAACGCTGCTGCGCGCAAACGCGCCTGTTGCGCATGGATATTTCCGAAATCGAAAAGGCCGCCCGGCCCGATGCGCCACGAGACTGAGGCAACGTAATCCTCGGACTCGCCGAAGTGTCCGGTTTCGCTGTCCATTCCGCCGCCGAGGCCGCCGAAAAATGCCTGGCCCCCCGCCGTCGGAATCAGCGGACCGTAAATCGTGCCGTTCTTCGCGTGCTCCGCGGCGGAGAGAAACGCGGTGCTTTGTTGGGTCTCTGGCCGCGCCGCCAAAGCTCGCGAAACAAGATCGCTGACCGGTTCCTTTGCGGAAATGATCGAGAGCGGCACGACGCTCGTATCGCGCGGCATCAACTCGATCATTGGATCGAGATGTAAAATCTGAACTAGCTTCGCCGAAGCGACTCGCGCATTTTCTTCCGCTCGCCACAACGCGATTTGGTCGCGCTGTTGCTGCACTTTCACACGCAGCGCGTCGCCCTTGAAAGCGATCCCCGCACTTACCGCGCGATCGATCTCGACCGCGTAATCGGTCGATGCCCGCAAAGCTTCACGCGCGACTCCCACCGATCCATGCGTCGCGGCGAGATTGAAATAGCCGCGCGCGGCGACGAGAATCGTCTCTTGTTGCTGCGCCTCGAGACCATGTCGAGCGGCTTTGGTGAGCTGGTGCGCTTCGAGCGATTTAAAGATGGCATCTCCGATGTCCGTCTGCGCAATCACCGTCCCGCCTGGCGCGTAACTCTGTTTCTGGACTTCTTCGATCAGGCCCTCGGTGTTTTGGATCAAGTTGTCGTGCCGGCGATATGTCGCACCAGCCGCGAGCCACGGGAAAAATCGTTCAATCGCGCTTTCCTCCGACGCGCGCGCCTCAGCAAATTTTTCACGCGCAAGTTGGATGTCGATGTTACGCGCGCCAGCCAAGCGCAGCGTCGTAGGCAGATCAATCAGGACAGATTTCACGCCCCTGTTGGAGTCGCCCGCGACTGTCACGACTTGGAGCAAAACCATTGCAGCAAGTCCGAGCGAGGCGACGATGCATAGTGCTGGGGAGCGCAGGCGCCTCCCGTGAGGGCGATGGCGCCAACGCCATCGCGAACATTTTCTCTTCACCCAAAACGGGCCGCGGCCGTTCGGCAGGAAATTCGTTTCGGCCGGGCGCCGAAACGGGCACGCGAGGACACATGCGCTCCCGAGCAGAGAATGAGCGGATTTCATTTTGCTTCCGTCGCTTGAACCTTTTGTCCGTCGGTCACCGATTGTTTGCCGGCAACGATCACAGCGTCGCCGGAGTTGCAACCTTTGAGGATTTCCACGTTCGCGCCGTCATCGAATCCGATCGTCACGGAAACTTTTTGCGCTTTCTTATCGCGCACGACGAACACGCTGCTTTTGTTCTTCTCGGTAACGAGCGCTTCCGCCGGAAGCAGCAACGCGTTTTCTTTCTTTTGGAGTTCGATTTCGACCACGGCCCACATGCCGGGTCGTAACGCAAGATCGGCATTCGAAATTTCAATTTCGGTGGCCATCGTTTTGGTCGATTCATCCAGGGCGTAGGCAAAACGCGTGATCGTACCTGCGAAGGTGCGACCCGGCAGCTCGCCCACCGTTACTTTCACGGGCAAATCTTTTTTCACGAATGGCGCTTCCGTGTCCGGGATTGCCACGTTGACGCGTACAATGGTGAAATCCATCAGCGTGACGACAGCGGCGCTCTTCGGCGCGCTGCTCGTCGACGTCGCCGCCGGAATGAGTGCGCCCGGATCGACCCAACGCTTAGTGATCACACCGGAAAACGGCGCCGTGATTTTGGCGTAACTCAGCAGCGTCTCGATCCGTTGCAGGCCGGCGACCGCCACGCCAGATTTCGCTTTTGCCGCGTCCACCGCCTGCGCCACCACCAAATCGGACGCCTTTTTTTGCGCTTCAGTCACGCGCCTGTAATCGAGCTGCGCCGCTTCGGCTTCTGCCCTCGCTTTGACGAGATCGGCAAGCATCTCGGGCGCCTCGATTTCGGCCAGCAGGTCGCCTTCCTTCACTCTATCGCCTTTGTCCACGTTGATCGTTTTCAAATAACCCGCCACTTTGGCGTAAAGGGTCGCTTCCTGGTATGCCATCACGTTTCCCGGGAGCGTGATTTGCCGAACAATCTCGCCACTCTTCGGATGAATCGTTTGCACCGGCGTCGCCGGGCCTTCCTCGCGGAACCATTTGCAGCCAGTTTGAGCGGTAAGCAAAAAAAGGGTCAGCGCTACCCGGAATCTGCTGCGCCCATTCATCTTTATGCGTTGGCGGCTTGCCTGTCGCGTCTCAACAAAACGTAAAGAACGGGCACGACGAAGAGCACCAGCGCGAGCGCGGCGAGAATTCCGCCGACAACCGCGCGGGCGAGCGGAATGTTTGCACCGCCAAAAAGCGCCATCGGCGTGAGACCGAGCACGGCGACGAGACCAGTCATGAGAATGGGACGCAAACGGATCGCCGCGGCTTCGGCAATTGCCTCGCGCGGAGTTTTAGTTTTCTCCGTCGCTCCAGCCAGAATCCGATTGGCGAAATCGACCATCAGGACGCTGAAGCTCACCACGATGCCGACCATCATGATGATGCCCATCATCGATTGAATGCTCAGGAACGTGTGGGTAAGAAAGAGCATCCACGCCACGCCGATTAAGCCGAGCGGCACGGCGAACATGACGATGAACGGATCGAGGAACGAGCGAAACTCGACGATCATGACCAGATAAACGAGCACGACCGCGAGCAGGAAGCCGAAGCCGAGCGATTTGAATGATTCGTGCATCGTTTTCACTTCGCCGCGCATTTGGATGGAATAGCCTTCGGGCACTTGCGCGCGGTCGTTCTTGATTCTGTCGATGTAACGCTCGATGTCGCGCGCGACCGAGCCGACATCGCGGCCGCACACATTGACGAAAACGTCCGTCACGCGGGTAATATTGAGATGGTTGATCTCCGAATAAGCGGTGCCGCGGGAAAATTTTGCGACTGTCCGCAACGCCACCGGCGTTGGCTGATCTTTACCCGTAACCGGGATGTCGAGGATGGTGTTGATCGACTGGATGTCGTTCTCGCGATACTGCGCGCCGATGAAATAATGGTTGCCGTTTTTCTCATCGATCCAGAACGACGGCGCAAAGTTGATCGAGCTGTTGAGCGCGGTGACAATGTTCTTGACGACTTCCTCCTGCGTCAATCCAACCTGCGCAGCCTTGACCCGATCGACATCGATGTTGATCTGCGGCGCGTCGAGGCGCTGTTGAATGCGCACGTCAACCGCTCCGGAAACGGTTTCGGCGCGGCGCTTGATTTTTTCGGCGATCTCGTGCGCGACCTCGAGTTTGTTGCCTTCCACTTCAATGTTGATCGGCGCGGGCAATCCGCCGTTGAGCGCGGCGCTAAGCATTCCGCCGGTGTCGAAGCTGAACTCGGTCCCCGGAAATTGCTGGGGCAGCTTTTTGCGCAGTTCATTAACGTAGGAAAAAGTTGAGCGCGCGTGATGCTGCGCGAGCTGGACAAGAATGAACGCGTCCTGCGGGCCTGAATTTGGCGTGTAAGCCGCGGGCCAGTCGAGCAGGATGCCGATGTTTGAGATGATCATCTTGCGCCCCTTCTCCGGAACGACGGTGCCGATGGCTTTTTCGATCTGGGCGATCAACTCCTCGGTTTTTTCCACGCGCAGCCCGGTGGTCGCGCGCACTTTGACCATGAACTGGCCTGCGTCGGTCTGTGGGAAAAGTTCGGTGCCGATCAATCCGAAGATCGACATCGACAAAATGAACACCACCGCGGTTAGAGCGAGCACGGGACGCCGAATTTGCAAAACGCGATCAAGCGCGCGCGCGTAGCGCACGCGCACGCGCTCAAACCATCCCTGTGGCGGCGGTCTATGACCGCCGTCCGCGTTACGCTCTAGTGTTGTGAAAAATCTCGCCGCGCAGACCGGCACGAGGGTCGAAGCGAGCAGGCGGCTGGTCCAAATCGCGAAGATCACGGCCATCGCCAGCGGCGCGAACAAAAACTTCCCAATC
>JACXTT010004378.1_pt1 | contig 21008 bp, 17 predicted proteins | sample 9270951 | NCBI WGS metagenome assembly JACXTT01 (sample SAMN15532306, study PRJNA645909) | rock metagenome | isolation source: weathered quartz diorite | place: Puerto Rico | collected 2017-06-21
TCGAACTTCAGGAGGTCTTGGGTGAAGTCGGTCTCTGAAAACGCCTTGATGCAATCCAGCGCGCTTTTGTGGCCAGCCTGCATGCCTTGCATCCAGAACGAGTCCCGAACGCCCTGCGACACCTTGGCGCTCGGGCGATTGATGCCGTAGAACGGAATGCTCAGGTCCTTGAAGAATTGCGAACGATCCGCGAGCACGCCGGCGCGAATAGCGTCGAAGGCCTCCATTGGCAGGCCGCCGGGGTTCGCAGCCGTTTTCAACATAAGCGGCGGCACCGCGCCAGTGATGGTTGCCATAAGACAACGATATCGCCCGGTTCCCGGTCAAGACATCCCGAATTCGGCTGATCCTCACATACGGGTATTCGGGAACGCATGCATTCCCTAAAAGTGGTAGATGGAGACTCACCGAATCGCCTGTAACATTTCATCGAATGCCGTCTGCGTGACCCGGATCGATTGAATATTACCTGCCGCATCGGCAGCTATGACCGTCACCTTGCGTTCCTGAACGAGTTCAGAGACTGCCACGTTCGTGGCTGGAATCCCGAGACGCAGACTCTGATAGAGCGATTCCACTGTCGTCGGCGCGGCCGGCAGCAGCTTGCGCATCACTTTCTTGGCGTTTTCGGAGAGCTGCGCGTAGGATTTGGTGACGCCTTGTTTCGGCTGTGCAACCGGTCCGGCCGTGGGCTGGCCGCCCGCGGCGGCGGCCGCCGCCGGCGTGGCTTTGAATACCGCGGCATCCAACTGATCCTTGCCCTCTGGCGTCGGCTCCAGCTTCCCGTTCTCGCCAACGGACGCAAGCAGCACCATGTTCTCCGGCCGCACCCAGCGCACCTTATTGAAATTCGGATAGTGGCCGTAGAGGATATTGCCATTGTCGATGGTCGGATGCATTTCGCTGAACTCATCTTCAGTGGATTGGTCGGCCGGGAACACGGGGCACGCGGCGGTGTGGGAAATGATCGGCCAATCCGGGTCGAGATCTACTGCCTGAATAGATCCACCGCCGAAGGTCGGCCGCGAAACCATCGGAGGGCTGTGCTTGTCTACTGCCCAAGCGGATGCGGCCCATTTGATGACCGGTGGAGGCCGCAAAACAAAGAACAGCATCTTCTTGCCTTCTGGAATGCTCAGCTTCGAGCGCCAGCTATGTTCGTCATCGAAACCCCACGTGCCAGCGAATTCCACTTGCTGCAATTCGGTCTTGCCTGGCGCGAAGGTGGCTATCGCGATCTTCTTCCAGGGAGTGCTGAGATCTTCGAGTTTCGGCTCGATCAGGGGTGGGAACCATTTCTCTTCGGTTTCCGGGCGTTCGCTGAAGCCCCACGTCTGGATGGCGGAGCCGGGACCGATGCTGCCGCCCTTCGGGACGTTGATGCGCGCCTCGGAGATGGTTCTGCCCGATTGTATGCTCAAGTCCGTGAAGGTTCGAGGGTCCGGGTTTACGGCCGCGCTGGCTTGGGGTGGTTTGTTCTTGACTTGAAAATGGATGAGCACCAGAACCCCCTGCGTGGGGTCGGCTGCCTGGCGGCGCCGGATATCGGCCTGCGCCGCGGCCAACTGCTTTTCAATTTCCTTCCGCTGGTTGGCCTCGTTGATATCGTTCAAGAAACTGCTCAAGCCGCCAAGCACCACGAGGCTTCCGCCGCCGACTGCTTGCCCCCGCGCATTGATTTCGTCCAGATGGACCGGGTTAGTGAACATACGCGCTCCGTACAGGCGGCCGTTATAGCCGTCGACGGTCGACATTCGCGTGGAAATGCCGAGCAGCCGGCGACCGTATCCGATATCGGTGGGTCCGCCGTTCCCGCCCATGGGAGGGATGTGGTTGAACTCGGTGGCGACCAAGTTCCCCAAGGTTGCGGTTTGAAGCCTTCCGTAGCGGTTGCCTGGCATCGGTTGCATGCCGATCTGCCAATTCTGGTTATCCTGCAAGGCGTTTCGGAAGTGGGTATCGACGGTCCAGATCTTGGCGCCGAGGGCGTGGGCTTCGGCCGCCACTCTCGCGTCCCGGGCGCTGAATCGAGGGTTCTGGCGGTTCAGCTCAGGAACATTGAACCGCGTTCCCCGCCCGAGGTGATCCGGATCATTCACACCCGGGACGGGGCGGAATTCTCTTCGCTGTCCCTCCGGAAGTCTGGGATCGTTGGAGAGCTTCCCGGCAAGAACCTCGGCCATGTCGGTTACCAAAGGTGGCTTCGGATGCGGCCGGAGATTGATATCCTCCAACAGTTGCGTCATCTCGATGCGCGCGCTCGCGCTCATGGGACCAAAGGCGAGTTCCGGATAGTCGGGAATCTGCGGGGCGTTCGCGGCGTAGCGGCCTGGCGTACCGGTCATCTCCAGGTTGGCGTAGTTGGCCACGTGGACCTGATATCCGGAGTCGGGCCTCAGGATCTCCCGTAACTGGAGCGCCGCAGCCCGGTTTCCCTGGCAGATATCGTAGATCACGCTGGAATCGACAAGAATAATCTGGTCGGACATAGTTTCTCCTTTCATCCCCCTCGAGCCATTCCAGGACGCCACGCCTTTTCGAGGGCGGCGCGGCGTCACCTAATCAAGAAAGCGTATTCCGTGGCATGAGGGGACAGGCTGGCGCGGACGCGCGACAGTGCGTCGAGATTGGCGTGAGATCAATTCCAGTAGTTCCGGTCGAGACTGCGATACTGCACCGCTTCTGCGATGTGCTTGGCGGCGACGCGTTCGGACTGATCCATATCGGCGATCGTGCGGGCGACCTTGAGAATCCGCTACGCGCTCCGCCATTTTGGCGGATGACGCGCCCTTCTCGTTGGAGCGCAGTTCCTTGTAGGGCGCCACGGGAACTTCGACATGGAGATCGATGCGGTCGAGCAGCGGTCCGCTGATCTTGCCCAGATACCGCTGGATGATGCCGCCGGTGCAACGGCATTCGCGCGCGGGGTCTCCGTGATATCCGTATGGACACTAGTTCGATGGCGACACCGCGGGAATGGTGTACGGCAGAATAGTATAGAGAGCGGAGCTCAGACTGATTCTTAGCCCACGCACAGGAATCAGAGCAGCTTGAGTATTGCCCTTGAACCGACCGCCCGCGAGGACTCAATCGTGGCATGACACCATGCTCGTTCTGTCAGCGCTCGCCAAACGGGTCGGCTGGACCCAGGGATGACTGGCCGCGCGGACCGTGGAAGATTGCTGGCAAACAACGATTGACCAGGCACACCACAATCTACAGGCGGGAACTCGGGATCGATAGGCCGTCGCCAATGCACGGGATAGCTCTCGTAAGATCGCAGCGAAATTCAATCACGCAGATTAGGCGGTAACCTTCATGGACGGGGACGTGAGGAGTTGACGGTCCCCATGAGCGGCTTTGAGCTGAAGAATGCGGCCAACGGCCACTTAAAGATGGCCTCGAGCCGGAGTGGCGCTAAGATGGAGGCTCGCCAGTCTGGAGTTACGACAATGTCGATCATCCTCGAATTGCGTGAGCACATTTCGCATGCCGGCCTTCCTCTGGTACACCAGGGCTCCGAGGATGTGCTCCTGTCAAATGTCTTTGGCGTCGTGAAAAATCTTCCCACCCAGCACGTCCTGGCTCCATGGCTGAGTGCAGTCACCGGGTGCAGTATTACTGCGCTGATCTATGTCACGCCGGATACCGCCGAGCCTCCTCTCGTGAACTCAATCCGCGCGGGTGACGGCCCGTTTCCAGTCAATCCGGGAACAAGCCCGTCAGCGATTACTTCCCATCTTCATTGGGGCTCCTGGGGCAGCGTCGGAGACGTGCTCGCGGCCGCCTATTCGGCAGGCGCCTTCAGCGAATCCGAATCGGGTTTTGCGCGCGACCTGCTCGCTACCTCTCGAAAAAGCGACTCTGGGAGAATTGCCTCCGCGACGAAGCAGGTTTTTATTCCGACAAGCTCTACCGCAGCCTCCAGCTCAACACATCCTCATTCTTGCCGTACGCGCAGCAACGACCGGAACGATACCGCGATTGGCGCAACAAACCATGGGACGAAGCGGGACTTACCGCCTTGTTGCAGAGCCTGCGGCTTGAGGACAAGGCACTCCTGAAGGTGCTCGCCGACGCCGGGGGAACCATGCGACAGGATGCACTGATGTTGGCGCTCCCGATGCTTCGGGGCCAAAGCAGTAGTTCCCTTCGGGCACTGAAGTCGCACGTCAACCAGCAATGCAAACAGTTGGATCGCGCGCCACTGCTTTCGGAGGGAAAAGGGTCAGGAGCCGCTCGCAGGCACGAGATAAATCCTTTGCTTGGAAGGTTGAGGGATGTTGTGATCTCCGTGGCCCGCTCATTCGAAATCGACTGGCGTTTGCTGGAGTCGGTTCCAGTAGATGTGGAACCCGTCTTTCCGCCCGCTGAAGAAATTGATCCGCACCGACGCATATAAGCACCTAGGTCATCGTTGGCCAGAATCGATCACACATTGGCTATGATCTCGAATACTTCGACCTGCTAAGGGTGCGATGCCGCTTTAGGTATTTGAGATGGTCAGGCAAAAGCCCTTCAATTTGGGCGTTTGGATCAATTCCGATCTGACGGGCTGATTGCGGGCTGAATTCGTTTGCGAGTTGAATCTGACCATCGTCCTGAAACGTGATCAGATGCGCGTCGAACACAGCATCATAAGCGGGACTTAGACAAAGGCCGTTGTACGGATCGAGACGGGTGTTCTCGTCCTCGCTCCATGACACAATGTGTGACGCACGAAGGAGCGATTTCACATTGAAGCCGGTCACACAGCAGCGCTCACCCGACATTGCCTTCACTTTGGCCGCCCACTTTTGGTGGCCGACCCGGACCATTACCTCCGCAGCCATGGTCGTAGCAAACACTACGCGCGGAATCGCTTCTGCGTCTGCCAAGCGAGTTCCCGGTGGTTGCTCCCGGTTAACCATCCGCAGAATTTCTCCTGCGGTCTCCGGCGGAACCGGAAACAGATACCCTTGAACGCCGGCTGATTGCTCCGTGAAATGCTTCGCTGAGAACTTGCCCTGCATGCTGCGCCGGATGGGTGCCCATGGGATCGGTCTTACAAGTTCCTCATAGTCGATGGGGACTTCCCACCCTTTGGGCCAAGCTGGTTTCTTGACACTCAGTATTGCACGTGTCTGCCGCCTTGGAACGATCTTTCCCGAGGGATCGGTGGCAATAATGCCTACGGCGTAGATCATTCGCTTCTCGCCCGTGCCGTGGGTGCAGATGACCAAATCATGCTTGCGAACTTCCAGGATGCTTTTCCGATAGGCGTGAGAACTTTCGCCTGCGTAGAGGTAGCCGTTCTTGAACTCATCCTGCCAGTTGTCGGTCTGATTCACCCACCAGTAGTTCATTCTTCTGCTCCACGTCCGCAGCCCGGCAAGCCGCTTCGCTTCACCGCCCGGCACTCAAAAGTTCGACTCATGTTCAGTTAATGTTTGCACGGGCGCCGTGCAGACAGCAACGGCATCAAAGTGTGATCCGGAAGTTTCGGCACAGAATAGCAAGTTGCTGAATGCCTGAGGCATAGACCACGCTCAAGTTTTGTTCGGTGAAGAGCAGTTCCATGAGCGACGATTTATGTCAAGTCTCAACTGCGCAACTAACAGAGGAAGAGCCGTGCATTGGCGTACTTGATCGGGGAGCCTTAGCAATGAATTTCCCATTACATCGGAATGGATTCCAAAGAGAGTACTCTGCTGGAAGAACGACAACCACGTCGCCATTGTGCCGCATCGACGGCATGGTGCACGCCATGGTCGCGGAATCGTGCGGCGCCAACCTGATCAAGGGCGACATCCACACGGATGGAATGAACTACACCAAGTACGTTTTCAAGTCGATCGACAAGCACAAAATGATCAAGGTGGTTCGAGGCATGGGCGGTTCGCATCCGAACGGAATCTGCGTGGCGAATCTCTGCTGATCTGCTGCCGTCGAGGAATTGATGGAGAATCCCGTCGCGCACCCGTGCCGAAAAGGCTCACGCGGCGCACGGCGGGTGATGGTCCGCCAATTTTGCCGCTCGATCTCGATATTTACTTCGTCAGCTTTTCTTTCATCTCTTCCGGCGCCAGTCCTCTTGTTTTCCGGAGTCCTCCGGCCGTTCCCAGGTTCCAGCGCACCTGGCGCAACCGAGTTGCGTTTTGCGCCGCATTCCATTCAGACGCCAAAACCATCACTGCGACCCGCATTTTATACATGAATACAACGAGTATTGACTACAGGACCGGTTTGGTCGTATATTCGAGGAGGTGCAGCTTATGCAACTCGATTGCAGAAGCTGGATCAACAAGAGACAAACGGGAACCAGTAGGCCATTCGTGGCGGAGCAACCTACTGGTCCCTTCTGATCGCAAACTACGGGAGTAGCTGCGAAGTCCCATCATAACGGGAATCTGAGCACTCCTGCGTAGGAGGACTCATCGTGAAGTTACTTTTCAACGACTTATGCGGCGACAGCGACCAACGGCAAACCCAATTCGGCGCTCTTTGCCTGCATACGGCTCGTTCCGGCTTCAGCGGGACGGCCAATCTGCAGTTTCGCGATGCGTCGACCTGGAGCCAACCATGTTAAGGGCTTCGCTGGTTTTGTTTTGCACATCTTCAGCAAGTTTGATGTGGTCGGCTGGCCTGCAAATCAACATTCAGGATACTGCGGGTCTTTCTGTCCGCGACGCGGTGGTCACCATCAAGAGCCGGAGTTCCGGCCAGGAATATGGATGTTCGGCTGTTGCCGGGAAGGCCGGAAGCTGCCGCGCCGAAGCGCCTCCCGGGCGCTATCTCATTTCGGGATCCGCTGAGAACCTGGAAGGGCAGGCGGAAGCCGTGATTGGAGGTGGCAGCGAAACGCTGCTAATCATGAAGCCATCCGCGTTGCGCACATCCATCACGGTTGTGAGCGGGTCGCGCCAGGAAGAGCTGCAGGACGAGTCTCCCACCAAAGTGGAGGCGGTCACACGCGAACAAATGCTGGCTACCGGGTACGAACGTGTTGCCGACGTGCTGCAGGAGATTCCAGGCGTCTTGGTTCGCCGGGGGAGCGCATCCACAGTTGGCGGCGAACAGATCCAGGGTGTCGACTCGCGGCAAGTCCTGGTGCTGCAGGATGGACTTCCGGTGGTAGGCGCGCGGGGCATCAAGTCAGGGGCGCTCAACCTGAACCGGCAAACGTCCGACCGCCTCGGAAGAGTGGAAATCGCGAAGGGTTCGGGATCTTCCCTCTATGGAAGCGACGCAATCGGCGGCGTCATCAACATGATCACTCGCGAGCCGTCCGCTCCTCTCCAAGGGGGATTTGTTCTCTCGGGCGGTACACTCGGGTCGCTGGATGCCCGCGCCGACATTGGTGGCCGCCGCGAGAATTGGAGCTACTTCCTGAATCTCGGGGAAAACAGGATGGACTTCTATGCGTTGATTCCAGGCAGCCCCACAACTGTGGGCCCGCAAATCAGCCGGCAGGACATCCTGTTCAAGACCCGCTATCAATTTCATCCGAAATTCTCGCTGGGTTTCACTGCCAACGCGTATCATAACCGGGAAGACGGGCGGAACGCTGGAGAAAGCGGATTGGTCAATGGACTCTCCAATGACTCCACCCAGAGCTACGCACTGGTTGGCGATTGGACCATCGACGCCGCGACCACGCTCCAGGCTCGGGCCTACTCGGCGAGATATGACGAGAACAGCCTGACAACACCGCTCACGGGCGGAGTTCCCGGGTCACCGGCGAACCTGAATGAACGCCTCAATCGATTGGACGCCACCATCTCGCGCATCGTCCACTCCTCGCACTACCTGCAAGGGGGCGTCGAGTGGGCGCAGAACCTGTACCGCGGAGCAAATCGTGTGGTGGGCGATAACATTGGCCAACAAGTCACATCGACCGATACGTGGATCCAGGACAAGTGGACTGTCAACCGGTTTTTGACCTTGACCGCCGGTGGCCGCGTCATTGTTCATTCGCTGTTTGGAACGGCAATGGTTCCCAAGGCAGGCGCGATTGTACGGTTGACCGATCGATGGATCGTGAGAGGTTCGTTCGGCCTCGGCTTCCGCGCTCCCGACCTTGGGCAGCTCTATTACCGCTTTGCAAATCCGGCTAGTTTCTACCAGGTGATTGGCAATCCAAATCTGAATCCCGAAAACAGCCAGAGCTTTCAGGTGGGAACAGCTTATCGTGCAAGGCGATACCGGATCGGCACGACTCTGTTTCGCAACAACATCCGGGACCTCATCGACTCCCGCCTGATTGGAACGCCTCGTACGACTGAAGAACTGAACACACTTCTCACAACCTACGGTATACCGGCGCTGTTCAATCCTCTCTTGGGCCGCCAGACCTTTGTCTACGTCAATCAGTCGCGCATCTTTACGCAGGGAGTCGAACTGGATGGCGAGGTCTCGATCGTGCGGAACGTACGGGCCAGCGGAGCTTACACCTTTCTCAATGCAATCGACCGGAATACACATCTCGCCCTGCCGCAGCGCCACCGGCATCAAGGCCAAATTCGTTTGGACTACGTCAACAACCGGCTGGGACTGAACGCCAACATCAGGGGATCCTTCTACAGCCACTGGCTGTTGAATGCCGCCACGGGCACGCGAGCGTTGCCGTACCAGATGTGGGATGTCTACGTTTCCAAGAATATTCGCAAAGCGTTTTCAGCCTTTGCAGCGATCGACAACTTCAACAACAGCCGCGATGGAAAGCTGGACCTCGCCGTTCCTACTTTCGATCGCCCGGATTATGGCCGGACTTACCGTGTGGGCTTGCGTTACCGCTTCCCCGCTGGCGACTAACTGAGAGGACTACTCATGAGAATTCGATCCCTGTATTTTGCGCTTGCGCTGCCCGCGGCAATGTATGCGCATTTCACTTTTGTGGTGCCCCATGCCGGTGGAAAATCGGCTGAGCTAATCGTCAGCGAGACGCTCGAGCCCGATCCGGTTGTCAATCCGAAGATCGCGGATCAGGCGAAGATCAAGGTCCGCAGCGCAGATGGCAAGGACACGGACCTTGTGTTGAAACCTGAGAAGAGCCGGTTTCTCATCGATCTCCCCGGATCGGGAAACCGGATCATCTTCGGCAAGGCCGAACTTGGAGTCAATGCCGGGGGTCCCTCGCCCAAGCCGTATTTACTGATCTACTACCCAAAGACAGTCGTTGGTCCTTCGTTTGGCGAAAAGGCGACGGTGGGTGGAGATCAGGTGATCGAACTCGTCCCTTATGGCGAGCCCGGCAAACTGATGTTGAAGCTTCTGGTCCGGGGCGTTGCCAAGCCTGACTCGGAAATGACGGTGGTTCTGCCCGGCGGAAAGCAGTCCAAGGTAAAGACCAACGCCGAAGGCTTCGCGGGTCCTTTCTCCGTAGCCGGGCGATATGGCGCATGGGCGCGGTTCTGGGAGCCTGGAACGGGCGAACGCAACGGCAAGTCCTACGAGCAAATACGCCACTACGCCACACTCGTGTTCGACGGGTTTGCCCCGGCCCGGGCGCTCACATCTCTGCCGGAAGCGACCTCCAGCTTTGGAAGCGTCGCCGTTGGCGATTTTGTCTACGTGTACGGTGGTCACATCGCGAATACGCACTCTTACTCAACCGCGGCTGTTTCTGGAAGATTTCAGCGCTGGAGCATCTCGGACAAGCATTGGGAAGATCTGCCGGCAGGCCCCGCATTGCAAGGTATGAATCTCGTTGCGCACGGTGGCAAGATCTATCGCGTCGGTGGAATGGCTCCCCAGAACAAGCCTGGCGAAAAGTCGGATACTCACTCGGTTGCGGGCGTCGCCCGATTCGATCCGACGACCAAGAAATGGGAAGATCTGCCGCCATTGCCGGAACCCCGCTCGTCGCACGATGTGAGTGTGATTGGAGATCGACTGATCGTTGCCGGCGGCTGGAACCTGCGAGGCAAGGAACCGGCGGTCTGGGCCAAGACCGCATTGCTGCTCGACCTCTCCACTGGACCATCGAAAGCCGAATGGAAGTCCATTCCGCAACCCATCGAACGGCGAGCTTTGATTGCCGCGGTTCACAATAGCAAGATGTACCTCATGGGCGGAATTCGGCCGTCCGGCGAAGTCAGCACCGACGTTGACATCTACGACCCGAAGACGAACGCGTGGAGCAAAGGGCCGGCGCTGCCCGGGCCTTCCATCGACAGCTTTGCACCCGCAGCCGCAGACTATCGCGGCCAACTGTTCGTCAGCATGGGCGACGGATCCATCGTTCGCCTGGTCGAAGGTGCATCGCCCCGATGGGAGGATGCCGGACACGCCTCGCCGCGCCTCGCCCACCGCATGGTTCCGTCAACGGACTCTGTGCTCATCCTGGGAGGCGCCCTAAAGGGCAAAAACCTCGACTTGGTGGAAGCCATCAGCGTGTCCGAGGGCAAGTAACTCCAGTGTGGCGATGCCGCGTTGGCCGTGAACATCCGCCAACCTCCGCTAATTCCAATAGTTCCGGTCGAGACTGCGATACTGCACCGCTTCTGCGATGTGCTTGGCGGCGACGCGTTCGGATTGGTCCATATCGGCGATCGTGCGGGCGACCTTGAGAATCCGGTCATGCGCGCGCGCCGAAAGGCTCATGCGGCGCACGGCCAGCTCCAGAGTGCGCTCACCCGCATCGTCGAGATCGCATACGGTACGAAGTTTGGGACCGGGCAATTGCGAGTTCACAAAGCCGCGGGCATTCTGGCGCGACCTTGCCGCCTCGACGCGTTCCGCCATTTCGGCGGAGGACGCGCCCTTCTCGTTCGAGCGCAGTTCCTTGTACGGCACCGCGGGAACCTCGACATGGAGATCGATGCGGTCGAGTAGCGGTCCGCTGATCTTGCCCAGATAGCGCTGGATGATGCCGCCGGTGCAACGGCATTCGCGCGTGGGATCTCCGTGATATCCGCACGGGCACGGGTTCATCGCAGCGATCAACATGAACTTTGCCGGAAACGGCACTGTCGTGTTGCTGCGCGCGATGGTCACGGAACCTTCTTCGAGCGGTTGCCGCAACAACTCGAGGACGTTGCGGTGGAACTCCGGCAGCTCGTCGAGGAACAGCACGCCCGTGTGCGCGAGGCTCACCTCGCCGGGCCGCGGCGAACCGGTTCCGCCGCCGATCATGCCGGCGTCCGAAGTCGTATGGTGCGGCGCGCGAAATGGACGTTCGGAAAGAATCCCAGCGCCTGCCGGCAGCAGCCCTGCCACGCTGTGGACGCGCGTGGCGTCGAGCGCTTCGGCAAATGTCAGCGGAGGCAGGATCCCCGCCAGGCGCCGCGCGAGCATCGTCTTTCCCGAGCCCGGAGGTCCGATCATCAGCACGTTGTGACCGCCCGCGGCAGCGACCTCGAGCGCACGCTTCGCACTCGATTGCCCCCGGACGTCGCCAAAGTCCGCGGGGAACGTACGCGCGGCGCCATCGGCATCCGGCTTCGCGCAGCGAACGGGCTCAAAACGGCCGGGTTGCGTCGCCATCATCACGGCTTCGGCGAGATGCCTGGCGCCGTATACGACAAGGCCGTCCACCACCGCGGCCTCGGCGGCGTTCTCCATGGGAACGATCAAGTTGGGAATGCCATTGCGGCGGGCGCAGGCCGCGATGGGCAATACGCCGCGAATCGGGCGCACGCCACCGTCGAGCGAAAGCTCGCCGGCAAAGACAAAGTTTTCCGTTGTCGCCTTGACGCAACCCATCGCGCCGAGAATCCCCAGAGCCATCGGCAAATCGAAGCCGGCGCCTTCCTTGCGCACATTCGCCGGGGCGAGGTTGATGGTGACGGATTTGTTGGGCTGTCCAAACCCGGAATTCGCGATGGCGCTCTTGATCCGCTCCCGGCTCTCCTTGACTGCAGTGTCCGGCATGCCGACGGTGATGAAACCCTGGTGGCTGTCCCCATACATGTCAACCTCCACATCGATCAATTGCGCATCAATGCCAAGGAGGGAGGCCGACCGCGTCCGGTAAAGGGGCATATAAGATTAGTGGATTCACCACCCGGTTTATTGCACGGAACTTTCGAGAAGTTTTCATGCAGGGGCAGTATCGAACCTCGGCAATCTACTAACCTCTGACAGAGAGGGATAGGGAGAATCCGGTCAACATCATGCGGGTCGTGCTTGCGCCGCCTGCTCTCGAGCCGTGACCAACCACTCGAGGAGCCGGTCGACCTCGGGCTGGTCACGGAGATAGTAAGTGGCGTTCGTATCCTTCTTTCGGCCCACGCGCACGGGTGCAATGTTGCCGCCGATGGCGAACGCATCCTCATCGTTCTCGTCGTCGCCGACGTACAGCACCCAGTCGCAGCCGAGACGGTCCCGTTCGGCAGCCAGAGCGATCCCTTTGTTTGGCGAATTGGCCTCTACGATATTGACCACCTGTTTGCCGCCGAAAATGCGGATCTGATCGATGCCCCGCGTCGCCAGGTGAATGCGGCGGCGCGCCTCGGCTTTGTGCGGATACTGCCGGTAGTGGATGGCGAGGGATAACCCTTTGTCTTCGACCCAGAGACCATTGTCCGGTCCCAGTTTGTACTCGATGGCCGCCTTCCATCGGCTGAGACGTTCCTTCGCCGCCGGATCCGCGCGTTCCGTTTCGCGGCCGTGGTTTCCAATCACTCCTTCGAGTCGAACGCCGTCGAGTTTGCCGAGGACATCCGCACGCGCCCTGCCCGAAAGAACAACGCAGGGATACAGCGCCGAAAGACGGGTGAGAAGTTCTCGAGTCCGGGCGCCCATCCGGGCCAGGCTCGGATGGGCCACGATCGGCGCGAGAGTGCCATCGAAGTCGAAGGCGCACAAGGTGCGCTCCTGAGTCAACCGTTGCAGAATTTCCCGGCTGGCTTGCGAAAAAAGATAGCGCATATCAGTACGCGGACCCCACGGCGGACCGTGCGTTCAAGCGGCCGGCCACCCTTTCCTGATCTCGCAGCCGGGCTGCATCCGTCAGCATCTTGCCTGCCCAACGGTAGACGTTGAAGTGGCTGAGCAGAGTTCGCATGGATAGCATCCGGTCCTGCTGTTCCTGGCGCGGCATCGCGAGAGCCATCGCCAACGCTTCGCTGCTCGCTTCCAGGTCATAGGGATTCACGATCAGCGCCTCGGTGAGTTCCCTCGCGGCGCCTGTGAATTCACTGAGCACCAGAACCCCTTTCAAATCGGTTCGCGAGGCGACGAATTCCTTCGCCACCAGATTCATGCCGTCATGCAGGCTGCTCACGTAGCAGAGATCGGCGGCGCGATAGTACTCGAACACCTCCGGCGGCTCGTGGTGGAAACGAAGCAGAATGATGGGGTGGTAGGCGCCGTCCCCGAATCGCTCGTTGATCCGCGTTGCGAGATCTTCCACCGCGTGATTCAATTCGCGATAGCGGTCGATCTTGGTGCGGCTGGGCGCGGCCAATTGCGCAAAGCTGAATCTGCCGCGATACTCCGGATGCTTCTCGAGGAGCTTTTCGACGGCCAGCAATCTTTCTTCAACTCCCTTCGTGTAATCGAGACGATCGACGCCGACGCCGAGCAGCGCATCCGGTTTCAGGCCAAGCTTACGCCAAACATTGGCGCGGCACTCTTCCGGACTCTTCGCGGTGTCGACCCAGCGCACAGGCCACTCGAGCGAAATCGGATAGGGCCGGATCAACGTACGATGACCGCGCATCACCACGGCGTTGTTTTCGCGGTCGATGCGGGTTTCGAGATAGCGATCCACGCCCTCGAGAAAATTGTTGCAATGCAACTGCGTGTGAAATCCTACGATGCTGCTGCCGAGCAGACCTTCGAGAATCTCGTCCCGCCATGGACAAATGCCCAACCTTTCGGCATTCGGCCACGGAATGTGCCAGAACATGATCACCGTCGCCGACGGCAGGCGCTTGCGGATCATTGCTGGCGCGAGCGCGAAGTGATAATCCTGCACGAGAATGATGGGATCGTCGGAATCGACCTCCTCGCACACGGCGTCGGCGAATTTCTGGTTGACCGTTCTGTAGTCGAGCCAGTCTTCGGTGCGGAACAGAGGCCTGGCGTGCGCGACGTGGCAGAGCGGCCAGAGGCCTTCGTTCGAGAAGCCGTAGTAGTACCCTTCTTCCTGCTCCTCGGTGAGCCACACGCGCCGGATGTTGTACGACTCTTCTCCCGGCGGCACTGCGACGCGATTGTACCGGTCCACCGCGAGACGATCGGCCGTGCCTGCGCCGTGAGCGACCCACACTCCGGAACAGGCCCGCATCACGGGCTCCAGCGCCGTGACCAGACCGCTCGCGGGATGCTGCACCTCGATCGCGCCGTTTTCGGTGAGCTGGTGCAGGTACGGCTCGCGATTCGACACAATGACGATTTTCTCGCCGTGCAGATAACGGTTCAGCGTATTCTTCAGACGATCGGCCGTCCACTCGCCGGAGGACTCCTCACGGTCGCTCGTCATGCGGCCCATCAAGTCCCGAACATCGCTTAGAATTGGTTGGAATTCCCGCGACTTCGTTCCCTCGCCGCGAAGGACGCTGCGCAAATCGCGGCTCCAACCGTAGCGCGCCCAGCGTGTGACCAGCATGGGCATACCGAAAGCCATCAACGCAAGAATGCCGAAAGCGAAGAACACGACCTTCTGCACTTGCGCCTCCCGCCGGTCAATAAAGCTGAGGTCCTGCAGCATGATCACAAAGCCGAGAGGCTGGCCGAGATCCGAAAGCGGCATGGCGCTGACATACGCGCGTCCGGTAGGAAGCGACGCCACGCTGCTCCAGCCATGAACCGTGTCGGCGTCTTGCCCCGAGGAGCGCATGCGGCTTCCGACGGCCCAGCAACTGAACTCATCCGGATATCCGGGCGTGGACGTTCGCATTGTGAAGTCGACGTCGCAGAGAGCCACGGCCATCACCCGTTCGTCGCGCACGAGTTCGTTGATCTGCCTGGTCAATAATGTGGGATCATCGCCGCGCCAGCTTGCGATGAGAGATTGCTTCGCACCTACGAGAGCGAGTCTTGCGCGCGAACTGACATCGCGCTCAAACCATTCCCACGCAGTCGTACGCACGACGCTCGATGCAGCCCAGGTCAGCAAGGCCAACCCGAGGATCAGCGTCAGTACAAATTGAGCCATTCGTCGCATTCGTTCCTCCAATTGCGAAGCCATGGGTCATAATGAGCCTATATCATGCGGCTCGAAGATATCGGTGTGATCGGCAACTGCCAATACTCTGCAATGATTCACAACAGTGGGGAGATCGTTTGGTGTTGTCTCCCTCGTTTCGATTCCGAGCCAGTCTTCTCCACTTTACTAGACGAAAAGGACGGTGGGCGGTTTCAGATCAGTCCCGCCAGTGGTGAACCTGGTTCTCAACGCTATCTGCCCAATACGAACATTCTCGAAACAACCTTTCGAACGCCTACCGGCGCGTTTCGCGTGATCGATTTCGCTCCACGTTTCATGCAATTCGATCGCGCGTTCCGGCCCACTCAACTGATGCGAATTATCGAGCCGCTCGAAGGCACGCCGCGAATCACCGTGATCTGCGAGCCCAAGCTCGGTTGGTCCAAAGGGACGCCGCCAGTTGTGTATGGTTCTCACCACGTTCGTTTCGAGGGCTTCGCAAGTAAGCTGCGTCTCACGACCGACATCCCTATTTCCTATCTCAACGCGAAGGCCTTCACTTTGACCGGCCGCCATCACTTCGTATTGAGTTGGGGAGCTCCCGTCGAAGAACCACTGCCCCCGCTTTGCGAACGTTTTCTGGCCGAAACCACCCGCTACTGGAACAACTGGGTGAAGCAGAGCGACATTCCAGCGTTCTTTCAGACCGAAGTGATTCGTTCGGCGCTGCTGCTGAAACTGCACTGTTTCGAAGACACGGGCGCGATCATCGCGGCGATGACGACTTCGGTTCCCGAATCGCCGGCCAGCGGCCGTACGTGGGACTATCGCTATTGCTGGCTGCGCGACGCCTATTATGTCTTGAACGCCTTTGGCCTGCTCGGTCACTTCGAAGAACGCGAGCACTTCGTGCAGTACCTGCTCAACGTCGCCGGCGGCTCCACCGGTTTGAACCTGACGCCGCTCTACCGCGTGGACGGAACGCAAAACCTCGAGGAATCGAGCCTGACGGAATGGAAGGGTTACAACGGGGAACAGCCCGTGCGAATCGGGAACCAGGCTGCCGAGCACTCGCAGCACGATATCTATGGCGAAATGGTGCTCGCGCTGCTTCCGATCTTCTTCGATGAGCGCATGAGCGCGGAACGCTCGCCGGCAGCCATGAAGCTGATCGAAGCGCTGGCGCGCAAGGCCATCTCGCTCGCCGGAGTGCCGGATGCAGGCATTTGGGAATACCGGACGGAGTGGAAGCCCCAAACATTCTCGAGCCTGATGTGTTGGGCCGCCGCCGATCGCATGGCTCGCGTCGGGGAACGGCACGCGCCGCCGGTAGCCGCGGAGTTCCGGGCGGCCGCGGACCGCATTCATAACGAAATCATGACGCACGCATGGAACTCGAAGAAGGGCGCCTTTGTCAGCCAATACGGAGGCGACGATCTCGATGCGTCTCTGCTGCAGATGGCGCGCCTGCGTTTTCTTCCTGCCGACGATCCCAAGCTGCGAAGCACCATCGACGCGATCCAACGCGAGCTGGACCGCGACGGCTGGTTGCGGCGCTATGCATTCAACGATGGGTTCGGACAACCTTCGGTCGCCTTCATCATCTGCACCTTCTGGCTGGTGGACGCGCTCACGACCACTGGCCGCCGGGAAGAAGCGCGCGTTGTCTTTGACCGGATCCTGATGGCGCAATCTCCTCTCGGGATCCTGTCCGAGGATTTCGACACCAAAGAGCGCCGCATGTGGGGGAATTTTCCGCAGACCTATTCCCACGCAGGCCTGATTCACGCGGCATTTGCAGTGTCGCCGCCATGGAGTGACATTTTGTAGCGGCGCAATTTCAGCAAGATAGCCGATTGAGCCACTGTTGCTGCCCGGCGAAATGCCTCCTTGAACGGTCTCTATCTTAGAGAGCCGATCCGATCAGGTAAGGCCGAGGAGGATAAGTGGAGCGCGATCTACTGGATGACATAGGCGAACCGTTGGCCGCCAAAGAAGGCGCCAACGGTAGCGATCAGTTGGATGAGAGCCTCGAGGAGTTGGTGCGCACGATGCAGCAACGCTACGGTTATACCAGGGAACAGGCCTTGGAACGGGCCAAGGAGTTCGCTGAGCGATTCAAACTGTAGTCTGCCGCTAGCCGAACGGCAGATCGATGGCTGGGCTCTGCTTGCTGAAGAAGCGTGGGCCTTCCCCGGTCATGTAAAAGCAGTCCTCCAAGCGGACGCCGAACTCACCGTAGATCGTCAGCATCGGCTCGTCGCTGAAACACATGCCAGGCTCGAGGCGCGTCTTATTGCCCCGCACGAGGTAGGTCCATTCGTGTCCGTCGAGGCCAATGCCGTGGCCGGTGCGGTGCGGCAGACCGGGGACTTTGTAGTCCGGGCCGAAGCCCGCGTCCGTAATCACCTTGCGCGCGGCGGCATCCACTGACTCGCAAGTGGCGCCCACTCTGGCTGCGGCGAATGCGGCGTCCTGCGCCTTGCGCTCGATATTCCAGATCTGGCGCTGCCTTGCGCTGGGCTTTCCGAATACGGTGGTTCGGGTAATGTCCGCCTGATAGCCCTCGACGTTCACGCCGTCGTCGATTTGCACCATGTCGCCTTCGTGCAATTGCTGTGGCTGAATGCTGCCATGCGGAAACGCGGTGTACTTGCCGAAGCTCACCAGCGCGGCGCCGCGGAACCCCAACGCCCGGTAGGCATCCATGATGTTTCGGTTCAACTCGAACTGCGTCATCCCTTCCCGCAGAGTCGCAAGGGCTGCCTTGTAAGCCGCGATGGTGACATCGTTGGCGTGCTGCAGTAGTGCGATCTCGGCCGGGGACTTGAACATGCGGCAACCCGCCGTGACCGGATCGGCGCTGACGAAATTGAGATGCGGCGCCTCTTTGCGGATGCCGTCGAACACGAAGAAGCGCACCTGCTCTTCAATCCCCACGCGGCCGGTTGTAATGCCGCGATCTTTCAGAATGCCCACAATCTTACGGTAGGGGCTTTCGTCCTCTTCCCAGGTTCTGACGTCCGCGCCAAAGCGAATCAGTTCGCGGGCCCTCGCCTCTTCAAAGCCCGGAACCACCCAACCCAGTTCGCCCTTCGCTGGAATCACGAGTCCGAACGTGCGCTCGCCGCCGCCCCAGCGCATGCCCGTGAAGTAGAACATACTGGTGTTGCCTTCGAGAAAGATGGCGTCGATCTGGTTCTCGCGCATCAACCGCCGCGCCTTCTCGATGCGGGCATGGCGTTCCTGATCCGTGATTGGTTGAATGCCATCCTTCATTGGGCGCAGCCGCCGGATCACCTCAGGAGTGTCTGTCGATTGCGCGCTCACCAAAGCTGGCGCTGCCCCGATGGCCACCGATGCCGAGGCGAATTGCCGTCTGTTCATGATTTGCTCTCTCTCTCTTCCGGTTACGCTGTTGCGAGCTTCGGCAAGGCGAACGGACCGCGCGCAGCCTCGAATGCGTGTGCGATCTGGAGCACCGCGAAGTCCGCTTGCGGGCGCCCGACGATTTGAATCCCCACTGGCAAGCCTTCGGCCGTAAATCCTGCGGGAACCGAAATCGCGGGCAGGCCCGTCATCGTGATGTAGTAGCAGGACCGCATCCAGTCGATGTAAGTCTGCATCTTCTCGCCATTGATCTCACGGACGTATTCCTGGTCGACGTCGAACGCCGGAACCTGCACAGTAGGCAGAATCAGAAACTCGTACTTCTTCAGGAACTCCCCGACTCGCGCCGACAAATTCGTCCGCGCGGTTTCGGCGGCCGTGATCTCGGGGCCCGTGAGTTTCGCGCCGCGCTCGATCTCGCTGATCACGGTCGCCTTCATGAGCGGCCGGTGTTTCTCGAGGTCCGCACTACGGCTCTGGTAGTAGCTCATCGCGCGGAACACACGGAACGCTTCGTCCGTGCCGGCGAAATCCGGCGCCGCGTCTTCCACGACGCAACCCATTTCAGAAAACGTCTTCCGCCGCGGACCGAAGACCTGCAGCACGCGCGAGTCGAACGGAACTCCGGGCAAGCCGGCGCACCACGCGATCTTCACACCTTTCATATTGCGTTCGAGCGGCTGGCTGAAGCGCGATCCCGGTTCCTGAATCGACATCGGCATCCGCAAATCGGGACCAGCCATCGCCGACAGCAGCAACGCCACGTCTCCGGCATTGCGAGCCATGGGACCCACAACGCTCAAAGGGCTCCACGCCGCGCTCGGTATCCGCCCCGGCGACACGCGGAACCCGACAATGCCGCAAAACGATGCAGGGTTGCGCAACGATCCGCCGGTGTCGCTTCCATCTGCGATGGGCAGCATGCCGCAAGCGAGGGATACGGCCGCGCCTCCGCTGCTGCCTCCGCAGGTCTTCGAGAGATCGTGCGGATTGCGAGTTGCGCCAAACGCCGGATTGAAGGTCTGCGACCCCGCGCCGAACTCCGGCGTGTTCGTCTTGCCGATCGTTACCGCGCCCGCCCCTTGAATGCGATCCACCAGCAGCGCGTTGGCCTTTGGAATGTAGTCTTTGAAAATCGGCGAACCGAACGTGGTGCGGATGCCTTTGGTTTCGACGAGATCTTTGTGCGCCACCGGCAAGCCGTGCAGCACACCCGCGAACCGCCCCTTCGCGGCCGCTTCGTCGAGTTGCCTGGCGCGCTCCTTTGCCTGATCGGCGACGAGCGTCACGATCGCATTGACCTTGGGATTCACCCGCTCGATCTGCGCCAGATGCGCCTCGAGCGTCTCGCGCGCTGACAGTTCCTTCTTGCGCAGCCTGCCCGCCAGCTCACGAGCGGTCATCAGGCATATAGGACTAACGGCTGCGGCTGACACGGACGAAGATGAGGACACTGCGGCAATGGCCGCAGTCCGCAGAACGGCTTGGCGACGAGTCATGTTCCATTCATCTTAAACGAGCCGCGTCAACTCAATTCGTCGTAGCGATTGAGCGCATTGCCGCTCAGGACGGTGGCCCAATGCTTGAAGTAGTAGTTGGTCTTGCGGTATCCGCTGTGGTCGGACTTTACTCGCGCGGTGCAATCGACGACGTATACGTTCTTGGTTTTGGAAAGCGTGATGGTTTTGTTTCGCGGGCCGCCGCGCCCGAGCGCCGGATGTATGCCGTCGGTGATGTCCCCGATCCAATAAGGTCCGCCGAGCACCGAATCCTGCTTCGAGTGATAGACGAGCAGGCGATTGCAGCTATCCGTGCACGGGTTGAACTTTTCGGCGGGCTCGAGCAGGTGGTGATCCACCGCCGGCGCCGAGAGGAGCAGGTTATCGACGAATACCTTTGAAGGGTCGAGCAGCGCCGTGAGCGCCACGCGGGCGCCGAGCGAGTGTGTCTGGACGTCCACGGAATGCGCCTCGCCGCGAAGTTGATTGATCAATTCCAAAAGATACGGCGCAGCTTTGGTGGAGGTGATGAGCGCGGTGAAGTATCCGGGCGCCGTCGCCATGCCTGGCCACGTGAAGCCTATCACAAGCCCATAGCCCGCGGTTCCGGTGACACCCGTGTCGCTCATGCGTTGCACCATCTCCCAATAAGCCGGCATTACGTGATCCATCGCGTTGTTGAAGCCATGAATGAGAATGCAAACGTGTTTGTTCTTGGCGACTTTCAGGATGTCCGTCAGGTTCAGATCGTCAAAGACCGTGTAGTCTGCGGGGTTCCTGTAGTTCCGGTATTGGTTCTTCGCACCCAGGAGTTCGTTGGAATCGAATCCACGGCGGCAACTCACGATGTACATAGGTAGGCGTGGCTCTCCTCTAGATGCACAAGCGCGGTTGCACCGCAAAACAGGACAACGGAAGCGGGAAAAGTGCAAAGACATCTGAGTTTTCGCGTCAAGTGGTTTTCGAACGAACTTGATGAGCCAAGCGGGTGAATATCACAGGTTTTGCAGAGCTTATGAACAACTCACAGGCTGAGCTCGTTT
>JACXTT010004379.1_pt1 | contig 21008 bp, 24 predicted proteins | sample 9270951 | NCBI WGS metagenome assembly JACXTT01 (sample SAMN15532306, study PRJNA645909) | rock metagenome | isolation source: weathered quartz diorite | place: Puerto Rico | collected 2017-06-21
GCGGCTGTTCCAGACTTCGCGGCGCTTCAACGTGGAGATCCAGCCGCAGCTCGTCATGCTGCAGAAGACGCTCCTCAACATCGAGGGGCTCGGCCGCCAGCTCGATCCGGACCTCGACCTGTGGACCACGGCGAAGCCGTTCCTCGAGCGCTGGATGAGCGAGCAGGTCGGCTGGCGCGGCTTGCTGCGCACCGTGCGCCGCGAGGCGCCGTACTGGGCGACGACGTTGCCGCAGCTCCCGCGTCTCGTGCATCGGGCGCTCGCCGAAGATCGCCTCGCTGCCCTGCGTTCGGCGGTCGAGCGCCTCACCGCAGAGCACGCGCGGCGCAATCGCCTGCTTCTCGCGCTGCTCGTCGTGGCCTTGGCGGCGCTGATCCTGCTTGGCGTCCGCCTCTTCTAGGCCCGAGTTCTGGGACACCCGTTACCGCGACGGCGTGATGCCGTGGGATGCGGGACGAGTGCCGCAGAAGCTGGCGCAATGGCTGCCGCGGCAGCCGGCCGGCCGGCGCGTGCTCGTGCCGGGTTGCGGCTCCGGATATGAAGTGCGTGCCTTTGCCGAGCACGGCGACGATGTGCTTGGCATCGATTTCTCCGACGCCGCGATCGAAGCGGCGCACCGCACGCTCGGCGAGCTTGCAGGGCGCGTCAGGAAGGCCGATTTCTTCGCTCTGGCTGAAGCGCCGTTCGAGCTCGTCTACGAGCGCACCTTCCTCTGCGCGCTCCCACGACGCGAATGGCCGCGCTGGGGCGTGCGCATCGCGGAGCTGGTGCGCCCGGGCGGGCTGCTCGCAGGTTTCTTCTTCTTCGACGATAACGAACGCGGCCCGCCCTTCGGGACTAGCGTGCACGAATTGCATGTGCTGCTCGATCCCGCGTGCACGCTGCTCGAAGATGAAGCGGTGCCATCGGCACAATCGGTGCCGCTACTCGCAGGCAAGGAGCGTTGGCAGGTGTGGAAGCGGCGGCTATGATTTCGCGCGCATGTTGATCACGCAGGCGCAACACCACGGCGCACGACGCTGACCCCGCTGCGGAGCGCGTGGGCGCTTTGCCGCTCGCGCGGCTCGCCTTCGCCGTCTATGTGTTGCTGGTGGTCTACGCGTCGCTCTATCCGCTCGAAGGCTGGCACGATCACGGGCTCTCGCCCTTCGCCTATCTGAGCTCGCCCTGGCCGCGCAACGTCATGACGCTCGACGTCGCGCTCAACATCCTGGGCTACGTGCCTTACGGCTTGTTGTGCGTGGCTGCGCTTTACCCGCGCGTGCGCTTGCTTGCCGCGTTCGGCATCGCGTTGGCGAGCGCCGCATTGCTGTCGCTTTCGCTCGAGGCGGCGCAGAGCTACCTGCCCACTCGCGTGGCGGCGAATCTTGATGTGTTGTGCAACCTCGCCGGCGCTGCCTGTGGCGCGGCGCTTGCCGTCTTCACAGCGCCCGCGCTGCTCGGCGGTCCGCTCCAGCGGCTGCGCAGCGCTGCCTTCCTTGACGGCACCGACATCGACTTCGGGCTTGCGCTGCTCGCTCTCTGGCTCTTCATGCAGCTCAACCCGGCGACGCTGCTGTTCGCGGCCGGAGACCTGCGCGAATGGCTCGCGCCTGGCATAGGACGCGCGCGAGCGCCGCAGTTCTTCGTCGGCATTGAAGCCTTCATCGCCGCGGCCAACCTGGTCAGCGCCGGCCTGCTGCTCTCGGCGCTCGCCCGGCCGGGGCGCCCCGTCCGCGCGATGTTTCTTGTTCTGGTGCTCGCCGCAGTTGGCGTGAAGACGGCCGCCTTCGCCATCCTGCTGCACGCGGAAAACGTGCTCGTCTGGCTGACGCCCGGCGCTCGGTACGGGCTCGCGGCCGGAATCCTCGTCGCGCTGGCGGCGCTTGCGCTGCCGCGTGTCGCGCGCCTTGCGGCCGCGGCCGTGCTGCTCATGGCGGCCACGGTGCTCGTGAACCTGGCGCCGCCCAATCCCTATCTCGCCGCGTCGCTCAAGCTCTGGCAGCAGGGGCATTTCCTCAACTTCAATGGCGTCACGCGCCTCGTCAGCGCGCTGTGGGCGTATGTCGCGCTTGGGTATCTCACGCTCCTCGCCGCGCGGCGGCGCGAGCCGGTCGGCTAAAATCTCGTATGTCCTATTACGCAAGACACGTCTTCTTCTGCTGCAACCAGCGCGACGGCGGGCGCGTGTGCTGCAACGACAAGGGCGCGAGCGAAATGCGCGACTACGCCAAGCGCCGCGTTAAGGAGCTGGGCCTCGCCGGTCCAGGCAAGATCCGCATCAACCAGGCCGGCTGCCTCGACCGCTGCGAGGAAGGCCCGTGCGTCGTCGTCTATCCCGAGGCGGTCTGGTACACCTACGTTGACCGTGCTGATGTCGACGAGATCATCGAGGAGCACCTGCAGCACGGCCGCACCGTCGAGCGCCTGCGCATGTGACGGCGAGCACCCGCCGGGAATTCATCGCCGGCCCGGTCGGCCGTATCGAGTGCGCTGTCGACGACCCCGAAGGGCCGGCCGCCTCTCATCCCGTGGGCGTCGCGCTCATCGCGCACCCGCACCCGCTTTTTGGCGGCACGCTCGACAACAAGGTCGTGCAGACGCTGGCGCGCGCCTTCGTCGAGCTCGGCTACCAGTCGTGGCGGCCGAACTTTCGCGGCGTCGGCGAGACCGAGGGCACGCACGACGAGGGCCGCGGCGAGCTCGAGGACCTCGCGGCGATCGTCGCGCATTTGAGCCCCACCCGGCTTGCGCTCGCGGGATTTTCATTCGGCGCCGGTGTCCAGGTGATGCTCGCCCAACGCGTCAAGGCGGAGAAGCTGGTGCTCATCGGCGTCGCGGTCACGCGGTTCGAGCTGCCGCCGGTTACGCCGGGGACGCTGGTGATCCACGGCGAGCACGACGAGACCGTGCCGCTCGCCACGGTGCTCGACTGGGCGCGGCCGCAGGACCTGCCGGTCGTGCTCGTGCCCGGGGCCGACCACTTCTTCCATCGCAAGCTGCATATCCTGCGGGGGCTGGTCCGCGCCCATTGCGCATGAGCGTGTTGCGGGCGCGCGGGCTACGCAAGCGGTACGACAAGCTTGACGTAGTGGACGATGTGGATCTCGACATCGCTCCGGGCGAGTGCTTTGGCCTCCTCGGCCCGAACGGCGCCGGTAAGACGACCACGCTCCGCCTGTGCCTCGGCCTCACGTACCCCGACGCCGGCGACATCGAGCTGCTCGGTGAGCCCGTGCCAGCACGGGCGCGCGAAGCTCGCCAGGGCGTCGGCGTGGTACCGCAGTTCGATAATCTCGACCCCGATTTCACCGTCGCCGAGAATCTGCTCGTCTATGGGCGCTATTTCGGCATGACGCGCGCTGCGGTCGCCACCAAAGTACCCGGGCTCCTGGACTTCGCCGGCCTGAGGGGGCGCGAAGACGCGCGTATCAACACGCTCTCGGGCGGCATGAAGCGACGCCTTACACTCGCGCGCGCGCTGATCAACGATGCGCAGCTCCTTTTCATGGACGAGCCCACCACCGGACTCGATCCGCAGGCGCGCCATCTGATCTGGGAGCGCCTGCGCCGCCTGACCCAGGAGGGCAAGACGCTCATCCTCACCACGCATTTCATGGAGGAAGCCGAGCGCCTGTGCCACCGCCTCGCCATCATGGATCGCGGGCGCCTCATCGTGGCGGGCTCGCCGCGCGCGCTCATCGCCGAGCACATCGAGCCGCACGTGGTCGAAGTACACGGCAACGGCTTTGAGCAGTGGATGGAGCATGCACGGCGCCTTGCGCCGCGCGTGGAGCGCGCTGGCGACACCGTGTTTGTCTACGCTGCGGATGCGGCGCCCGTGCTTGCCGATCTGCGCGGGCGGCCGGAGCTCAGTTACTTGCACCGTCCGGCGAGCCTGGAAGATGTCTTTCTCAAGCTCACCGGCCGCGATTTGAGGGACTGATGCGCTGGATCGCCGTCTGGCGTCGCAACTTCCTCGTCTGGCGCAAGCTCGTTATCGCCTCGGTGCTCTCCAACCTCGCCGACCCGCTGATCCTGCTCTTTGGTTTGGGTTACGGCCTCGGCGCGCTGCTGCCCTCGGTGGAGGGCATGTCGTACATCGCGTTCTTCGCCGCCGGGACGCTCTGCTCGGCGACGATGTTTACCGCCTCGTTTGAATCTATGTTCTCGGGCTTCTCGCGCATGCACGGCCAGAAAACATGGGACGCGATCCTGTACGCGCCGCTCACCATCGACGACATCGTCGCCGGCGAAATCGTCTGGGCGGCGAGCAAAGCCTGGCTCTCGGGTGCGACGATCCTCGCGGTGGCAGCGGTCTTCGGCCTCGCGGCATCGCCGATCGTGGTGCTCACGCTGCCGGTCGCCTTCCTGGTCGGGCTCGCCTTCGCAGCGTGCGGGCTCATCATGACGGTGCTGGCGAAGAACTGGGACTTCTTCAGCTTCTACATGACGCTGATCATGACGCCGATGACGATGATCTCGGGTGTCTTCTTTCCCGCCGAGCAGTTGCCGCGGCCGGTCTTGGCGGTGGCGCAGGCGCTGCCGCTCTACCACGGCGTCGAGCTGGTGCGCCCGCTCGTGGCGGGACGATGGCCGGCGCAAGTGCTGGTGCACGTCACCGTATTGCTGGCGTATGCTGCCGCCGGCTACGCCATCGCCATCATGTACGCGCGCCGGCGCTTTTCCACGTAAATGAGCGCCTGATGCTCTGGGTCAAGTCGCTGCACATCATCTTCATGGTGACGTGGTTCGCCGGGCTGTTCTATCTGCCGCGGCTCTACGTGTATCACGCGATGACAGACGACTTCGCGTCGCGCGAGCGCTTCAAGGTGATGGAGCGCAAGCTCTACTGGGGAATCATGACCCCGGGCGCCGTGCTGACGCTCGTCTTCGGCGCCTGGCTGTGGCTCGGGTGGTTTCGCGGTGCCGGCGGTTGGCTGCACGCGAAGATGGTGCTCGGCGCGGTGCTCGCGGGCTATCACTTGTGGTGCGGCAAGCTGCTGCGCGACTTCCGCGCCGATCGCAATACCAGGAGCCACCTGTGGCTGCGCTGGTTCAACGAATTTCCGGTGCTGGTTCTCGTCGCTGCGGTGCTGGTCGTTGTCTTCAAGCCGGACTGAGCAGTTCTTCGCCAGCTGTCCGCGCGGGCTCGAGGCGTTGCTGGTGCGCGAGCTCGCAGAGCTGGACATCAATGCCGGCGCCGTGCCGGGCGGGGTCGCCTTCCCGGGCGGCTGGGACGCCTGCTATCGCGCCAACCTCTGGTCGCGCATCGCGTCGCGCATCCTGTGGCGCGTCGCCGAGTTCGATTACCGCAGCGAGCATGACCTCTATGCAGCAGTGCGCGCCATCGACTGGCCGCGCTACTTCCACGTCGAGCGCACCCTTCGCGTCAACGTTACCGCGCAGCGCAGCCCGCTGAAGAGCCTGGAGTTCGCCACGCTGCGCATCAAGGACGCGGTGTGCGATCGCTTCCGCGACACCCATGGCAAGCGCCCGAGCGTCGACCGCACGACCCCCGAGGTGCGCGTGCATGCGTTTCTGGAGGCCGAGCGCGCCACACTGTACCTGGACACGTCGGGCGAGCCGCTCTTCAAGCGCGGCTGGCGCGCCGGGGCCGGCGAGGCGCCGCTGCGCGAGAACCTCGCCTCCGGCATCGTCATGCTGAGCGGCTGGACGCCGGACGACGTGCTGATGGATCCGATGTGCGGTGCGGGCACGCTGCTCGTCGAGGCGGCAGCCATGGCACGCGGTCGCCCGCCCGGCGCGAAGCGCAACTTCGGCTTCGAGCGGCTGGCGGCTTTCGACGCCGCGCGCTGGGACCGCGTAAAGCGCGACCACCGGGGATTGGAGCGGACCTCGCAGCTCTACGGGAGCGATAGCGACCCGAAAGCGCTGGCGGCGGCGCGGCGCAATCTGGCGGAGGCAGGCGTGGAGCGGTGGGTAAAGCTCGAGCAGGCGGATGTGCTCGATCGGGCGGCCCCGGCGCCGGCGGGCGTGATGCTGATGAACCCGCCGTACGGTGAGCGCATGGGCAGCGCCGAGGGGCTCGCACGCTTTTATCCGCGCTTAGGCGATGCGCTGAAGCAGCGCTACGCCGGCTGGCGCTGCTACATCTTCACGGCCGATCTGCGGCTGCCGAAGCTGATCCGGCTCGAGCCCTCGCGGCGCACGCCGCTCTGGAATGGCGCGCTCGAGTGCCGGCTCTACGAGTTCAAGATCGTCTCAGGCAGCCACCGCCGGTGAGCGCACATGCTCGGGCCGCACGCCGATGCCGACGATGCGCGCCGGGCGCGTGAGTTGGCGGGTCTCGCCGAAGCGCGCATGGACGGCGCCACCGTCGAGTTTCGCGTGCCGGAGTAGAAACAAAAAAGGCCGCTTGCGCGGCCTTTCTGGATCGAGTCGACCTCAGACGATGTCGAGGTGCTCGATGCCTTTGCTAAGGTCCTTCTCCTTCGCCATCTTGCTGTTGAGCTTGATGTTAAGGCGCACCTCGTTGGTGGAGTCGGCGAAGCGCAGCGCGTCCTCGTAGCTGATGCGGCCGGCCTCGAACAGGTCGAACAGCGCCTGGTCGAAGGTCTGCATGCCCAGCTCGCGCGACTTCTTCATGATCTCCTTGATCTCGTGGATCTCGCCTTTGAAGATCAGGTCCGAGATCAGCGGTGAATTGAGCATGATCTCGACCGCCGCCACGCGCCCCTTGCCTTCGCGGTTCGGGATCAGGCGCTGCGACACCACGCCTTTGAGGTTGAGCGACAGGTCCATCAGCAGCTGCTGGCGGCGCTGCTCCGGGAAGAAGTTGATGATGCGGTCCATCGCCTGGTTGGAGTTGTTGGCGTGCAGCGTTCCGAGGCACAGGTGGCCGGTCTCGGCGAAGGCGATGGCGTGCTCCATCACCTCCATGTCGCGGATCTCGCCGATCAGGATGACGTCGGGCGCCTGGCGCAACGTGTTCTTGAGCGCCGCGTGCCAGGATTCGGTGTCCACTCCCACCTCGCGCTGCGTGATGATGCAGTTCTTGTGCGGATGCACGTACTCGACCGGGTCCTCGATGGTGACGATGTGACCGTGCGAGTTCTCGTTGCGATAGCCGATCATCGCGGCGAGCGAAGTGGACTTGCCGGAGCCCGTGCCGCCGACGAACAGCACCATGCCGCGCTTGGTCATCGCCACGTCCTTCAGCACCGGCGGCAGCCGCAGGTCCTCGAAGTTGGGAATGGTCGTCGTGATGACGCGCAGCACCGCGCCGACCTGGCCCTGCTGCACGAAGCAGTTGACGCGGAAGCGGCCGATGCTCTGCGGCGCGATGGCGAAGTTGCACTCCTTGCTCGCCTCGAACTCGGCAGCCTGCTTGTCGTTCATGATGGCGCGCACCAGAAGCGCGGTGTGCTGCCCGGTGAGCGCGGTCTGCGATACCGGTGTCATCTTGCTGTCGATCTTCATCGCCGGCGGGAAGCCCGCGGTGAGGAACAGGTCCGAGCCCTTCTTCGCGATCAGCGCGCGCAGCAGGTCGTAGATGAACTTGGTGGCTTGTTCGCGTTCCATGGCTACCTTCCTTGGTTAGCCCGCAAAGTTTTCCTTGTTGGCGGCCTTGCTGCGTGCCTCCGCCATCGAGATGACGTTCCGCTGCACCATCTCCTGCAGGTTCTGGTCGAGCGTCTGCATGCCGATCTGGCGCCCGGTCTGGATCGCCGAGTACATCTGCGCGATCTTGTTCTCGCGGATCAGGTTGCGGATGGCCGGCGTGCCGATCATGATCTCGTGCGCCGCCACGCGCCCCGAGCCGTCCTTGGTTTTCAGCAGCGTCTGCGAGATCACCGCGCGGATCGATTCCGAAAGCATCGCGCGCACCATCTCTTTCTCGGCCGCCGGGAACACGTCGACGATGCGGTCGATGGTCTTCGCCGCCGACGAGGTGTGCAGCGTGCCGAAGACGAGGTGCCCGGTTTCCGCGCCCGACAGCGCGAGCCGGATCGTCTCTAGGTCGCGCATCTCGCCGACCAGGATGACGTCCGGGTCCTCGCGCAGCGCGCTCCGCAGCGCGTTGGCGAAAGACAGCGTATGCGGCCCGACCTCGCGCTGGTTGATCAGGCACTTCTTTGACTCGTGCACGAACTCGATCGGGTCCTCGATGGTGAGGATGTGGCCGTGCTCGTTGTCGTTGATGTGGTTGACCATCGCCGCGAGCGTGGTGCTCTTGCCCGAGCCGGTGGGCCCGGTGACCAGCACGATGCCGCGTGGCTGGTCGGAAATCTCGGCGAAGATCTTCGGCGCCTTGAGATCTTCCAGCGACAGGATCTTCGAAGGGATCGTGCGCATCACCGCGGCGGCGCCGCGCTGCTGCACGAAAGCGTTCACGCGGAAGCGCGCCAGGTTCGGCACTGCGAACGAGAAGTCACACTCGAGGTTCTCCTCGTAGAACTTGCGCTGCCCGTCGTTCATGATGTCGTAGATCATGGCGTGCACGTCCTTGTGCTCCATCGGCGGCACGTTGATCCTTCGCACGTCGCCATGCACGCGGATCATCGGCGGGAGCCCGGAGGACAAATGCAGGTCCGACGCCTTGTTCTTCACCACGAAGGCGAGCAGCTCAGTGAGATCCATTACAATTTCTCCCGGACTCGGTGCGAAGGTTTTTTCTTCGCTGGTTCAAGCCATTATGGCAACAATTGCGGAGAACCTGCAAGTTGTGAGAGCACGCATCGGTCGCGCGGCGCAGGCCGCCGGTCGCGATGCGCGCGCAGTGACTTTGTTGGCGGTTTCCAAGACACATCCGGCGTCGCGGATCATGGAGGCGCACGCCGCGGGGCAGCATGCGTTCGGCGAGAACTACGTCCAGGAAGCACTTGAAAAGATGCACGCGCTTCGCCTCGACGAAAATGAGCTCGAGTGGCACCTGATAGGTCCGCTCCAGAGCAACAAGACGCGACTTGCGGCTGAGCGCTTCCAGTGGATCCACACCATCGACCGGGAAAAAATTGCGCGCCGTCTTTCCGAGCAGCGCCCCGCCGAGCTGCCGGCGTTGAACGTGCTGATCCAGGTGAATGTCTCCGGCGAACGCACCAAGAGCGGCGTCGGCACTGCTGAAGTGCAGGCGCTCGCCCGCGCCATTGCGCCGCTGCCGCGGCTGCGCCTGCGCGGACTGATGGCCATTCCGGAACCTGGCGCCGAGCGCAGCCGCTATGGCGAAGTGCGCGCCGCGTTCGAGGAGCTACGGCGCGAGCTCGACGTCGATACGCTGTCGATGGGAATGTCGGACGACCTCGAGCTCGCGATCGCCGAAGGTGCCACCATGGTCCGCATTGGCACCGCGATCTTCGGCGCGCGCCGCCGGGAAAGGCACGCGGCGTGAGCATCGCCTTCCTCGGCGGCGGCAACATGGCGAACGCGCTGATCGGCGGGCTGATTGCGCGCGGCTTTCCTGCGGGCGACATCGCGGTGATCGAAATCAGCCCAACAGCGCGCGAGCGCATCGCCTCCCGCGGCGTGCGCGTAAGCACGGCGCCGGATGCGGCGAGCGCCAAGGCCGATACGCTGGTGCTGGCGGTCAAGCCGCAGGACGCGCGCGCGGCGCTCGCCTCCATTGCCGCTTCGGTGCACGGCAAGCTCGTCATCAGCATCGCCGCCGGCTTGCGCCTCGCTGCGCTCTCGCGCTGGCTCGGCGGCCACCGCAAGCTCGTGCGCTGCATGCCCAATACGCCGGCGCTGGTCGGCGCGGGCATCGCCGGGGTTTACGCGCTGCCGGAGGTGACTGCCGCTGAGCGCGAGCTCGCGCAACGGATTCTCGGCGCAGTGGGCGAGGTCGTGTGGCTCAAGGATGAGCGGCTGCTCGACACCGTCACCGCGGTCTCGGGCAGCGGGCCGGCGTATGTCTTCTGGCTGATCGAGCAGCTCGCGCAATTTGCCGAGCAGGCGGGCATCGGCAAAGGCGAGGCGCTGAAGCTCGCGACCCACACCGTGCTCGGCTCCGCGAAGCTCGCGGCCGAAAGCGGCGAGCCGCCGGCAGAGCTGCGCGCCCGGGTGACGTCGAAAGGCGGGACTACCGAAGCGGCACTGCGCGTCTTCGAGCAGGAAAAACTCGCGGAGCGCTTCGCGCGCGCACTCGCGGCGGCCACCAAGCGCGGCGGCGAGCTCGGCGACGAGCTGGCGAAAGACTGAGATGTTCGTCCAGATCGCCACGCTGCTCATCGACACCGTGGTCGCGTTCCTGGTGTTCCTGCTGCTCGCGCGCTTCCACTTCCAGTGGCTGCGCGTGCCATTTCGCAACCCGATGGGCGAGTTCGTGCTCGCGCTGACCAACTGGGTGGTGCTGCCCGCCAGGCGGGTGATCCCCGGCCTTGTCGGCCTCGACCTGCCGACCCTCATCCTGGCGTGGGCGTTCCAGGCGCTCGGTCTCTGGGCGCAGGCGGCGATCGTCGGCGCCGAGCCGAGCGCGCCGGCGCTCATGGCGGTTGCCGCCGTGGACCTGGTGCGCTACAGCGTCTACATCCTGGTCTTCGCCGTGTTCGTGCAGGTCGCCATCTCGTGGATCAATCCCGATGCGCCGCTCGGGCCGCTCTTCGACATGCTGACCCGGCCGTTCCTGCGGCCGCTCAGGCGCTATGTGCCGCCGGTGGGCCGGGTGGATCTTTCGCCGCTGGTGCTGCTGCTCGTGCTCTACATACTGCTCATCCCGATCGCGCACCTGCGCGTGGCGGCGGCCGGGCTGTGATCCTCGAGCTGCATGTGCAGCCCGGGGCGGCGCGTACCGAGTTCGTCGGCGAGCACGGCGGGCGGCTGAAGCTGCGGCTCGCGGCGCCGCCGGTGAAGGGCAAGGCGAACGCGTCGCTGGTCGAGTTCCTTGCCGGCTATTTCAACGTTCCCAAGCGCAGCGTGCGCATCGCGGCCGGCCATAAATCGCGGCGCAAGCGCGTCGTCATCGAGGGTGCCGAATGGAAGACCCCGAGCGCGGCCTGAGGAACATCGCGACAGCGGTCTATGCCCTGCAGGCGGCGGGATTCCTGTTCGGCATCACCTGGCTCGTGGCCATCATCATCGACTACGTGAAGCGCGACGACGCGAGGGGCACCTGGCTCGAATCGCACTTCACCTGGCAGATCCGCACCTTCTGGTGGGGACTGCTCTGGGGCGTGATCGGCGGGGTGCTGCTGCTGGTGCTGGTCGGCTATCTGGTGCTCGTGGCGAACGCGGTCTGGCTCATCTACCGCATCGTCAAGGGCTGGCTGCGGCTCGCCGAGCGGCGCGAGGTCTCCTAGGGAAGCGGATTTCCTCGGGATAGGGGAACACGTCCTCCTGTTCGCCCGAGCGCACGATCTCCTGCTTCGCGTGCCAGAACGCCGGGTCGAGCAGGTTGCGGTGATACTCATAGAAAATTTCGCGCGCCCCCGGTTCGGAGACGAGGAACGAATCGAACTGCTCCGGGAACACGTCGTGCTCCCCTACGCGCCAATAGGGCTCGGCTGAGAGCTCCTCCTCGTAGCTGCGCGCCGGCGGGATGCGCAGGAACTGCACGTCCGTGATCGGCTGGATCTCGTCGTAGTCGTAGAACACCACGCGATCGTGGCGCGTGACGCCGAAGTTCTTGAGCAGCATGTCGCCGGGAAAGATGCCGGCGCCGGCGAGCTCCTTGATCGCCTGCCCGTACTCGCGCAGCGCGGTGCGCAGCGACTCCTCGTCGCCCAGCTGCCGGCATTCCTCGACATACAGGTTGAGCGGCTGCATGCGCCGCTCGATGTAGACGTGGCCGATGACCAGCTCGTCACCGTCGAACTCGATCATCGAGCCGCACTCGCGCTTGAGCTCCTCGACGAGCGCCGCATCGAAGCGCTCGAGCGGCAGCGCCACGAGCGAATACTCGAGCGTGTCGGCCATGCGCCCGACGCGGTCGTGCAGCTTCACCATCAGGTACTTCTCCATCACCGTCTCGCGGTCGATCTCCTTCGGCGGCGCGAAGCGGTCGCGGATCACCTTGAAGACGTACGGGAAGGAGGCGAGCGTAAAGACGAGCATCACCATCCCCTTGATGCCCGGGGCGACGACGAAGCGGTCGGTCGAGTGCTTCAGGTGATAGTGCAGGTCGCGGTAGAAGAGCGTCTTGCCCTGCTTGGCGAGCCCCACCGCCATGTAGAGCTCGGCGCGCGGCTTCTTCGGCATCAGCCAGCGCAGGAAGGAGACGAACGCCGCGGGCGCCTCCATGTCGACGAAGAAATAGGCGCGCGCGAACGAGAAAAGCACGAGCAGCTGGTCTTCGCCCATCAGCAGCGTATCGGCGTAGAGCTCGCCGCGCTCGTTCTGCAGGAGCGGCACCGCGAACGGCACCTCGTGGTGGCCGTTGATGATGCGGCCGACGACGTAGGCGCCCTTGTTGCGGAAGAACAGCGAGCGCAGCACCTGCACCTGCAGGTCCGGGTGCGCGCGCGCCGGTCGCGGGAAGTGCTGGCGCAGCGCATGCACGACGTTGCGCAGGTCGCGCCGCGGATTCTCCCAGGGGTTCTTCAGGTCGAAGCTGGTCGCGATCTTGCGCAGCGTCTGGCGCAGGCCGTCGATCAGCGGGTAATAGCACGCGTAGGAGGGCGTCTCGCCCTCGAGATGCTCCGTGGCAACGGCCGGGCGCCAGAAAATGAACTCGTTGTGGTAATGGCGCCGATGCAACACCGCGCAGGCGACCGAGTTGTAGAAGGTCTCGGCGCACTCCGGCTGCTTGTGCTCGTGCAGCAGCGGGATGTAGGCGAGCTTGATCGCCGGCCAGAGCGACTCGTCGCGCGCCGCCTGCGGGAAATGCTCGAGCAGCGCGTCGACCGCCTCCTGCACGCGCCGGTCGTACATCTGGATGCGCTCGCGGGCGAGCGCGCGCATCTCCGGCCAGGCGGCGCGCTCGTAGAGCTCCTTCGCCTTGATCGCCGCTGCGCGGAACAGCCGATAGTGCTTGTCGAAGCCGGCGAGGATGCAGCGCGCGATGTCCTGCGGCAGGCTCGAGCGCCGCTCGTGCAGCGGTACGACTTGCGCGCCGTCGGCCGAGAGGCGGATCACACCGCGGCGAGCTTCGCTTTCTTCTTGTCGTCGAAGAACTGCTCGTCCTCGGTCGAGCCGTGGAGCGCGGTGGTCGAGGCGGCGCCGCCGGTGACGACCTGCGTGATCTCGTCGAAGTAGCTCGTGCCGACCTCGCGCTGGTGCTTCACTGCGGTGAAGCCTTTCTCGGCGGCGGCGAACTCCTTCTGCTGCAGCTCGACAAACGCGCTCATGCCGCCGCGCGCGTAGCCGTGCGCCAGCTCGAACATCGAGTAGTTGAGCGAATGAAAGCCGGCGAGCGTGATGAACTGGAACTTGTAGCCCATGGCGCCGAGCTCGCGCTGGAACTTGGCGATGGTCGCGTCGTCGAGGTTGCGCTTCCAGTTGAACGACGGCGAGCAGTTGTAGGCGAGCATCTTGCCGGGGTGCGCTTTCTGCACCGCTTCGGCGAACTTGCGCGCGAAGTCGAGATCAGGTCTTCCGGTCTCGCACCACACCATGTCGGCATAGGCGGCGTACGCCACGCCGCGCGAGATGGCCTGCTCCAAGCCGTTGCGCACGCGATAGAACCCTTCCGCGGTGCGCTCGCCGGTGATGAACGGCTTGTCGTTCTCATCGACGTCCGAGGTGAGCAAATTGGCCGCCTCAGCATCGGTGCGCGCCAGCAGCACGGTAGGCACACCTGCCACGTCGGCCGCGAGGCGCGCCGCGACCAGCTTCTGCACCGCCTCCTGCGTCGGCACCAGCACCTTGCCGCCCATGTGCCCGCACTTCTTTACCGAAGCGAGCTGGTCCTCGAAGTGCACGCCGGCGGCGCCGGCGTCGATCATCGCGCGCATCAGCTCATAGGCGTTCAGCACGCCGCCAAAGCCGGCCTCGGCGTCGGCGACGACGGGCGCGAAGTAGTCGACGGAGCCTGCCGTTGCATTTTTCCCATCGGCTTCCATCCATTGAACCTGATCGGCGCGCGTGAGCGCGTTGTTGATGCGCTTGACGACCGTCGGCACCGAGGAGACGGCGTACAGCGACTGGTCGGGATACATCTGCAACGAATCGTTCGCGTCCGCCGCTACCTGCCAGCCGGAGAGATAGATCGCCGGCACGCCCGCCTTTACTTGCTGCACCGCCTGGTTGCCGGTAAGCGCGCCAAGGGAATTCACGTACGGCCGCTCGTGCATCAGCCGCCAGAGCTTTTCGGCGCCGCGCTTCGCGAGCGTGTGCTCGACCGTCACGCTGCCGCGCAGGCGCACCACGTCAGCGGCGCTGTAGCCGCGCTTTACGCCGTTCCAGCGCGAGTTCTCGTTCCAGTCTTTTTCGAGCGCTGCGATTTGTTTTTCTCGCTGATTCACGTGAGCTCCATGGAAGGTATCGGTAGCGAGAAGTGTGCGCGGCCCGCATGGCGCGCAGCAACACCCCGAATGGGCTATTTGTCGGTTACAAAAACAAGGTGTTACATGGGCTTAGCTGACCCCCGTTTCATGATGCGGGAGCCGCTTTCAAAAATTGCTGCGAAGCGGAAACGCTAGGTCTGAACGAGCTTCCGGTGGCGATGGATGCTCATCAGGATGCCCGCGGCGATGAACAGCGTGAGCAACGCCGTGCCACCGTAGGAAAGGAAGGGCAGCGGCACACCCACCACGGGGAGGATGCCGGACACCATGCCCATGTTGACGAAGGCGTAGGTGAAGAACATGAGCGAGATGGCGCCGGCGAGCAGCCGTGCAAACACGGTCGCGGCGTTCGCCGCGATGACAAGCCCGCGGCCGACGAGGAGAGCGTAGAGCACGAGCAGCACTACGTTGCCGATGAGGCCGAACTCTTCGGAGAACACGGCGAAGATGAAGTCGGTATGGCGCTCGGGAATGAACTCGAGGTGTGCCTGCGTGCCGTTGAGCCAGCCCTTGCCCCACAGGCCGCCCGAGCCGACCGCGATGGTCGACTGGATGATGTGGTAGCCGGCGCCGAGCGGATCGGTCGTCGGATCGAGCAGCGTGAGCACGCGTTTTCGCTGGTAGTCGTGCAGCAAGCCCCAGACGACCGGCAGCGCAGCGAGGCCGATGCCGGCGAGCGTGCCGAGCACGCGCCAGCTCAGGCCCGCGAAGAAGATGACGTAGAAGCCGCCGGCGCCGACCAGGGCGGCGGTGCCGAGGTCCGGCTGCCGCACGATGAGCGCGAGCGGCACGATGAGGAGCAGCGCCCCCACCGCGAAATTGCGCAGCTTCAATGCCGTCTCGTGCTTGTGGAAGTACCAGGCGAGCATCAGCGGCAGCGCGAGCTTCATCATCTCGGAGGGCTGAAAGCGCGTGACGCCGATATGCAGCCAGCGGCGGGCGCCGTTCACCACGTCGCCAAAAAGCGCCACTGCAACCAGGAAGGCGAGCCCGATCACATACGCCGGGACCGCGAAGCGCATCATGGTCTGCGGATGCACTTGCGCGACGAGCCACATCGCGACAAGCGCTACGGCGAGGTTGGCGAGCTGGCTCGCCACGCGCGCCGGCTGCTCGTAGCTCGCCGAAAAGAGCGCGAGCAGCCCGAGCATCGAGAGCGCCAGCATCAGCACGAGCAGCGTGCTGTCGATGCCTTCGGCAAGGCGCAGGCCGATGCGGCGCAGCGGAAGGCGCGCGAGCTCCATCAGTCGCTCTCGTCGTCCTCGCCGCCGGCGCCTTCGTCTTCCGGCGTCGGCTGGTCCATGCCTGCCGGGAGCTTCCCGAGCATGAAGTAGTCGAGCACCGTGCGCGCGAGCGGCGCCGCGGTGCGCGCGCCGAAGCCGCCGTTCTCCACCACGATGGCGAGCGCGATGCGCGGGCTCTCGAGCGGCGCAAAGGCGATGAACAGCGAATGGTCGCGATGACGCTCGGCCACCTTGGATTCCTCGTACTTCTCGTTCTGCTTGATGGCGATCACCTGCGCGGTGCCGGTCTTGCCGCCCGCCGGGTAGGTGACGCCGGCGAAGGCGCGCGCGGCCGTGCCCTCCTTGTTGACGCCGGCCATGGCGCGCTTGATGAACTCGAGGTTGTCGCGCCTGAGCGTGATGGTGTGCAGGACCTCGGCGGGCACCTCGCGGCGCTCGCCGCTGCGCGGATTGTCGATGTGCGCGATGAGGCGCGGCTTGTACATGGTGCCGCCGGTGGCGAGCATCGCCATCGCCTGCGCGAACTGCAGCGGCGTGTACGAGTGATAGCCCTGACCGATGCCGATCGAGATGGTCTCGCCGGGGAACCACTTCTGCTGCGCGGGCTGCTTGAAGCGCTTCACCTTCCACTCCGGCGATGGCAGCACGCCGGCGAACTCCCCGGCGAGATCGATGCCGCTCTTCGAGCCGAAGCCGAACGGCCCGAGGAAGCGCGCAATCGCGTCGATGCCCATGTCGTTCGCCAGGTGGTAGTAGTAGGTGTCGCAGGACTCGACGATCGACTTGTACAGGTCGACCACGCCGTGGCCGCCCTTCTTGTCGTCGCGGAAGCGCCGGCCGCCGAAATCGAAGTATCCCGGGTCGAAGATGCTGCTCGAGGGCCTCCTCTTGCCGGTCTCGAGCGCGGCGAGCGCGAGGTAGGGCTTGATGGTCGAGCCGGGCGGGTAGAGGCCGGAAATCGCGCGGTTGTTGAGCGGCTTGTCGATCGAGCCGTTGAGCTCGGCCCAGTACTGCGGGTCGATGCCGTCGACGAACAGATTCGGATCGAAGCCGGGCTTGGAGACGAGCGCGAGCACGCCGCCGCTCGAAGGATCGATGGCCACCAGCGCGCCGCGCCGGTCGCCGAAGGCGATCTCCGCCACCTGCTGCAGCCGCATGTCGAGCTCGAGCGTCAGGTTATTGCCGGCCTGCGAGGCGGTGCGCGAGAGCGTGCGGATGCCGCGGCCCGCGGCGTCGATCTCCACCTGCTCGAAGCCGGTGGTGCCATGCAGCTCCGCTTCGTAGGTGGCCTCGACGCCCGCCTTGCCGATGTAGTCGGTGCCGCGGTAGTTCGCGGCGACGCCGTCGTCCTCGAGCTTCTGCTGGTCCTGCGTGTTGATGCGCCCCATGTAGCCGATGACGTGCGAGCCGACGTCGCCGAACGGGTACTGGCGGAAGAGCCGTGCCTTGATCTCCACGCCCTCGAAGCGGTAGCGGTTGGCGGCGACCTTCGCGACCTCCTCGTCCGACAGGCGGTTCTTGATCGGCAGGCTCTCGGCGTTGCGCGTCTCGGCGAGCAGCTTGCGGAAGCGCGCGCGGTCGCGCGCGGTGATGTCGACGTACTCGGTGATCTCGTCGATCGTGCGCTCGATGCTGTTCACCCGGCGCGGGAAGATCTCGAGCGTGTAGCCCGAATAGTTGCGCGCGATCACCACGCCGTTGCGGTCGACGATCAGGCCGCGGTTGGGCGTGACCGGCACGATCGAGATGCGGTTGTCCTCCGCCTTCGCCTGGTAGACGTCGTGCTGCAGCACCTGCAGCCAGAGGAAGCGCGCGCCGAGGAGCGCAAGCGCGGCGATCACCACCGCGCCCGCGATGCCGACGCGCAGCTGGAACTGCTGCAGCTCCTGCTCGGAATTGCGGATTTCGCTGCCGAGCATCTAGATCGCCTGCTCGCTCGGCGGGCGACGCTGCGGCAGCAGCAGGAGCCAGGTCACCGCCGGCCAGAGCGCCGCGCCAAGCAGCGAGCCGGCGAAGATCGGCCAGCCGGGGAAGGGATCGCCCGCGGCGAGGCGCACGAACAGCACGGCCGTCTGCGCGACGAGCAGGATGAGTGCCACGTGCAGCGACTGCAGCATCGGACCGAACCACAGGATACGCCGCGAAAGCCATATCGCGAGGAACGCGAGCAGCGAATAGGCAAGCGCATGCTGGCCGAGGAGCACGCCGTTGCCGGCATCGGAGAGCAGGCCCAGCGTCCAGGCCACGCCGAGGCCGACCACGCGCGGCTGGCGCACGCACCAGAAGGCGAGCACCAGTGCGACGAAGTCGGGCACCAGCCGCAGGTCGCGCCAGGGCAGGAAATCCAGCAACAGCGCCGCCGCGAACGAGCCGATGATGGTGCTCATGCGCGCCGGCAGCAGGATCTGGGAGCTACTGGGAATCATCCGCCTGCTTTTCCTTAACCCGGGCGCGGCGCGTCTTGTCGCCGCGGCGCTCCTTGCCGGTCTGCGCCTCGTCCGGGCGCGGCGGGCGCACCACGTCGCTTGTCAGCACGAGCACGTAGCGGCCGCGATCGACGCCGGCGGCCGGCTTGCACACGACGCGCGCGAAGCTGTGCTCGATATCGCGCTCGACGCTCGTCACTGTAGCCACCGCGAGGCCGGCAGGATAGACGCCGTCGATGCCCGAGGTGACGAGCTGATCGCCGGTGCGCACCTCGGCGTTTGCCGGCATGTAGCGCAGCTCGAGCGTCCCGGCGTTGCCGCCGCCGAAGGCGACGGCGCGCAGGCCGTTCCTCACCACCTGCACCGGAATCGCCTGGTCGGGATTGGTGAGGAGCGTCACCTCCGACACGAGCGGATGCACGCGCGTCACCTGCCCCACCACGCCGGTCTCGTCGCTGACCGGGCTTCCGGGCCGGATGCCTTGTACGGAGCCGCGGTCGATCAGGAGCTTGTGCGCATACGGATCGCGGCTCAGGTACAGCACTTCCGCCGGCGTCGCCTGCAGGGGCAGCCTCTCGCCCGCGCCGATCAGCCGGCGCAGTTCCGCCGCCTCCGCCTCCGCGGCGCGGTAGCGCTGCGCGTCCTGCGCGTTCGCCGCTGCCCGCTCGCGCAGCCGCTCGTTCTCCTCGAGGAGGCCCGCCTGCGTCGAGAAGTACTCGCCGATGCGCATAGCGAGGTCGAAGGGCGCCGTGGCGGCGCGCTGCAGCGGGTACGCCGCCAGCGCGAGCCAGCTGCGCAGACCCTCCACGTAGCGGAAACGTGCGTCGATTACCAGCAGTGCGAGCGAGAGCGAGGCAAAAAAGAACAGCCGGACGAGAGGCGCCGGTCCGCGCTTGAAGAATGGCGGGGGGGTATGGTCCACCCCCTACACTCTAATCGTTGGTGAAGATCGGGCCGAAGTGCTCCATCTTCTCGAGGGCCTTGCCCGAGCCGCGCACGACGCAGGTGAGCGGGTCGTCGGCGACGATCACCGGCAGGCCCGTCTCCTCCATCAGCAGCCGGTCGAGGTCGCGCAGCAGCGCGCCGCCGCCGGTGAGCACCATGCCTTTCTCGGCGATGTCGGCGCCGAGCTCGGGCGGCGTCTGCTCCAGCGCGCTCTTCACGGCCGAGACGATCTGGTTGAGCGGCTCGGTGAGCGCTTCGAGAATCTCGTTGGAGCTGATGGTGAAGCTGCGCGGAATGCCTTCGGCAAGGTTGCGCCCCTTCACTTCCATCTCGCGCACTTCGGACCCCGGGAAGGCGGAGCCGATCTCCTTCTTGATCAGCTCGGCGGTGGTCTCGCCGATCAGCATGCCGTAGTTGCGGCGGATGTAGTTGATGATCGCCTCGTCGAACTTGTCGCCGCCGACGCGCACCGAGCCGGAATACACCATGCCGCCGAGCGAGATCACGCCGACTTCGGTCGTGCCGCCGCCGATGTCGACCACCATCGAGCCGGTCGCGTCAGCAACCGGCAGATCTGCGCCGATGGCGGCAGCCATCGGCTCCTCGATGAGATAAACCTGCCCGGCACCTGCGCCAATCGCGGATTCCCGGATCGCGCGGCGCTCCACCTGCGTCGAGCCGCAGGGTACGCAGATGATGATGCGGGGGCTCGGCGAGAAGAGCTTGTTGTCGTGCACCTTCTTGATGAACTGCTTCAGCATCTGCTCGGTCACCGTGAAGTCGGCGATCACGCCGTCCTTCATCGGGCGGATGGCGATGATGTTGCCGGGAGTCTTGCCGAGCATCTGCTTCGCTTCCTTGCCGACCGCCTGTATCGTTTTTTTCCCGCTCGGCCCGGCTTCCTGTCTGATCGCGACGACGGAGGGTTCGTCGAGCACGATGCCTTTGCCGCGCACGTAGATCAGGGTATTGGCGGTGCCGAGGTCGATGGCAAGGTCGTTGGAGAAGTAGCTGCGCAGGAATCCGAGCATGGCCAAGGGTGGAGCCTTATGAGTTTCCGCTTTTTCGTTTACTAAATCGGGCCTTAGCCTGAGCACCAAGGTCCCGCAAAATGGCCGCTATGATACGCTAACGACGCTACGGGCGATAAGGCATTTTCCCCCGAGCATCCCTGGTCCGAAAGAAATGTCGCTAACCCCCGACGACGTGCGACGGCTTGCGCGTCTGGCGCGCATTGCCATCGAGCCGGCCGAAGAGACGGCGGTGCTCGAGCGGCTGAACCGCGTGCTCGGCTTGATCGAGCAGATGCGAGCGGTCGACACCCGCGGCATCGAGCCGATGTCGCATGCGGGAGATCCTCATCTGCCTCAAGGGCAGCGCCTGCGGCCCGACGTAGTGCGCGAGACGGACCAGCGCGCGCTTTATCAGTCTGTCGCTCCTGCGGTAGAGGACGGCCTCTACCTCGTGCCGAAAGTGATCGAGTAGCGTGCTCGAGTCGACGGTCGCGCAACTCTCGGGCGCGCTGGCGGCCAGGAAGATCTCTGCCGTCGAGCTGACGCGCGCGTGCCTGGCGCGCATCGACCGGCTGGCGCGCGGGCTGAACTGCTTCATCAGCGTCGGCGAGGAGCAGGCGTTGGCGGCTGCGCGGCGCGCGGATGAGCGCCGTACGCGCGGGGAAGCCGGTCCGCTCACGGGCATTCCCATAGCGCACAAGGACATCTTGTGCACGCGCAGCCTGCGCACGACCTGCGGCTCGCGCATGCTCGCGGACTACGTCAGCCCCTATGACGCGCACGTCGTCGAGCAGCTCGAGCGCGCGGGCACCGCGCTCGTCGGCAAGTGCAACATGGACGAGTTCGCGATGGGCTCCTCCAGCGAGGCCTCGCACTTCGGCCCGGTGCGCAACCCGTGGGACAAGCGCCTGGTGCCGGGCGGCTCTTCCGGCGGCTCGGCGGCTGCCGTGGCGGCGCGGCTCGTGCCCGCGGCGACCGGCACCGACACCGGCGGCTCGGTGC
>JACXTT010004380.1_pt1 | contig 21001 bp, 15 predicted proteins | sample 9270951 | NCBI WGS metagenome assembly JACXTT01 (sample SAMN15532306, study PRJNA645909) | rock metagenome | isolation source: weathered quartz diorite | place: Puerto Rico | collected 2017-06-21
CCGCGGCGCGCGGAGGCAACAGGCGCAGATCGGGCACGGTGACCGGGGCGGGGTCCGGAGGCCGGGCGGCCACCGCGGACGCCGGCCCGCGCAGCGGCGCGCTCGGCAGTCCCAGCAGATCGGTGATCACGCGCTTGAAAACCGGAGCCGCCACGTCGCCTCCGTAATAGTGCTTGCCGCGCGGCTCGTCGATCACCACCACGCCGACCAGGCTCGGGGACTCGGCCGGGGCGAAGCCGGCGAACGAGGACACGTAGAGACCCTTGCCGTAGCCATGCTCCGCCGCGTCGTACTTCTGGGCGGTGCCGGTCTTGCCGGCGATGGCGTAGCCGGGGATGCGGGCCGCTCGCGCGGTTCCGCTGTCCACGACCGCGGTCAGCATGCCGCGCAGGGTCGCGCAAGTCGAGGCGCTGAACGCGCGCTGCGCCGCGACCGGCGAGAAGCGGCTCACCACGGCCCCGCTCTCGTCCCGCAGCTCGCGCACCAGCATCGGCCGCATCAGCACGCCGCCGTTGGCGATGGCCGCGTAGGCCAGGGTGAGCTGCAGCGGGGTCACCGCGACCTCGTGTCCGATCGCGATGGTCGGTGTCGAGCGCTGCGACCAGCGATCCGGGCTGCGCAGCTTGCCCCCGACCTCGCCTGGGAACTCGACCCCGGTCAGGCTGCCGAAGCCGAGCGCCGTGGCGTAGCGATACAGCCGCTCCGCCCCCAGCAGCAGTCCGAGCTTGCCCATCACGATGTTGCTGGACCACCGCACCGCGTCGAAGAAGCGATAGCTGGCGGCGTGGTGCGTGTCGTGGAACAGCACGCCCGGGACGATCATGGTCACTCCGGTCGCCGAGGCTTCGAACACCTGATCCGGTCGCGCCAGGCCTTCCTCGAGCACGCCGCCCGCGACCACGATCTTGAAGGTGGAGCCGGGCTCGAAGGTATCGGTGAAGTTCCAATTCCGCGCCTGCCCGGGGGGCAGATGGGGCACCGTCACCGAAGCCAGCACCTCGCCGGTGCTCGGATCCAAGAACAGCGCGAAGCCGCGGCGCGCGTGCAGCGTGTCGACCGCTGCGCGCAGGTGGGTCTCGACGATCGCTTGGAGATCGGCGTCCAGCGTCAGCACCGCCTTGTGGCCATCGAGCGCCGCACGCATCATGGCGTTGGGCAGCGAGTGGGCGCCGCCGCGGCCGTCACGAAACTGGGTCACCCAGCCGGGGCGACCGCGCAGCGCCTCGTCGAGCTGCAGCTCGAGACCATCGACGCCCACGTTGTCGAGGTTGGTGCGTCCCAGGATCTCGGTGGCGACGTTGCCGAGCGGATAATCGCGACGCGTCTCGGGCGAGAGATAGACGCCGCGCGCGGCTAGGTCCTCGATCTTCTGACCCAGCTCGGGCGCGATACGGCGCGCCACCCACAGGAAGCGCGGCTTGGCGTCGAAGGCGCGCTCGAGCGCGCGCCCCTCACGTCCCAGGATCGCCGCGAGCTGGCGCGCGGTCTGTCGCGGATCGGCCATCTCGCGCGGCGCCGCGGAGACCGAGTAGGTCAACAGGTCGCGCGCCAGGATGCGACCGTGACGATCGAGCAGGTCGCCACGCCCGGGCTTGAGCAGGACTCGCTGCTCCTGATTGCGATCCGCGCGCGCCTCGTAATAGCCGTGCTGGGCGACCTGCAGCCACGCGACGCGCAGCCACAGAAACAGCAGGCCGACGAAAAGACCGGCCGCAGCCACCAGCACCCGACTCCTGCGCATATCCCTGTGGGCCAACTGCATCCCTCCCTGGAACGGCGGTTCACGCTGACCGCCTGGCCATCACATGCGCGGTGCGGTGGTGCGGCCGGTCACAACGACGGCCGATCGCCCGACCCTCGACTTCGCTCGAGTTCAGCTTCCGGAGCGGCCCCGGGCCTTGGCCTCAGGCACCAGGACGCGCGACACCCTTTCTGCCCAGGCCAGCGGCGAATGGTCGTCTCTCTGCGTCGAGCCCTCGGCGGAGGCGAGGTACTCGGCAGGCAGCACGACCACGTGCTGGACATCGGGCGGCGCCAGTCGCAGCTGGGTCGCCAACGCGGCGAGCTCGGCGCGGGTAGAGCGGCGCTCCAGCTCGGCGCGCACGAAGTCCGCTCGTGCGTTGGCCTGCCGCAGCGCCGCGCGAGACCGATCCAGGACCAGCGAGAGCTCGGCCACACGCGTGCTCTGCCAGACCTCGATCAGCAGCATCCCGACCACGAGCGCGGCGAGCAGCCACAGCTCGGGGCGGGCGACGCGCCTTTCGCGGGCGCGCCACGACGGAGCGTTGTCTCGAACGTTGCCTTTCATCCCGAAGCCCTCCGGAAAGCCCTCAGCCGGGCGCTGCGAGAGCGCGGATTCGCGCGCCGCTCCGCCTCGGAGGGCTTCCATACTCTGCGCGTCAACTCCTCCCACGGAGACGTTTCGGGCGGCGTGGTCTGGGGGAGCCGCTTCGCCACGTGGGGCTTCTTTCTCAACGCGTGCTTGATCCGGCGATCCTCGCCGGAGTGATAGGCCAGCGTCACCACGACGCCGCCCGGACGAAGCGCGTGCGGGAGCCATTCGAGGGCGGTCTCGAGGTCGCGCGCTTCGTCGTTGATCCAGATGCGCAGGGCCTGGAACACCTGCGCCGTGCGTCGCGGGTGCGGGCGGCCGCCGATCACGCGATCCACCAGCGCGACGAGCGACCGGGTCGTGGGGAGCTCCCCGCGTCGCGCCGCCGAGCTGATCGCGCGGGCCAACCGCCGCGCACCCGCGACGTCGCCGTGCTCGCTCAGGACTTGTTCGAGGACTTCCGGCTCGACCTGGCCCAGCCGAACCCACGCCGGCTCGCCGTCGCTCGGGTCGAACCGCAGGTCGAGCGCCGCGTCGTGCCGGAAGGCCATGCCGCGTTCCGGATCGTCGAGCTGCGGCGACGACAATCCGAGATCGAGCAGCGCGCCGGCCAGCGGCTCGCCGTCGAACCGCTGCTGCCAGGCCGGGGGGAGTTGGGAGAGGCGGCCTTGGGTCATCAGGAGCCGGCCTCCGAAACGGGCCAGCCGGATGCGGGCGCGTGCGAGCTGCCACGGATCGCGATCGTTCCCCCACAGCCGTGCCGACGATTCGCGCTCGAGGAGAGCTTCGGCGTGGCCGCCGTCACCCAGCGTCGCGTCGAGGTAGAGTCCGGGCCCGGTGAGGAGGAAGCCCAGCACTTCCTCGAGCAGGACCGGTTCATGGCGTCCGTTCACCGCGGTCCGTCCGCGGCAGACCGCGGACCTCGATGGCGCGCGGACGGCCTTCGAAGCGAGCCACGGCTTCCATCAAGCGCGCCGCGGCGGGTCGCTCGAGCCGACTGACTCGCGAGCAGTCGAGCACCACGCGGGAGATCTCGCGCGGCGCCAGATCGGCCAGGGTGCGCTCCAGTCGGCGCTCCGCCGCGCCGTCGATCCATCCGCTCAGCGCCACGTGCGCGACGCGCTCGGCGCCCGCCTCGTGCACGAGCTCGACGCGCGCCGCCGCGGCATGCCGGCCGCCCAGCTCGAGGTTGATCGCCAGCGCGGTGCGCACGTCCGGCTCCACCGTCATGAGGTTTCGTCCTTGAGATGCTCGGCGGCCAGCCGCTCGTACTGACCCTCGACGTCCATGATGGGCGCGATCGCGGCCTGGAATCGGTCGGGGTTCCAGATCTCGATGTGATCTTCAGCGCCGTGCACCACGGCTTCCCTGTCCAGTGATGCACGGCGAACCAGCGCAGGTGGGATCGGGACCCGTCCTTGTGCATCCACCTGCACTTCCTTGGCATCGGTGAGGAAAGCGCGACGGAACGCACGACCCTGAGGATTCGAGATCGGGATCCGCCGCAGGCGTTCCATCATCCGCTTCCATTCGTCCTTCGAATACCCGTGGACGCAGCCGTCGAAGCCCATGTTGAGCACGAAGCGGGTGATCGCGCGGCCGGTCTCGGTGCGTCGCATCGACGCAGGAATGCTGATGCGCCCCTTGTGGTCGATGGCGTGAGTGTCGGTTCCGAGAAAGGAAGACATCTTGGGTGCTCTTGACCCTCATTACCACTGACCACCACTATTCCCCACTTCTCACCACCGCGCGGCAAGATAGGTCCGGGCTTCGATCGTTGTCAAAAAGAATTGTCGTCGACCCGCAGAAAAATCGCGCGGGCCGAGTGCACGATTGTGCAGTTCGCCGCGAACGCGGCGGTGCGTGGATCAACGATCGCGTCAGCGCGCGCTCGCGGCGCGCAGTGAATCGAAGACCGCCCAGTCGATCCGATAGAAGGTGTAGACCTCGGGCGTCGGAATCGCGATCCCGAGATCCGGCATCGGCGCCGTGCCGATCGGCGTCAACGCCGCGCCGTAGCGGCTCCGGTTCAGCAGCTCGTAGGGCGCGGGCTCGCGATCGACGAGGAAGTCGGGGCGCGAGAACGAAGCGAACGCGAAGCCGGCGATGGCTTGCTGCGGGGTCTGTCGAACCAGATGAGGAACCATCGCCGGCGTGACCAGTCCGGCCAAATCGACCACGGGCCGCTGGCTGAAGTAGCCGATCGCGCCGATGTCGGGTGTGGCGATCACGGCATCGCGCGGCGCGTGCACACCGAACCAGCGCCCCCATTTGACCAGCGAGGCTTCGAAGGCCGGCGTGAAGCGACGCACGTGCGGCACGACGGCGCGCTCGAACACGACCAGGTTCTGGATCAGCACGGCCGCCGCCACCACCCACGCCAGTACGGCCGCGCGACCCATGCGCGCGGGCGACGGCGTGGGTCCGAGCCACCACGACTCGGCGGCGCGCCATGACAACCAGCCGAGCACCGGCAGCACGATCAAGAGGTAGCGCGACAGAACGGGAACGCCGCGGGCCATGTAGAGGGCCGGCAGACCCACCACCCAGGCCCACGGGAGCCAGCGCTGCGCCAGGCTCGCGGGCGACACGCGCGCCGCGCCTCCGATCACGAGCGCGAGCGCCAGCAGCGCCACCAACACGGCATCGGTGGCGCCGATCAGCTGGGCTTGGCGCCACACCGAGTCGACGTGGAAGGCGAGCGCCGTGCTGCCCGCGGCCTTCGCCGCCAGGGTCTGGGGCCAGAAGGTGCCGAAGTAGATGCGCGCGAACAGCAGCCACGTGCCCACGATCAAGAGCGGCGGCAGCGAGCCGGCGATCAAGCGCCGCAGGCTCAGGCGATCTTCGGTTTCGACCAGCAGAAACATCACCCACAGCAACAGCAGCCACATCGCCTCGGGGCGCGTCAGCGCGGCCAGTGCCCACAGCGCGCCGGTGCGGACCGGGCGCGCGCCCCACCGCTTGCCCTCGGTGAACGCGACGAATCCGCCCAGTGTCAGCGCGACGGCGAGCGGCGTCTCCATGCCCGAGGTGGCCCAGCGCGCCATCCAGGCGTGGCTGCTCCAGGCGATCGTCGCCGCGGCGCGGATCGCAGGCGTGGCCACGGTGCGCCGCATGAGCTGCAGGAAGATCGCCACCCCCGCCACGGCCGACAGCATTCCGAACAGCTTCCCGACCCAAACTCCGTCGAGCCCGAACGCGATCGCGTCGGCCAGCAACGCGACCCAGAGCGGGCTGGTGCAGCCGTACACCCGCTCGCCCGGGTTGAAGACCAGGCCGTGGCCCAGCGCGAGGTGACGCGCGTACTGGAGGTGGATGAAGGTGTCGTCGGTGACGTACGCGCGGATCGACCACATCATCGCCAGAACGATCCCAACGCCGATCGCGAGCGCGGCCCGCTCGATCCGCGTCAGCGGCGCCAGGTTCATCGATCGTCCCGCGTCATCTGGTCGAGCAGCGAGCCCAAGCGCTCGGCGAGGTGGGCTCGCGTGTGCGCCTCGAGCCAAGGATGGACGCGATCCGGGGCGCGGCCCTCCGCGCGCCAGCGCAGATACTGCCGCTCCAGCTCCTCGGTCAGATTCTCGCGCCGCCCGACCGGCAGCACGACGCCGCCGCCGCGCCGCACCAGCGCCGTCGCTTCGTCCTGCTCGCCGAGCAGCGCGATCACCGGGCGTCGCGCCTCGAAGTACTCGTAGAGCTTGCCCGGCACCATCGTGCGATAGCCCGCGCCGCGCGGGTTCCACAGCATCAGGAGATCGGCACGCCGCTGCAGGCGGCGCGCCTCGGCGTGGGGCCGCGGCCCGGAGAAGCGCACGATGCCGGTCAGACCCAGCGCCACGGCTCGATCCTGGTAGCCCTGCTCGTAAGGGCCGACCAGCTCGACCCGCACCCGGCGTCGCGCTTCGGCATGGCGCGCCAACAGATCGTGAACGGCTTCCAACAGGATCTCCGTGTCCGGCATCTGCGCCATGGTGCCGGTGAACACCAGGAGGAATCGCCCGTCGTCTTCGATCGGGTCCTCGGCGGCCGCTGGCTCGAAGCCGTTGGGGAGATGAACCACGCGCGCGGCGCGGCCACCGAGCCGGGCCCGCAGGGCGTCGGCGTGGATCGAGGAGGCGGCCATCACGCGATCGGCGCCTTCGACCACCGAGCGCTCCATGGCCTCTTGCCGGGACCGATGCCATGCCGTCGGCGGGGTGCGAAACGCGAGCGGTACCCAAGGGTCGCGGAAGTCCGCCACCCACGGGAGCCGCGTCGCGGCCGCCACGTCGCGCGCCGCGAGGTGGACGCTCTCGGGCGGCGAGCTCGAGCACAACGCCGTGATTCCACCCCGCGCGACACGCGCGGCGGCGACGGCCCGCGCGCGCCGTGCCCAGCCCTGGTACGAGTCCGGCAGCAGCCACCAGTCCGAGAGGCGCCGCAGCGCGCCGAAGGTCGCGCCCGAGCGCCGGCCCTGCGCTGCTCCGCGGGCCTTGAGCCACGACGCCAGCCCGCTGCCTCCACGCACCCGAATGACTTCGGTCTCACGCGGGGTGGCGAGCGAATCGTCCCGCACCCAGTAGCCCTCCTCCCCGGCGCACACGACGGTGCACGACCAACCGAACGCCGGCAGGTGCCGCGTGAATCCCAGCACGCGGTGGACGCCGCCCCCTCCCAGGGGCGGATAGAAGTAACACAGGATCAGCAGCCGCCGCTCCGTCACGCCCGCCTCGAGAGCGCTTGGAAGCGCGACTCGATCTCGGCCATGTTGCGCGTGCGGTCGGCGCGCGCTTCCACGACGCGTCGATTGTGGACACGAGCCCGCTCGCGCCAGGCGGGATCGGCCAGGGCGCGCTCCAGGGCGCGCGCCAGTGCCGACGCATCCCCGGGCGGGAACAGCAGGGCGCCTTCGCCCGGGCGCACCCATTCGCGATTTCCGTCCAGGTCGCTCATCACCGGAGCCGCGCCGCTGGCCATCGCCTCGAGCAGCGAGAGCGAGGTCGAGTCGGAGCGCGACGTCGAAACGTAGATCTCGGCGCGCATCAGCCAGGCCGCGATGCCGGCCGCGTCGAGCTGGCCCAGGAATCGATAACGCCCGGCGGGCAGACGTCGCCCGGCCAGGCGCTCGAGCTCGGCACGCCCGGGGCCGTCACCGGCCAGCGCCAGCTGCACCTGGGGGCGATGCGCCATCACGACCGCCGCCGCCTCGATCAGAGTCGCCAAGTCGTAGATCGGCTCCATGCGGCGGGTGGAGAGAATGAGCTCCGCCTCGCGCGCGTCACTGGCGCGGTAGCGATCCAGCTCGATGCCCCATGGGATGCAGGCGACGCGGGACGCCGGAGCGCCCAGGCGGCGCGCCGCCGCCGCCAAGTTCTCGGCGTCGGTCAGCACCAGGTCGGCGCGGCCCAGCACGTAGCGCGCGCGGGCGCGCTGCAGCGCACCGCGGCGGCCGAGCACCAGCAGGTCCGATCCCCAAGCCGTCACCGAGAGCGGGCGCCGGCCGACCAGCGCGCCGACCAGGCCGTAGTTGGGCACGTAGTGCGCGTCGACGATGTCGGGGGCGAAAGCATCCAGCGGAGCGCGCAGCCCGCGCGCCGCCAGCGGGTAGCGCAAGAACCCCGGCAGCGGCGCGGACGGCAACGCCTTCGCCTCGAGCTCGGGCGGACCGGATTCGACCGACCACACCTGCACCTCGTGGCCGCGGGCGCGGAAGTACTCCACCCAACGCTGGGTGTGAACCACGGCCGCGTTGCCCAGCGTGGCGATCTTCACGCCTTGGCGCCCCGCCAGCGTCCCGCCCGCAAGCGACTCTGCAGCGCGGCCACCGCCTTTCCCGTCGCGGACGCGTAGTTGGATCCGATCCAGCGGATCAGCACGTCCTGCGCGCGCGCCCCGAGCGCGGTCTTGAAGCTCTCGACCGCCGGGCGTCCCGCGCTGGCGCCCAGATTGAGCCGGGCGGCCCCGGCGCGGGCGGCGGACTCGGCGATGCTCCACAGCAGCGGGGCGAACGCCTGGCGGCGCCGCGCTTCGGGATGCGATCCGCTCCACCACACCATCCACTCGTGCTCGCCGACCAGGACCAGCGCTCCGGAGAGCAAGCCGCGCGAATCGCGCGCCGTGAAGAGACGCCCCGCGGGCGCACCACCGACCAGGAGACGCCGGAACAAAGCGAGCGGCTTCAATCGATGCCCCGGCCAGGCGCGGGCCTGCTCGGCGTAGAGCGCGTAGGTCTCGTCGACGGCTTCGGGCTCCTCGGCGAATCGCAGGCCGCGCGCGGCGCTTGAGGCCAGGGACTCCCTCACGTGGCGCGCGACCCGGCGGTAGGCCGCCGCGGCGCCCGGACCGAGATCGATCACCTCGCTCCGGCTGACGCGGGTCTCGCCCGACAGGCGCTCGATCGCGTCCGGCGCCACCGCGGGTCCGGCGGGGCGATAGAGCACCCACTCCCCACCCACGGCCCGCACCTCGCGCGCCTTCGCCTCCAGCGCCTCGGCCAACGCGCGGTCCACGTCGGCGTGAGAGCCCGCGCGGGCGAGCGCCGTGCCGGAGGTGGAATAGGGCAGGGCGCGGATCCAGACCCAACCGAGTCGTCGCTCGAGCACCACCGGGGCCGCCCCGACCAGCACGCCGTCCCGCTCCGCGCTGACGAACTGGACCTGCGCGTTGGGCTCGAGCTCGACCCATGCGCGCAGCACCTCGAGCCGGTGCGCCGGTGCCGCGTTGGGGTCGTCCCTTTGCAGCGCGTCCCACCCTGCGGGCGGCGCGTCGAGCCAGCGGGTCAGGACGGCCATCGCTCAGCGCAGCAGGACGACGCGCGCCACCGCCGTGCGCCCCTCGACCTCGGCGCGCAGGAAGTAGATCCCGGGCGGCACGAGACGTCCGTCCTCGTCGCGGCCATCCCACACCACGCCGGCATTCGCCGCGCCATGGAATCGTTTCACGCGCCGGCCGCCGAGGTCGTAGATCTCGCCCGCGTAGCTCTCCGCGTCGCCGACGATCCGTAGCGCGATACCGAGCCCGGTGAGCAGGGCCGGATTCGGGTAGACCCGGGCGTGGAGCGCCGGACGCGGCGGCGCTGGTGGAGGCTCGTAGAAGGGATCGAAGCGCGCCAGCCCCCCCGCGGTCGTGAGCCAGAGGGCTCCGCTCGAGGGGTCGACCGCGAGCGCGCGCACCTCGTCGTCGGGCAGCGGAGAATTGATGGTGGTGAAGGAATCGATGGCGCCGCCGGGGTGGAACACGCGCAGGCCCGCGCTGGTCGCGACCCACACCGAGCCGTCGCGTCCGACCGTCAGCGGCTTCACCCCCAGCAAGGGGACGCCCCCGCGCAGGTTCAGCCTTTGCGCCGGCGGGCTGGTCGCCGCAGCCGTCGCCCCGAACCGCCACAGCTGGGTGTTGGTGAGGAGCCAGATGCTGTCGCCGTAGCTGGCCACCCCGCGCACCGACAGTCCGTTCGTGCTGGTGACGTGAACGAAGCGGTCGGTGTCCGCGGGCAGGGTGACGAAGTCGAGCCCGCCTCCGTCGTAGCCGATCCACACGCGTCCGCCACTGTAGGCCAGACCATGCACCAGGTTTCCGGACAAGCCGCTATTGGTCGGATTGTAATTGCGGCGGTAGGCGCCGCTCGAGTCGTAGACCTCGAGGCCCACCGGATCGATGTCGCCTCGGAACGGCGTGTCCATCCCGAGCCAGATCGCTCCGCCGGTGTCCTGGGTCGCGCACACGAACCACGAGCGTCGCTCGGTGGCCTGATCGACCACGACCAGCTCGTGGGTGAACTGCGGCACCGGGCCGTCGTCGCGGAACGAGTCGATCGCCTGACTCCAGCAGCCGGCCCATTTGCGCGAGGAGCGGTCGACGAAGAAGCCGAGGACGAACGCCGGGTGGTAGAAGGTGGTGTCGCATTCGGCGGCGCTGCAGAACACGGGCGGCCAGTCGCGCCACCGTCCGTCGTAGCGCGCCACGCCGTCGGTGTTGGTGGTCACGTACACCCGCGGTCCATCCAATCCGACCTGGAGCAGGTCGTTGGTCGGGGGCCCCGCCGGGAGCGCGAGCGGCGACCAGCTGGCTTGGGGCGGCCCGACGAACAAGGTCTCGGCCAGCGACGCGTAGAGCTGGCCATCCGCGGCCTGCGTGATCTCGGGATCGTCGCCGCTCGAGGCGGTCGCGGCCGGCGCGCCGGACAGGGCGGTCCAGCTCGAGTCGGTCGCGGTGTGTGTCCAGCGGAAAGCTCCGCTCTCGCCCGTCGCGAGCACCGCGTCTGCGGCGTCGGTGAGTCGATGCACCGCGCCGGCTCCAGACTCGATCGTCCATTGCGCCAGCTCGGCGCGCCAGCGGTAGACGTCGCTTCCGGAATGAGCGAGGACGTCGACGCCGTCTGCGGCCAGCGAGCGGATGTCGGTGTCGAGCAGCCCGGTGTTCATCGGACGCCAGTCGGCGAGCCGTTGGCTCAGGTGCGCGAGCCCGATGCCGCGGCGGGTCGCGACCCACAAGCTGTCTCCGAGCCGCGCGATCCCGGTGACCGAGAGGCTCGAGAAAGTGGTGTCGAAAGAGACCGTGACGCCGTCCGGAAGCGAGCCCGAGACCTGGCGGCCGTTCCACAGCGCGAAGCCTCGCGTGGTTCCGATCCACACCGTGTCGCCATCGGCTTCCAGCACTCGCACCGAATCGGAAGGCAAGCCGTCGAGCAGGTTGACGACGTCCCAGCGCCGCCCGTCGGCGCTGCGACGACTCACTCCGGCGCCGTCGGTGGCGACCCACAATCGCCCGCTGCGGTCATCGGCCAGCGCGGTCAGCCGGTTGCTGGCGATCGCGCCGGGCTGGCGGCGAATCACCTCCAGCATCAGCGTGGCGCGATCCCAGCGCATCAGCCCGGCCTCGGCGGTGGCGCCCCAGACGTCGGTGGCATCGGCGGTCAGGGCGGTGAGCTCGCGGGCACGCACCAAGGTCTGCCACGCGCCCGGCAGCGACGAGGCCGAGGCCGATCCCACCACCAGAGCGATGGCGCCGGCCGCCAGCACGGCGTGCGCTCGCATCGGCTCAGTCCCGGGGACCGAAGCGCAGGCGCCACACCATCCACAGCGCTTCCCACACGATCCGGCGATTCATTTTGGATACGCCGGCGCGACGATCGACGAACATGATCGGGATTTCGCGGATCTTGAACCCGCGCTTCCATACCTGGTAGGTCATCTCGATCTGGAAGGCATAGCCGTCGGAGCGGACTTGGTCGAGCCGCACGGCCTGGAGCGCGCGGCGCCGGAAGCATTTGAACCCCCCCGTCGTGTCCCACACCGGAAGGCCGGTGATCCAACGCGCGTAGACGTTGGCGCTGTACGAGAGGATGAGCCGCGACAACGGCCAATTCACGACCGTGACGCTGCCGTTCAGGTAGCGCGAGCCCAGCACCAGGTCCACCTCGTCGGCGTGGTGCAGGAAGTCCGCGATCGCGGCCGGGTCGTGCGAGAAGTCGGCGTCCATTTCGAACACGTACTCGGCGCCGTGATCGAGCGCGTAGCGAAAGCCGTCGCGGTAGGCCGAGCCCAGCCCCATCTTGCCGGGGCGCTCGAGCAGATGCACGCGCGGCTCGGCGGCCACGCGCTCCTTGATCAGCTGGCCGGTGCCGTCGGGCGAGTGGTCGTCGACCACTAGCACCTCGAGGCCATGCGGCAGCGCCAACAGCTGATCGAGCAGCGGACCGATGTTCTCGCGCTCATTGTAGGTGGGGATGATCACCAACTTCTCCATCAGGCCGCCTGCTCCGCGCCGCGCACCCGCCGCGCCCGCCAGGTCCCCGCGCCCAGCAGCGCCAGCGCGGCGGCGAAACCGACCAGCGAATAGGCGAGCCCGCGGCGCACCGCGCCGGACTCGAAACGGAACTCGACCCGGTGCCGCCCCGCCGGCACGGCCACGGCGCGCAGCAGGTAATCGGCCTTGAGGATCTCGACGCGCCGCCCGTCCACGCTCGCCACCCAATCCGGGTACCAGAGATCGGCCAGCCTGAGCAGCGCCGGGGTCGCGGTCTCCACGTCGATCGAGACGTCGTTGAGCCGGTAACGCACGACGCGGGCACGCCCGGGTTCTGCGCGCGGGCCGCCGAGCGCGAGGTGCGGGTCGTGGTCGAGCCAGGTGACGCGCGCGACGTCCTCGCGGTTGGCGTTGATCGAATCGATCACCGCCTGTGGCGTGGGCGCGACGCGATACGACGGGACCACCGTGGCTCGATCGAGCGCGGTGGGATTCTCGAACACGATCGCCGAGCCTTGATAGACGCTGCGCAGCCAGGGCACGTTGAGAGGCTCGGGGCTGACGACGTAACGAATGTCGAGCAGCCGCATCCAGGGCAGGCTGAACGCGGTGGGCGCCGACGGGCTGGGGACCACGAGCGAATCGACGAGGTCCTGGTAGAGGCGCGGCTTGGCGGCGTGATAGCCGCCGATCGAAGCCACGCCGAAGCCCGCGAAGCGGTTGCTCTGAATGTCCGCGATCGGCCAGATGCGGAAGGGAGCGGGGACCTTTTCGAGGAACTCCACCACGTCGTCGCGACCCTGATCCAGGAGGTGCGGCACGCGCGGCCCGATCACCGGCGCCATCACCTGCCCGCTCACCGGCCACAGCTCGAACAAGAGCAGCGCCAGCGCCAGACCCGAAGCCGCCAGGCCGGGCACCGTCCGCCGCCACGCCAGCCACGCCACCGCCAGCGCGACCAGCCCCAGGAGGGAGACGCGCACCAGATCGCTGATGAATCCGCGGAACGCCAGCTCCGCGGCTTGGGGCGGCAGATCGGGGCGGGCGGCGTGGACCGCGGCTTCGTACCCGCTGCGCCACGCGGCCTGTCCCAGACCCCCGACGACGAACAACGCCGCCAGCGCCGCCCCGATGACGAGCAGCGCGCGACCCAGACGATCCGGCGAGGCCTTTGCCGGTGTCGGTTCCGACTCCAGCACCGCGCTCCATCCCCACGAGAGCCCGAGCGCCGTCGCCACCTGGAACAACACCAGGATCATCACCGGGACGCGGAACTTGTTGAACAACGGCAGGTGCTGGTAGAGGAATCCATAGAGCGGCAGATGCTTGCCGAACGAGATCATCAGCGCGATCGCGGCCAGGGCCAGCGCGAAGGCGCGGGTCCGGTTCCACACCAGGAACCCGAGCAGGCCGATCGCGACCGTGATCATCCCCACGTAGGCGTTGGGGTAGTCGGTGAACGGCATGGTGCCCCAGTAAGTGGCGCCGCCGAATCCGACCGCGCCCGGGATCACGATGGTGGGTAGCTCGCGCCCCGCCAGGGACCACGCCGTCGCATAGTCCATCCCGACCCCGCCTCCGACTCCGCCGCCGCGAATCGAGTACTGGGCGTAGTCGCGCAGCGGCAAGTTGTAGAAGCCGGCGATCGCGAAAGAGAGCCCCATGGCCGCGGCGACGGCGGCCGCGCGCAGGAGCGCGGTCCGGGCCGGGGGCGAAGGTGCGCTCCTCGAGGGCAGACCCGCGATCAGATCGATCACGACGTAGAGCCCGACCGCGAGCCAGGTGTAGAACGCGATCTGTGCATGGCCGCGGAGCATCTGGAATCCGCCCGCGAGGGCGAGCCAGCCCAAATCCTGAAGTCCGCCGCGGCGCATCCAGCGTGCTGTGAGCCACAGCAGCAGCGGAATGTAGGCCGAGTTCACCAGTTGGCTGCCGTGCCCATGGGATCCGACCGCGACCAGGTTGGGCGCGAACATGAAGGCCACTCCGCCCAGCAGTGCGCCCTCGGGGCGCGCCCCCCACTCGCGCGCGAGCAGGAAAAAGAAGAACGCCCCCAGGAAGTAGTAGAGGAGCAGCCAGGTCATCTCGGGCAACGGGACGACCTTGGCCACCAGCGCCAGCGGCCAGTCGGGCGGGTAGATCAGTGGATTGTAGGCCCCGCTCGCGAACGACGGCATGCCCAGGAACACGTACGGGTTCCACAGCGGATAGACGTGATCCTGATAGAGCGAGTGCTCGCCCATGCGCACGAACCCGACCGGAGCGGTGGCGTCCGGGGCGGCAAAGGTCTGGCCTTCGAGCGCCACCTGATGGAAGAGCAGCACCGTCAGCAGCGCCAGCAGCCCCGCGGCCCATCCCGCGCCGAGCACCATCGAGCGGGGCGCGGGGCGGGCTTTGCGAGCTTTCGGCGTGGGCTTTGGCATCCTCTTGCTCGCTCAGACCCGCGGCGCGAGCGTGCGCTCGATCTGGTCGACCATCCGGGCGGCGAGGCCCGACCAATCGTGAGGACGAGCCAGCGCCCGACAAGCCTCGACGTCGCGGCCGGCGTCCAGGGCGCGGCCGACGGCCGCCGCCATCTCGGCCGGGGACTGCGCGAATTGGAGCGAGGGAAGAACCGGGTCGAGATCCTGCACAGGCGTCGTGACGGTGGGAAGGCCGGCGGCCAGGAACTGATAGACCTTGTTGGGGTTAATACCCTGCACGTAGCGATCTTGAGCCCGGAAAGGTATCACACCCACGTCCAGGCCCTGCACGATGGCCGGCACCTGCTCGTAGGGTCGCGGCCCCAGCACCGCCACGCCTTCCCGCGCCGCCAACTCCGCCACCGACTTGGCCGTGGCCGGATCGGGCGGACCCACCAGCACCAGCGTCCCACCGCGCCGCGCGCGGCGCAGGGCTTCGAGCGCCTCGAAGTCCAGGAAGTGGGACAAGAGTCCGACGTATCCGATGCGCGGCCTCGGGAGCGCGTCGATCTCGGGCGGGACCGGGCGGGGGGCGGCGAAGTGCTCGAACTCGACCCCGTTTCCGATCAGGGTGATCGGGCGCGAGGTCTGTTGGGCCAGTACGCGGCGATAGAACTCGGAGACGACGAAAAAGGCGTCGACCTGATCGGCGGTGCGTTCCCAGTAGGGCCGTGCCCAGGCAGGAACGCCCGCGAACTGGAACGGGTTGTCGTTGTAATCGTAGAACGTGGCCCGCTTGGCGAGCCGCGACAGCGCCCCCGGGACGTAGATGTTGGACACGAGCACGACCGGGTCGAGCTCGACGCCCAGCGCCGACAGCTTGGCGCGCAGCCAGCGCTCCGCCCCCCACTCGATCGCCGCGCGGCCGATCGGCGTCGCCGTGGCGGCGTTGTAGAGCGCGCTGCGGGTACGGGTCTTGAGGAACGGCACCGTGAAGTAGGTGACCCGGCCCTCGCGCCGCGGCACCCACGGGTCGGCGGCGCTCTGGGCCGGCGGCTGGGCGTAGAAGATGCGCCAGCGCTCCGGGAATCGCGACAGCAAGAATTGCTTGCGCGTCCGGAAGTAGCCCCAGCGCACCTCGGCCAGGACGACGAGGTCCACTACGCGGTGAGGCCCTGGGCCTGGAGCTCGCGCGACGCGTCGTCCATGACCTGCTGGTAGGACAGGTGGAGGCCGGGGTGCATGAAGACGCGTGGCGTCGCCTCCACCACCCGCGGATCGACCGCCAGGTACTGTCGCGCCCAGGACTCGAGCGCGAGCCAGCGCCAGACTTGGAGTCCGATCGGCCGCCCCGCCAGGTACTGGTCGAGCGCCGCCGCGAGCGGGCCGGGCTCCAGCCATTCGTGGAGCGGGCCGGGCGTGAGCAGCCGGCGCTTGAGCTCGGCGCGCTCGCGGCCCCGCAGCCAGACGTCAGCCGGAGTCTCGAAGCCCATCTTGTCGCGGCGCAAGAGAACCGCGGCCGGAATGTGATCGGCCAGCGCGCGCCGCAGGATCGCCTTGGTGAACGACCCGTCGAGCTTGGCTTCGTCGGGCAAGGCGAACGCGAACTCGACCAGGCGGTAGTCGAGGAACGGCAAGCGGGTCTCGATCGAGAACGCCATGCTGTTGCGGTCTTCGTAGCGCAGGAGCGACGGCAGCAGCCGCTGCAGCAGGTCGAACGCCTGCTGGCGCGCGACTGCGCTGCGGAACCCGCGCGGCGGCGCGAGCCGGCCCTCGTGCGCGATGCGGCGCAAGGCGGGGCCCAGGACACGGTCCTTGCCCTGGCCGAACGCGCGCCGCAGCCGAGCGAACAGCCGCTTCGGAATCCACGACTCGAGCGTGAGCGCCAGCGCGTGCGTCGGACCGAGGCGCCGCGCCACGTCGCCGAAGCCCGCGGCGAACGCGCCGAGTCGACCGGAGGCCAGCAGGTCGCGCAGCCGGAGCGGGAGATAACGCTCGTAGCCGGCCAGGGTCTCGTCGCCGCCCTGGCCGTCGAGCAAGACGCGCAGGCCGGCCTGGTGCGCGAGCTCCATCACCTTCCATTGCGAGTACACGCCCGGCCCCGCGGTCGGCTCGTCCTGCTGAAACGTGAGTCGGTCGAGGATTGGCCACAGGTCGTCGCCGTCAGGAACCACCAGGTGCGAGATCGCGCCGCTCGATGCCACCGTGGCGCAGACGTAGGGCCGCTCGTCGAAGGCCGGGCCCTCGTCGTAGGCGCAGGTGAAGGCGTGCATGGGTTGTGGGGTCATCCGCGCCGCCGTGGTCACCACGGCGCTCGAGTCGGTGCCCCCGGACAGGCACGAGCCCACCTCGACGTCGGCGCGCATCCGGATTCGCACCGCGTCGGTGAACAGCTCGGCGAACTGCTGCGGCCAGTCCTGGGCGCGGCCCGCGGCGCGCCGCGCGGGATCGAGGCTCCACCAGCGGCGGATCCACACGCCGCCCGCGCTCACGCCCATCAGATGGCCCGGCGGCAGCGCGCGCACGCCCTCGAAGAAGGTCGCGGCCCGATGGTCGACCCAGTCGAGCGCCACCAGATCGCGCACGGCGGAGAGGCGGGGCGCGATGCGATGCGCCTGGGTCAACACCAGCGCTTTGGGCTCCGAAGCGAAGGCGAAGGTGCGACCGTCCCATTGATAGGCGAAGGGCTTGACTCCGAAGCGATCGCGCGCGCACAGCAGCTCGCGCGCCTCGCCGTCCCACAGCGCGATCGCGAACATCCCGTTCATGCGCGTGAAGGCATCGTGCTTCCAGCGGCGGTAGGCGGCGAGAATGACCTCGGTGTCGCTGGCCGAAGTGAAGCGCTCACCCAGCGCCTCGAGCTCGGCCTTGAGCTCGACGTAGTTGTAGATCTCGCCGTTGAAGACGATCCAGTGACGGGCTTCGCGGTCGCACATCGGCTGGTGCCCAGCGGGCGAGAGATCGAGGATCGACAGCCGGCGGAAGGCCAGGCCCAGGCCATAGGCGGCATCGGGCGCGCCATGACGCCGGCCGGGTGCGTAGGGATATCCACTGCGATAGGCCGCTGCGGGCGTGTCCGGGCCGCCCAGCGTGACCGCCTGATTCGAGCCCGGATCGATCAACACCATGCCCTCGTCGTCGGGCCCGCGGTGGCGCAGGATTTGTGACATGCGGCCGAGGCGGCCGAGATCGACGCGGTCGTCGAGTCGGAACAGGCCAGCGATTCCACACATCTCGGGCGCCTCCTATGCCTCGCGACCGACCCCGAGGGCGACCGCGAGGAGTGCCCATCCCGCCAGCGCGCCGAGCTTGAGCGCCCAGCCACTCGGCGTCGACGGCGCGTGCTGCACGGCGATCGCCAGAGCGAGCGCGACGACGAACAGCCCGAGCACCTTGGCGCCTCGAAACGGCAGTCGGTGGACGCGCTGGGCCACGACGTAGGTGGCGACCGCCAGGGTGACGTTGCCGAGCAGCGTCGCCTCCGACGCCCCCAGGCCGCCGCCGTGCGCCACCAGCAGCGCGTTGGCGACCAAGGCGACTAGAGCCGCCGCCGCCGCGGTCAAGCCCAGCCAATGCGTCTGGAGCGCGAGCTGGATGCCGAGACAGGCGACATAGTACGCACCGTACGCCACGGCGGCAAAAGTCAGCATCAACGCGGGCTGCGCAGCTTCTCGATATTCGGGGGGCACCGCCAGCGCGACGATCTCGGGCGCGAACGCCCCGATGGCGAGGGCCAACCCGCAGGCCACCGCCCCGTAGAGCGAGAAGATGCGCGCGAACAGTCGCGGCGCCTCGGGGGCCTGCGCGCGAGCGTGGGCGAACGGGAAGAAGGCGAGCGAGAACGCCGACACGCCCATCATCGCGACCGCGAAGAACTTGACCGCCACGGCGTACGTGCCGACCGCGCCCAGTCCGTGCGTGCGCTGGAGGAAGAAGCGATCGGCGGCCCCCACGACTCCGTAAGCCAGCGCCGCGGGCACCAGTGGCGCTCCGAACGACAGCATGCGGCGCAGCACGCGGCCGTCGAAGGAACGGGCGAGCGAGTGGCGGATCATGATCAGCCCGAGCAGCGCCGCGACCGCATCGCCGGCGAGCTTGCCGTAGAGCACGCCGGCGACGCCGAGATGCCGCCCCAGCACGAGGCCCAGCGAGGCGCATCCGGTGACCACCGTCTGCGCGACGTTGACCGTGATGAACTTCCAGGGCTGGAAGGTGACCCGCAGCACGTCGTTGGTGAACAACGTGAGCAGCGTGAAGGGCAGGGTGACGGCGCCGATGACGAGATACTTTCGATAGGCGGGCGATCCCATGATCACGGGCGCCAGCCCACCGGCGACACTCACGAGGACCAGCGAGACCCCGGCCGAGATCACGACCCGGAACCCCAACGAGGTCGCCACCATGCGGCGCCGCGCTTCGCGGTCGGGCTCCTGGTAGAAGAAGCGCACCAACGCACCGTCCATTCCGAACACCAGGAACACCACCACGAACTGCGTATAGGCGAGCACCAGGTCGCCCACGCCGTAGACGTCGCGCGTGAGCACGCGGGTGAGGATCGGCACCATCAGCAGCTGGACCGCGCGCCCGCTGACCTGGCCCAGCCCGTAGATCAGTGACTCGGCGGTGAGCCGCTTGAGCGCCTCACGCATGCGCCGGCCCCATGACCGGTTCGGAAACCCCGGCGCCCAGGCCGCGATAGAGACCGAGCAGGCGGCGCGCGATCACCGGCGCGGCGTGCTCGCGCTCGACGTAGGCGCGACTCGCCTCCGCCAGCGCGCGCCGGCGCGGCGCGTCGCTCAGCAGCTCGCCCAGCCGCTGGCCGAGATCCTCCTTGGTGCAGCGCACGATCGGACAACCGTGGAGCCGGGACTCGAAATCGTCACGGATGAAGCACAGCACCGGCTTCCCCATCGCCATCGCCTCCACGGCGACCATGCCGTACCAGCCCATGAAGACCTGATCCACGACCACGTCGGCCTGGGCCAGCGCGTCGCGCAGCTCGTGCCACGGCCGGCGCTCGACGATCTCGAATCGCACGTCGCCGAAGGCCGCGCGCAGCGTCTGGTAGGCGCGCTCGACGTAACGCGTGCCCTTGATCAGGCGATTGGTCGGAGCGTGGAGCACGAGGCGCGGTCGCTCCGCGGCGGGAGCGTAGGGATAGTGGGCGAGCTCGGCGGCGACGGGGAGATGCACGGCGCGCGCCGACACCGACTCCAGCAGATCCGGAGTCGAGACCAGCTCCGCGTCCGCGAAGCGCGCGGCGCTGCGGCGGATCCGTCGCTGGCGACTCGGCACGCAGAACGGATCGCACTCGGTGCAGGCCGCGTGGGCATGCGTCTCCAGCATGTGGGCGCGATCGCGGACGTCGCAGCCGTGGTAGTGGAACACCACCTTCTGGCCCAGTGCCGAGTAGAGCGGCAGATCGGGATTGTGCGGCGGAATCAGCGTGCGCCCGAAGTGGAAATGATAGACGTCGTAGCGTCCCGCGTGGCGCAGCAGGCTGCGCAGGTAACCCAGATAGCGCGGGCCCGGGGGCAGGTCGTCGTAGGCCCGCATCTCGTCCGGCGTGTATTGAGGAAAGCCTGGATTGTAGGCAAGCGAATGCGCCTCGACGCCCAGCTCACGCAGCGCGCGCGCCAGCACCGAAGCCTGGCCGGCGATCTCGGCCGGCGCGTGCAGCACGCGCAGCGTCATCGCGGTCTCCCGAACGGATTGGGCTTGCCGCACCAGGGGCAGCTCCACGTGCGCGGCCAGGGCCGCGGCGGGTCGACCACGGCGTGCTCGCCGCACTCGCGACAGACGTGGGTGACGCGCCGCATCACCGGCTCACGCCGCTCCGCCGGTGCGACGGTCTTGCGAAAGGTGAGCACGAAGTTGGCGTCTTTGGCGAGATCGATCCCGAACCCTCGATGCAGCCAGGCCAGGCCGTCGGTGAAGGCGCCCTGCAGCGGCTTGGTGCGGGGGTCGTTCATCCACGAGAAGCCGGCCGGCACGTGCGCCATGGCCTCGACCTCGAAGCCACGCGCCTCGAACAGGCGCAGCACCTGCTCGCGATCGAAGCGCTGCTGGTGCTCGAGGCGCTTGTTGAGCTTGAGCAGCGCGTACTTGGCGAAGTATCCGGCGAAGCGGTAGAGCCGGTCGTCGAAGGCCGCCGCCCGCGGCACCGCGAGGTAGAGGATGCCGCCCGGGCGGGTCACCCGCGCCAGCTCGTCGCAGCACGCTGCGAGCTCGGTGACGTGCTCGAGCACGTAGTGGCAGACGGTGAGGTCGAAGGCCGCGTCGCGCAGCGGGAGTCGCGCCAAGTCGCCACGAAAGATCCCGACCTGCTGAGCACTCGGCGGTGGACCGGGTGGGAACTTGAGGTCGAAGCCGATGATCCGCAGGTCGGTGCGCTCGCGATAAGGCCACGAGCCCGGACCGCAACCGGCATCGAGCACGCGAATCCCGGGCGGCGCGGTGGCGATCACCTCGCGCAGGAACAGCGGCGGCTCGAGCGGCGCCAGCGCCGGTTTCCTGACCCAGGGCTCCACGCTCACGGCATGGC
>JACXTT010004381.1_pt1 | contig 20998 bp, 21 predicted proteins | sample 9270951 | NCBI WGS metagenome assembly JACXTT01 (sample SAMN15532306, study PRJNA645909) | rock metagenome | isolation source: weathered quartz diorite | place: Puerto Rico | collected 2017-06-21
CCAGCCCGCCGGCGCGCCGATGGCAATGCCGAGCGCGATCCAGCCGGCGACCGCAGCGGCGCGCCACCAGGCCAAGCGTGGCGCCGCCGCCTGGGCGAGGCGCTCGGGCACCGGCTCCGACAGCATCGTTTCGTAGGCCGCGCGTACTTCCTGGCCAAGGCGCTGGTACGCCGCGACGCGCTCGGCTTCCTCCGGATGCGCGGCGAGCCATGCTTCCACCACCGCGCGGCGCTCGGACGTGAGCCGGCCGTCGGCGTGGGCCTGCAGGTCCGCTTCGCTGACCGGCAGCTCGCTCACTTAACCACCTTCAGTTTCGCCGGCGGGCTTTGCCCGAGCAACATGGAGCGCAGCTTCTCGCGCGCGCGAGAGAGGCGCGACATGACCGTGCCGATCGGAATGCCGAGCGTGCGCGCCACCTCTTCGTAGCTCATCTCTTCCAGCGTGACGAGCAACAGCACCGCGCGCTGATCCGCGGGCAGGCGCGCGATGGCGCGGTCTAGATCGCGCAACACGAGCGCATCGGGCTGCGTGCCGCGGCTCGCGAGCTCCGGCATCTCGTCGCCGAGTGGATCGGCGAAGCGCGTTGCGCGGATGCGGTTCACATGGACGTTGTGCATGACGGTGAAAAGCCAGGCGCGCAGGTCGGTGCCCTGCCGGTAAAGGTGCAGCTTCGTCCAGGCCCGCTCGAGCGTGTCCTGCACCAGATCGTCGGCGCCGGCGCGATCGCCGACCAGCGCGCGCGCATAGCGGCGCAGCCGCGGGATCAGCTCGACCAGGCGCTTCGCTTCATCCAGGGGGAACAGCCCTCCTCCTTCGGCTATTCCACGCTATTTGGGCTCGCCAGGCAATGGCGGCAGGCTGCGCAGATAGGCGACGAGCGCATCGAGATCAGGCGGCGCGAGCTTGCTCGTCGTATTCCGCACCACTTCGCTCATCGTGTCGCCGAGCACATCGCCATCGGGGAATAGTCCGCTCGTCAGGATGTCCTTCAGCTCGCCGTCGCTGTAGCGCTTGAGCCGCGTCGGCGTGAGATTCGGCGCCGCGGTGCCCTCGCCCAGTTTCGCTCCGGCGAGGTAGCGGTCCTTCTTCGGTCCGCCGAGCCAGTTGCGCGGCGTATGGCATTCGCCGCAGTGGCCAAGCGCCTGCACGAGGTACGCGCCGCGATTCACCAGCGCGCTTTTGCCCGGATCGGGCTGGAACGGGCCCGGCGTGAAGAACAGCCACTTCCAGATAAAGATCAGGAATCGCCAGCGGAAGAAAAAGCCGAGCTCATGCGGCCGGCTCGGCTGCGCGCTCGGCTTGAGCGTACGCAGATACGCCCACAGGTCGCGCAGGTCCGCATCCGTGATGCGCGTGAACGAGGGATACGGAAACGCCGGGAAGTAGTGCGCGCCATCGGGGCGCCGGCCTTCGCGCATCGCGCGCATGAAATCCGCGACTGACCAGCGTCCAATGCCCGCTTGCGGATCCGGCGTGATGTTCGGGCCGTAAAACGTGCCGAAGGGCGTCTTGAGCGCGCGGCCGCCGGCGTAGGGCACGGCGCCCTGGCGGGTCTCGGTATGGCAGCCGATGCAGCCGCCGGCGGCGGCGAGATATTCGCCGCGCTTGGCATCGCCTTGCGCCGCTGCGACGCCCGCGCCGAGCAGAAAAAAAAGCCCCGCGAGCGCGGGGCCTTTCGCGAAGCTCAATCGCTATTGCTTTTGGCGGAAACTCTCGTGGCAGCCGCCGCAGGCTTTGCCGACGGCGCCAATCTGCGCCTTGACTGCGTTTTCGTCGCCGCTCTGGCTCACCTGATAGAGCTTGTGCGCCTCGTTTTCGAGGCGGGCAGCCGCGTCCTTGAATTTATCCTGCTGCTCCCAGATCGCGGGCAGGGCATTGCTGCCCTTCACGTCCTTGGTGCTCGGATCGAAGGTGTCCCACGGCATGCGGGTCAGGTTGTCGAGGAAGGCGGCATTGCGCTTCACGATGTCCGCGTTATAGGGCGCCTTGCCTTGCGCCATGGCCGCGAGCGGCCCGAAGTACTTGCCCTGCAAAGTCATCACCGACTGGCGCTGCTTCACCAAGAGCTCGGGCTTCACCTGCGCGAGCGCGCCGCCGGTCACGACACCGAACGACAAGGCCAGCAGTACTGCAACATTGCTTCTTCTCATTGCGTTCTCCTCCTGGGTGAGTATCCGAGCGCGAACACCGTGCGAGCGCGCCTATTCCGCTAGGGCCTCAGCCCCGCGGCGTATTCGGCCACGGCGCGGATCTGACCGTCGTTCATGTGCGCGGCGACGCCGCGCATCACGCCGTTGCGGTCATTGGTGCGCTTGCCTTCGCGAAAGGCGGTGAGCTGCGCGGCGATGTATTCGGCGAACTGGCCCGAGAGCCGCGGGAACTGCGCCGGGATCCCGGCGCCTGCCGGGCCGTGGCAGCCCGCGCAGGCGGGGATGCCGTGGACCGAATCGCCGCCGCGCCAGAGCTTCTGCCCAAGCGCGGCGAGATCCTTGTCCGCAGCCGCGGCCGGCTTCTGCGCCTGTCCCGCGTAGTAGGCCGCGAGCCCCTTCATGTCCGCGTCGGAGAGATTGGCCACCATGCCGTTCATGATGGCGCTCTCGCGCACCGGCTTATTGCCATCCTGGGACTTGAAGTCGAGCAGCTGCTTCTGCAGGTACTCGGGAATCTGTCCGGCGATCTTCGGGTTGGCGGGCGCCACGCTGTTGCCGTCGGCTCCGTGGCACGCCGCACAGACTTGCGTCGCGACCGCCCGTGGCGTGTTTTGGGCAAACGCTCCACCAGCCGCAAACAGTGCGGCAGCGAGCCCCAATGCGCGCTTCATCCCCGGGTCCCCGATGCGAAAGGCGCGATTTTATTAGAATTCCCCGCCTTCCATGTCGGTCTTCGCGCACGCGGCGTTTCTGCGCGCCGCCGGCCGCGGCTCCGAGCTGCCGCCACCGGGGCCGCCCGAGATCGCGTTCGCGGGCCGCTCAAACGTCGGCAAGTCGAGCGCAATCAACGCGCTCGTCGGCAGGAAGGCGCTCGCTCGCAGCAGCAAGACGCCGGGACGCACGCAGACGATCAACTTCTACGCGCTCGCCGAGGCGCGCCTCGTCGACTTGCCCGGCTATGGCTACGCGCGCGTGCCGCAGGCGCTGCGCATGCAGTGGCGCGAGCTCGTGGGCGCATACCTGCGCGCGGCGAGAAAACTGATCGGGGTGGTACTGTTGATGGATGCTCGCCATCCGCTCACGGCGCTGGATGAGCAGCTCATCGACTGGCTTGGCGATGCGCGGTTGCTCGTGCTGCTCACGAAAGCAGACAAGCTCTCGCGCAGCGCGCAGCAGCAAATCCTTGCGCAAGTGCGCCAGCGTCTTCGTCGCCACCAGGTGACGCTCTTTTCGAGCGTAACGCGACAAGGCGTCGAGGAATGCCGCGGCCTGCTCGAGCAGTGGCTGCAAGCAGGCCACGAAAATAAAAAGCCCCCGGTAAAGGGGATGTAACCGGGGGCAAAAACGCCTTAACTTTGGGATTAAGGCACCCGCTCAGGGAGGAGAAGCGGGAGACGATCAAGTCGTCTGCAGGGTAAGATGGCCCCGCCGGGGAAAAGTTCAACCCCCCAACAAAGCTAAAAAACCCAACCGCGATGAAGGTCTACGGCAGCTTCCCCGCTGTGCGGATGCGACGCATGCGACGCGCGGAATTCTCGCGTCGCTTGATGCGCGAGAGCGTGCTCACCGCCGACGACCTGATCTATCCGGTCTTCATCATCGACGGCAAAGTCCGCACGCAGAAAGTGGATTCCATGCCGGGCGTCGAGCGCCTCACCGTCGAGCGCTTGCTGCCGCTCGCTGAACAATGCCTCAAGCTCGAGATCCCCGCCATCGCGCTGTTCCCGGCAATCGACGCGCGGCTCAAGACGCCCGACGGCCGCGAGGCGTACAACCCCAAGGGCTTAATTCCGCGCGCCGTAGCGGCGCTCAAGAAACGATTCCCCGAGCTCGGCGTGATGACCGATGTCGCGCTCGATCCGTATACCTCGCACGGGCAGGATGGTGTGATCGACGACCAGGGCTACATCCTCAACGACGAGACGCTCGACATTCTGGTGAAGCAGGCGCTCGTGCAGGCTGCCGCCGGCGTGGACATCGTCGCGCCCTCAGACATGATGGACGGCCGCATCGGCCGCATCCGCGCCGCGCTCGAAGAGGCGGGCCACATCCATACGCTGATCATGGCCTACTCGGCGAAGTACGCTTCCGGCTTCTACGGGCCCTTCCGTGATGCGGTCCGCTCCGCCAAATTCCTCGGCAAGAGCAACAAGAAGACTTACCAGATGGACCCGGGAAATTCCGACGAGGCGCTGTGGGAAGTCGGCCTCGATCTGGCCGAAGGCGCCGACATGGTGATGGTGAAGCCGGGCCTGCCGTATCTCGACATCGTGCGGCGCGTGAAGGACGAGTTCCGCGCGCCGACTTACGTGTATCAGGTGTCGGGCGAGTACGCGATGCTGCGCGCCGCGATCGCCAACGGCTGGCTGCCCGAGTCCTGCGTCATGGAAGTGCTGCTCGGCTTCAAGCGCGCCGGCGCCGACGGCGTGCTCACCTATTTCGCGCTGGACGCCGCGAAGGCGCTCGCCAAACGCTAGGCCGGCAGTAAGCGCACGCCGCGCGCTTCACGCTCGCCGCGCAGGCCGCGGATGCGCAACGCCGCGCTTCGTTCCCACTCAATCGTCTCCGGCACCGCATCAAACGGTTTCTTTGCCGCGAGCGAAACGCCGACCAGCTTCGCTGCGCCGTTCGCATGCGTCTGCCATTCGCGCCGCCAGACGAGCTTGCGTGTCAGGTGCTGACAGATGAAAACGCTGGGCGTGCCGTCGATCTGCACCAGTCGGAACCGCGCCACGCCGCCGTCCACCGGTCGCGAGAGATCCAACGGCGACTTCGCGGGCACGCCGTGCGCGCGCAGCTCCGCATATGCGGCATCAGCATCACGCGCCGATAGCGCGATGGCCGCCAAGCCGTCGCCGTGCTCGCGCAGGAAGCGCCGGTAGTAATCGAGCCATGGGTGCTCTACCGGCGCGGCAAGCAGCTCGACATAGGTACCGCCGAACATGATGCAGTGATTCTGCGAGCCGAGGCTGTGTAAGCCGCGCGGCGTGAGCGTGAAGCCGAGCGCACGAAAGTTCGCCGCCGCGGCGTCGAGATCGCGCACCGCGATTACCGCGTGATCAATGGCGAGTTGCAGCGGCAAGCGTCTTGAGGAAGCGCTCCGGCGGCTGGTAGCCGATCACCCGCAAGCCCGGGATCTCGCGTCCTGCGGCGTCGAAGAAGATGATGCCGGGTGGTCCGAAGAGCGAGAAGCGCTTCAGCAGCTCGCGGTCCGCGGCGTTCGCCGCGGTGACATCGGCTTGCAGCAGCAGCACGTTCTCGAGCTCCTTGCGTACGCGCGCGTCCGTCAGCGTGAGCTTCTCCATCTCCTTGCACGACACGCACCAGTCGGCATAGAAGTCGAGCATCGCCGGCCGGCCCGCCATGCGCAGCTTCTCGTCGAGCTCCGTCGTCGAGCTCACTCGCACCCATGGTGTTGCGGTGTGCGCAGACCGCTCGCCGACCGCCAATCCCACGGTGAGCGCGACGGCGGCCAGCAGTGCGGCCGCGCCGGCGATTCTGCCGAGCCGCCCGTGGCGCAAGAGATAGGCGCCGGCGCCGGTCGCGAGTGCCGCCCACGCCAGCGTTTCGAGCCATGCAGGCATCACCGGGCTGATGATCCAGAGCGCCACCGCGAGCAGGAGCAGGCCGAAGAGCCGGCGCACGACGACCATCCACGCCCCGGCTTTCGGCAGCAGCGCGCCCTCGGATACGCCGACGGCGATGAGCGGCAGGCCCATGCCGGTGGCGAGCGCGAAGAGCGCCGCGCCGCCGAGGACCACATCGCCGGTGCGCGAAATCTGCAGCAGCGTGCCGGCGAGCGGCGCAGAAACGCAGGGACTCACGATCACCGCGGAAAAGACGCCCATCGCCGCTACCGAGGCGATGCGGCCGCCGCGCAGCTGCTCCTGGCTGGTATATAGCCGCTGATGCAGAAAACCCGGCAGACGCAGCTCGTAGAGCCCGAACATCGAGAGCGCTAGCAGGACAAAGATGAGCGCGAAGGCGCCCAGCACCCAGACATTCTGCAAGTACGCGGCGATGAGCGATCCCGCGTATGCCGCGCCGATACCGGCGAGTGCGTACGTGAGCGCCATGCTGAGAACGTAGATGAGCGACAGCGCGAGCGCGCGCGACTTGGTGAGGCGCGGGCCTTCGCCGGCGATGATGCCCGAGAGAATCGGAATCATCGGCAGCATGCACGGCGTAAAGGCGAGCAGCAGCCCGAGCACCAGGAAGCCGCCCAGCACCAGCGCGAAATTGCCCTGCAGCAGGCGCGCGATCTCTGTATCGCTCGCGTAGAGCGAAAGCGTCGGCTCGCCGGGCACGCCCGCGGCGCGCAGCGTCGCGTGAGACTCCATCGGCACATAGCACACGCCGGCATCGGCGCAGCCTTGCGATACCACCTTGAGCTCGTAGGGGCCGTCGCCCTGCACGGGGACGCGGATGCTGACCCGGTTGCGATAGATCGGCATGTCGCCGAAAAACTCGTCCTTGTGCGGAATCGCCGCAGGGAATTCGGGCTTGCCGAGCTGCACGCTGCCAGTCGCGGCGAAGCGGAAGCGATCGCGATACAGGTAGTAGCCATCCGCGATCGCGAAGCGCACGTCCACGGCACCGTCGGCCTCGTGCGCCGTGAAGCGAAAGGCCTGCTCGGGCTCGAGCAGCTCGGCCGCGCTCGCCGCCAGCGCGGCGAGCAGTGCAACCAGGAATAGGAGCGCTCTCAAGTTTTCGTTTCGGCGGCGACCCAGTCGAGATAAGCCGGCAGGCCGCGCTCGATTGAGACCGCGATGATCTCGGGAAGTTCGTACGGATGCCCGGCGTGCAGCTCGCGCTCCAGCGCGGCATAGCGCTCGAGCGTCGTCTTGATGAGCATCGGATGCTCTTCGTCGTGCTGCACCGCGCCCTTCCAGCGATATACCGAGCGGCAAGGCGCGAGGATATTGACGCAGGCGGCGAGCTGCTTTTCGACCAGCGTATCGGCCAGCCGCTCCGCCGCGGCGCGCTCCGGCAGATTAGTGAATACCAATAGCGTGCTCATGGCGCAGTCCTTCGTATACGGTGGGGTAGCGCAGCCGCACGCCGAGCACCTGCTTCAGGCGCGCGTTGTTTAGTCGCCGCGACCCCTGCATAAATGACAGCAGCTCCGGCGCCACGAGCGCGGCGATGCGGGCGCGCGGCACGCGTGGCGGACGTGGCAGGCCGGCGTGATCGGCGACGAGATCAAGCCAGTCGCCCATCAAGAGTTCGGTGTCGTCCGCGACGTTATAGACGCCGGCCGGCGCATCGGGCTCGAGCGCGCGCGACACCGCGGCAGCAAGATCGTCGGCCTGGATATGGCTTGTGTAGACGTCGTCCTCCCGGCGCAGGACCGGGACCCGCGAGCGCAAGCGCTCGAGCGGCAGCCGGTCAGCCGCGTAGATGCCCGGCGCACGCAGCATGACGAGCGCCACGCCACGCGCCGCGCACCAGCGCTCGAGCTGCCGCTCAGCATCGGCACGGCGCCGGGCCCGCGGCGTTTGCGCATTCAATGGCCGCGTCTCGTCGACCCGTTGGCCGGCGCAGTCCCCATACACGCCGCTCGTGCTTAAATAGACGACCCGCTTTGGCATCACCTGCTGCTCGTCCAGCGCTGCGAGCAGATTTGCGGTGCGTGAATCGCGCTCTCCCTGTAGCGGCGGTGGCGCGCAGTGCAACAGCGCGTCGGCCGCGCTCAGCGCGAGCGTTGCGCGATGGTCGAGATCGAAGCCGGCGTGCCGCGAAAGGCCGGTAATGGCGTAGCGCGGCGCGAGCAAAGGCGTCGCGCGGCGCGCGATGTCGCCGTAGCCGACGATCAGAAGACGCTGCATGCGGCTATTTTATTCGCCGAGGTAGGCCTCACGGACGCGCGGGTTGTCGAGGAGCTCGGCGGACCGCCCGGCAAGCGCGATGGCGCCCGATTCCATGACATAGCCGCGCTGCGAGATCTCGAGCGCAAGCCGCGCGTTCTGCTCGACGAGAAAGATCGTCACCCCCTGCGCAGCGATGTCGTGCACCAGCTCGAAGATCTTCGCCACCATCATCGGTGCGAGCCCCATCGACGGCTCATCCAGCAGCAGGAGCTTGGGCCGCGCCATCAGCGCTCGTGCAAGCGCGAGCATCTGCTGCTCGCCGCCGGAGAGTGTGCCGGCAATCTGGCGCCGGCGCTCGGCCAGGCGCGGAAAGCGGGCGTACTGCGCGGCCGCGTCACCGCCGCCGTGCGCGTAAGCGCCCATCGCGAGGTTCTCCTCGACCGTGAGCTGCGCGAAGATGCCGCGCCCCTCGGGCACCATGACGAGACCCTTGCGCGGCAGCTCGTGCACCGGCGCGCGGCTGATGTCCTCGCCGCAGTAGCGTACCGTCCCGTTCTTGGAGCCGACCAGGCCGCAGATCGCTTTCAGCGTCGAGGTCTTGCCGGCGCCGTTCGCGCCGATGAGGCACACCAGCTCGCCTTCGGCGATGTCGAGATCCACACCTGCCACGGCGCGGATGCCGCCGTAATGCACGTCGAGATGGCGCACTTCAAGCAGCACGCGGCGTGCCGAGATAGGCTTCGATGACTTTCGGATCGCGCTGCACGACCGCGGGCGCGCCCTCGGCGATCTTCTGGCCGTAGTCGAGCACCATCACCCGGTCGCACACGTTCATGACGAGGCGCACGTCGTGCTCGATCAAGAGCACGGTGATGCCCTCGTCGCGGATGCGGCGGATCAGCTTGCCGAGCGCGAGCCGCTCCGCCGGGTTCATGCCGGCCGCCGGCTCATCTAGGGCGAGCAGGCGCGGCTCGGTGGCGAGCGCGCGGGCGATTTCGAGCCGGCGCTGATCGCCGTACGGCAGGCTGCCGGCGCGGTCGTTGGCCCGCGCCCGGATGCCGACGTAGTCGAGCAGCGCAAGCGCGCGCGAAAGGATGTCGCGCTCCTCGGCGAGCGTGCGGTGATTGCGTAGCACGGCGCCGAACACCCCGGCCCGCGTGCGCACGTGCCGGCCGATCATGACGTTCTCGAGCGCCGACAGGTTGGCGAACAGCCGGATGTTCTGAAACGTGCGCGCGATGCCGGCGGCGGCGATGTCGTGCGGCGCGAGGCCGGTGATATCGCGGCCAGCGAAGCGAAACCTGCCCGCGTCCGGCGCGTATACGCCGGTAAGCAGGTTGAAGAGGGTGGTCTTGCCGGCACCGTTGGGACCGATCAGCCCGTAGATCTCGCGCGGCGCGATGGCGAACGACACGTCTTCCAGCGCCTGCAGTCCGCCAAAGCGCTTCGCCGCGCCCGTGACTTCGAGGAGCGCGTTCATGTGGCGTGCTCGGTGAGCTCGCGCTTTCTCACCGCCGAAGGAAGGAGGCCCGCAGGGCGGAAGAGCATGATCAGCACGAGCGCGAGGCCAAAGAGCAGCATGCGGATCACTTCGGGCTCCATGAGCGTGCGGCCGAAGAGCGCCACCTGCAGCGGCTCCACCGTCCAGCGCAGGAGCTCCGGCGTAAAGGAGAGCAGCAGCGCGCCGAGGATCACGCCCCAGACGTTGCCCATGCCGCCGAGCACGACCATGGACACCACCATGATGGACTCGACGAGCACGAAGCTCTCCGGCGAGATGAAGGCCTGGATCGCCGAGAACATGCCGCCGGCGATGCCGCCGAAGGTCGCGCCCATGGCAAAGGCGAGGAGCTTCATGTTGCGCGTGTTGATGCCCATGGCACGCGCCGCGATCTCGTCCTCGCGGATCGCCTCCCACGCGCGGCCGATGCGTGAGTTCTGCAGGCGCAGGTTGACCACGATGACGCCGAGCATGACCAGCAGCAGCAGGTAGTAGTACTTGATCGGGCCGCTGAAATCGAGGCCGGCGATGGTCTCGGCGCTCGAAAAGCTGAAGCCATCGATATGGAACGGGTCGATGCGCGCCACGCCTTGCGGCCCGTTCGTGATGTTCACGGGCCGCGACAGGTTGTTGAGGAAGATGCGCACGATCTCGCCGAAGCCGAGCGTCACGATCGCCAGGTAGTCGCCGCGCAGCTTGAGGGTAGGCGCGCCGAGCAGCACGCCGAAGAGCGCGGCGATCGCGGCGCCGATCGGCAGGATGATCCAGAACGGCAGGTGCAGGCCGAAGTGCGGGCTCGCGAGCAGCGCGTAGGTGTAGGCGCCCACGGCGTAGAACGCGATGTAGCCGAGATCCAGCAGCCCGGCGAAGCCGACGACGATGTTGAGCCCGAGCGCGAGCAGCACGTAGAGGATGGCGTAGTTCGTGATGCGCACCCAGGTCGTGCCGATCTGGGCGAGCGCGAAGGGCAATACGGCGAGCGCGAGCGCGACGAGCGCCACGCCCACCCAGCGCTTCATGCGCGCTCTCCGACACGCTCGCCCAGCAGTCCGGACGGGCGGAGCACCAGCACCAGGATAAGGACGATGAACGCGAACACGTCCTGGTAGTTGGAACCGAACAGCACGAAATTGCCGCCCGCCGCACAGTCTTCGATGCGCGGCGCCAGCGTGTCGTATGCGCAGAGGTTGGTGAGATCGCCGATGTAGCCGGCGCCGAGCGCCTCGACGATGCCGAGCAGCACGCCGCCGAGCATCGCGCCGGGGATGTTGCCGATGCCGCCGAGCACGGCGGCCGAAAATGCTTTGAGCCCGAGGATCGAGCCCATGGTGTACTGCGCGATGCCGTAGTAGGTGCCGAACAGCACGCCGGCGACCGCACCGAGCGCCGCGCCGATGATGAAGGTGGCGGCGATGATGCGGTTGATGTCGACGCCCATCAAGCCCGCCACCTGCGGATTCTGCGCGGTGGCGCGCATCGCGGTGCCGAGCGGCGTGCGGTACACGAGGATCGCGAGCGCAGCCATCATGCCGAAACAGATCGCGAGGATGGCGATCTGCACGGTGGTGATCGCCGCGCCGCCGATGAAATAGGTCTGCGAAGCGATGATCTGCGGGAACGCCAGCACGTTGCGGCTCCAGATGAGGAGCGCCAGGTGCTGCAGGATGATCGACACGCCGATCGCCGTGATGAGCGGCGCGAGGCGCGGCGCGTGGCGCAGCGGCCGGTAGGCAAGCCGCTCCATGGCGTAGCCGACGACCATGCACACCGGGATGGCGCACGCCGTGCCGATCAGCACGATCACGAGCGGCGGCAGCCCGGAGGGCACGAGCGCGTTGATCACCGTGAACGCCACCATCGCGCCGATCATCACCACTTCGCCGTGCGCGAAGTTGATGAGCTGGATGATGCCGTAAACCATCGTGTAGCCGAGCGCCACGACGGCGTACACGCTTCCCGCGGTGAGGCCATTGATGACCTGCTGCAGAAACGTGTCCACGGGCGGCAAGCCTACCAAAAACAAAAACGGCACCACGCAGGTGCCGTTTTGTGCGAGCGCGAGGCGCGCTTACTTGGCCATGGTCTTCACGAACTCGTCGTACGCCATGGTCTTGCCGCTCTTGATCACCGCTATCGGCTCGATCTTGCCGCCCTTCATGGTGAAGATCGTCATCTCGGCGTCCTTGCGGTCGCCTTTTTCATCGAACTGGATGACGCCGCTTGCGCCGGTGTAGCTGATCTTCTGCAGCTCGGGCAGATAGACCTTCGGATCGCTGGAGCCCGCCTTCTTCATCGCCTCGATCAGCAGGTTCGCCGCATCGTAGGTGAAAGGCGCGTAAAGGATCGGGTCCATGTTGAAGCGCTTCTTGTACGCGTCGAGGAACGCCTTCGACGCCGCCTGCGGCGGGATGCCGGCCTGCGAGCAGAGCAGGCCCTCGGACGCTTCGCCCGCCAGCTCCTTCATCTTGTCGGTGCAGGCGCCGTCGCCAAAGGAGAACACCGCCTTCATGCCGAGCTCGCGGCCCTGCTTGAGCAGCGGCCCGCCAGTGGCATCCATGCCGCCGTAGAACACGGCATCCGGTTTCTGCCCGCGCAGCTTCGTGAGCACGGCCTTCCAGTCGGTGGTCTTGTCGGTGCCCTTCTCGCGCGGCAGGACCTTGATCTTCGCCGCCCGCAGCGTCTTTTCGACCTCGTTCGCAATGCCCTCGCCGTAGGCGGTGGCGTCGTCGATCACGGCGACGAGCTTCGGCTTTTTCTCGGTGGCGAGGTAGCTCGCGATCGCCGGCCCCTGCTGGTCGTCGCGGCCGACGACGCGGAACTGGTTCTTGAAGCCCTGCTCGGTGAGCTTCGGGTTGGTCGCCGAGCCGGAGATCACCGGGATGCCGGCCTGGTTGTAGATCGGCGAGGCCGGGATCGAAGTGCCCGAGTTGAGGTGACCGACCACGCCGACGGCCTTCGCGTCGACGAGCTTCTGCGCCACCGTCGTGCCGACCTTGGGATCCGCCTGGTCGTCTTCCGCCAGCAGCGTGAACTTGACCTCCTTGCCGCCGATCTTGACGCCCGCCGCGTTCGCCTCTTCGACCGCGAGGCGCGCGCCGTTTTCGTTGTCCTTGCCAAGGTGCGCAATGCCGCCGGTGAGCGGGCCGACATGGCCGATCTTCACCTGCGCCGCGCCGGTCGCCTTGGGTGCCTCCTTGCTGCAGCCGGCGAGCGCGAGCGCGACGGCGAGCGCGGAAAGCGCAAGCTTGCTGTTGTTCATTGGACTCTCCGAGGTGTGTCGCTTTTGGGAGCGGATATCTTAACTCCGCCCCTCCTCGGAAATCGATCGCTTCAGGCTATTTCTGCGACAGGATCCACTTAACCAGCGCCTTGATATCGCTATCGGGCACCTGGCTGTTCGGCGGCATCGGAATCTGGCCCCACACGCCCTGGCCGCCCTTCTTCACCTTCTCGAAGAGCTTCGCTTCGGACTTCGGGTCGCCGCTGTACTTCGCCGCCACATCCTTGTAGGAAGGGCCGACCAGCTTCTTGTCCACGGCATGGCAGGCGAAGCAGTTGTGCTTCTTCGCCAGCTCTTCTTGCGCATACGCGGGCAGCGCGGCAGCCAGCGCGAGGACGATTACAGCTCGCTTCATGATTTCTCCTTGCAGGCAGTCTTCAATTGTATGAGGTCGTTCATGGGTTCCAAGCACATAACGCCGCGGCACAGCCAGCCGTTGACAGGCTCGGGGCGCGGCGGCTTGTCGAGCGTCGCCGGCAGATCGCGCATGCCGTCGGGCAGCGCGAGCACCACGGCATCGGGCAGGTATTCGCGCGCAAAGTCGTCACGCCAGCGCGCAAGCTCGTCCCCGCGGCCGCGCAGCACGAGCACCTTCGGCGGCGCGAGCTGTTCCGCGAGCGCAATCGTCATCGCCGCCCAGCCGGCCGGGTAGTCGCGCATCTGCGGGTAGAAGAGCGCGAGCGTGCGCTCGGCGGCGCGCGCATAGCGCGCCTCGCCGGTCAGCGCCGCAAGCCGGCCAAGCGACCAAGCGGCGATCGCGTTTCCCGCCGGCATCGCCTGGTCCTGGCCGGGCTTCGGCCGATGAAACAGTCGCTCATGGCTTGATCCGGTGAAGTAGAAGCCGCCGGACTCGCGGTCTTCGAATTCGGCGAGCAGCACATCGGCGAGTTGCGTCGCGAACTCGAGGTCGGCGCCCGAGAACTGCGCCTGCATCAGCTCGAGCAAGGCCGCGATGAGCAACGCATAATCGTCCAGGTAAGCGTTGAGGTGGGCCCGCCCATTCTTGTACGTCGCCAGCAGCCGGCCATCGCGCCACATTTGGCCGCGGATGAAGTCGAGCGCCCGCCTGGCGGAGCCTAGCCACGCCGCTTGCTGGAACACGCGCGCGGCATGCGCCATGCCGCGAATGGCGAGCGCGTTCCAGGAAATGAGCACCTTCTCGTCGCGCCCCGGCCGCACGCGCTTTTCGCGCGCCGCGAACAGCTTGCGCCGCGCTGCCTCGATTACCTCGGTGTCGCCCTGCGCGAGCGGCGCCGCGACCCGCAGGTGCCAATGTCTTCCCTCGAAGTTTGGCGGCGCGTCGAGGCCGTAGCGAAGCGCGAACACGCGGTATTCGTCGGCGCCGAGCAGCGAACGGACTTCGTCGCGGTCCCACACATAGAACTTGCCTTCCTCGTGCTCGCTGTCGGCGTCGAGCGAGGAGTAGTAGCCGCCTTCCGGGGATTGCATCTCGCGCATCAGCCACCCGGCGGTCTCCGCCGCCGAGCGGGCATAAAGCTCCGCGCGCGCGACGAGCCAGGCATCGGCGAGCAAGCCAAGGAGCGGCCCGTTGTCGTAGAGCATCTTCTCGAAGTGCGGGATGGCCCACTGCGCATCGACGCTGTAGCGGCAGAAACCGCCGCCCAGCTGATCGTAGATGCCGCCCTCGCACATGCGCTCGAGCGTGACGAGCGCGATGTCCTTCTCTCCCTCGCGCAAGCAGAGCTCGAGATCCGTGGGATGCGGGAACTTCGGAGCGCGACCGAAGCCACCGAGCGCAGCGTCGAAATTGGCGCGCAGGTTGTCGAGCATCGCGCGCACCACCTCGGGCGAGAGCTCGCCGGGCTGCGCCGCCGCTTGCGGCAGCGTGCGCGCGAATGCCTGCAGCACCTGCTCGTTCTGCGCGCTGATGTCGGGCCGCCGCTCGCGCCAGATCGCGGCGATGCGCTCGCACAGATCGGGAAACGCCGGCATGCCGTAGCGCGCCTGCTTCGGAAAATAGGTGCCGCCGAAGAACGGCGCGCCATCGGGTGCCAGGAACATGGTGAGCGGCCAGCCGCCGGGCCGCTGCGCGAGCATCTGATGCGCGCTCTGGTAGATCTGGTCGAGGTCGGGCCGCTCCTCGCGATCCACCTTGACGTTGACGAACAGCCGGTTCATCACATCGGCGACCGCCGGGTCCGCGAAGCTCTCATGCGCCATCACATGGCACCAATGGCACGCCGAGTAGCCGATGGATAGAAGGATCGGCTTGTCTTCGCGCCGCGCGCGCTCGAGCGCTTCGGGTCCCCACGGGTACCACTCGACCGGGTTATCGGCGTGCTGCTGGAGGTAGGGCGAAGTCTCGGCGGCGAGGCGGTTGGCCATTGCAGGCCTCGCGTTGCGGCGATCAGCGCACCGGGCGCGTGAAGGGGAAGATCTTGGTGAAGCCGAGGATGTCGGTAAGGAGCAAGATCAGGAAGACCAGCACGACGGCGGTGATCAGGTCGCCGCCCGCCGGCAGGCTGTCGATCTTCGCGGCGAGGGCGGCCGCCTCCTCGTCGCTAAGCGCGGCGACGCGGGCCTTTACATCGGCCGCGCTTACGCCGTACGCCTCGAGCCGCGCCTGCACATCGGCGCGCTCGAGCAGCCGCTCCACGTGGGCGCGCTGCGAGCCGGCAAGCGCGCTGTCCGTAGCCACCATGGCGGCCTGCGACGGTAACGGCATGGCAATGGAGATGACGAGCAGAGTTGCGATAAATCGGCGCATCTTGGGGATCATGCGAACTCCGTGAGGTTTCCGAGGCGCGCGCAGCTTAGCATTTGTAGGAATGACAAACCAGCATCCTGACGACGTGCTTGCCTTCTGGTTCGGCGAAGGCGCCGATTACGGCAAGCGCCACAAGCGCTGGTTCGTAAAGGATCCAGCGTTCGATGCCGAGATCGCGCGGCGGTTCCTCGATCTGCACGAAGACCTCGCCGCCGGTCGCCGCTGGCTGGACAGCTCGCGCGCCTGCCTCGCGCGCATCCTCGTGCTCGACCAGTTTCCCCGCAACATGTTTCGCTACACGTCGCGCGCCTTTGCGACGGATGCGCTCGCACTCGAGACGGCGCGCCATGCCGTCGACAACGGGTATGACTGCGAGCTTCTCCCGGTGGAGCGGCTATTCGTCTACCTGCCGTTTGAGCATAGCGAGCGGCTCGAGGACCAGGAGCGAGCGTGCGAGCTCTGCAAGCCGCTTGCCGCCTTTCCCGAAACGAACGACGCGCTACGCTATGCCATCGCGCATCGCGACATCGTCCGGCGCTTTGGCCGCTTTCCACACCGCAACGCGGTCCTCGGGCGCGACAGCACGCCCGCGGAGGTCGAATTCCTCAGGCAGCCCGGCTCAAGTTTCTGAGTCGGTGATCGCGCCGCGCGAAGCCGTCGAGACGAGCTTCATATACTTCGCGAGCAGGCCCCGCGTATAGCGCGGCTTGGGCGGCTTCCACTTCTTGCGTCGCGCGGCGAGCTCGCGCGCCGGGATGTTGAGCTGGACCAGCCGCTTTTTCGCATCGATGGTGATGGAATCGCCTTCCTTCACCAGCGCAATGTTGCCGCCGACGTACGCCTCCGGCGCGACATGGCCCACCACCATGCCCCAGGTGCCGCCCGAGAAGCGGCCGTCGGTGAGCAGTCCCACCGATTCGCCGAGCCCCTGCCCGATCAACGCGGAAGTCGGCGCAAGCATTTCCTGCATGCCGGGGCCGCCTTTCGGTCCTTCGTAGCGGATGACGATGACGTCGCCGGCCTTGATGCGCTTGGCGAGAATCGCTTCCATGCACGCGGGCTCCGAATCGAACACCCGCGCCGGGCCGGTGATCGTCGTGCTTTTCAGCCCGGCGATCTTGGCAACGCAACCCTCGGTCGCGAGATTGCCCCTGAGGATCGCAAGATGCCCTTGCGGGTGCAGCGGCCTGTCGAGCGGGCGAATCACGTCCTGGTCGGCGCGCGGCTTCGCCGGCACATCCTTCAGCTCCTCGGCGAGCTTCTTGCCCGTGATGGTCATGCACTCGCCATGCACCAGGCCAGCTGCGAGCAGCATCTTCAGCACCTGCGGCACGCCGCCCGCCGCATGGAAGTCGGTCGCGACGTAGGGCCCGAAGGGCTTGAGGTTGCAGACGAGCGGCACTTTGCGCCGCACGCGCTCGAAATCATCGATGGTCCACTTGACCTCGGCAGCCGCGGCGATCGCAAGATAGTGCAGCACGGCGTTGGTCGAGCCGCCAGTCGCCATCACCAGCGCAATCGCATTCTCGATGGACTTGCGCGTGATGATGTCGCGCGGCTTGAGATCATTCTTGACCGCTTCGACGAGCACGCGCGCCGACTCGGCCGCCGAGTCTGCCTTCGCCGGATCCGGGGCGGCGAGCTGCGACGAGGCGAGGAGGCTCATGCCAAGCGCCTCAAAAGAGGAGCTCATCGTGTTGGCGGTGTACTGGCCGCCGCAGGCGCCGACGCTCGGGCAGGCGTTCTTCTCGATGCCCTCGAAGTCCTCACGCGAGAGCTTCCCCGCCGTGAACGCGCCGACCGCTTCGAAGGAACTCACGATGGTGAGCTTCTGCCCCTTCCAGAAGCCGGGTTTTATCGTTCCCGCGTAGACGAAGATGCCGGGCACGTTGATGCGCGCCATGGCCATCATGGCGCCCGGCATGTTCTTGTCGCAGCCGCCGGTGCACAGCACGCCGTCCATGCATTGACCGTTCACCGCCGTCTCGATCGAGTCGGCGATCACTTCGCGCGACACGAGCGAGTACTTCATGCCCTCGGTTCCCATGCCGATGCCGTCGGTGACCGTCGGGAAGCCGAAGACCTGCGGCTTCGCCCCGGCCTGCTCCAGCGCGGCGATCGCGCGGTCTGTGAGCAGCTGGATGCCGGCATTGCACGGGTTCATCGTCGAGTAACCGTTCGCCACGCCGATGATCGGCTTGTCGAAATCGGCGTCGCCAAAGCCGACCGCGCGCAGCATCGCGCGGTTGGGCGAGCGCGCTACGCCCGCGGTAATGAGCTTTGAACGGCGGTTGTAATTCGCCATGCGTTTCTCCTCGAGCGCGCCATTTTGCCGCAACGCGACGGTACGATAGCGCCGCGCCAATGCTGGTTCATCCCGACATCGACCCGGTCGCCTTCTCCATCGGCCCGCTCGCCGTGCGCTGGTACGGGCTCATGTACCTCGCCGGTTTCGCCGCCGGCTGGGTACTCGGCAGGCGCCGGATCGACAGAGGCATGGCGCCCGTGAACCGGGCGCAGTTCGATGACCTGCTGTTTCTCGCCGTGCTCGGCGTGATCCTCGGCGGCCGCCTGGGATATGTGCTGTTCTACAAGCCCGGCTACTACGCCACGCATCCGCTCGAGATCCTCGCCGTGTGGCAGGGGGGCATGTCGTTCCACGGCGGGCTGCTCGGGGTGATGCTCGCCATGGTGTTCGCCGCGCGGCGCCACCATGTCGACTACGTGCGGCTCATGGACTTCGTCGCGCCGCTCGCGCCGCTCGGGCTCGCCGCGGGGCGGCTAGGCAACTTCATCAACGGCGAGCTCTGGGGCCGGGCCACTGAGCTGCCCTGGGGCATGGTGTTCCGCAACGCGGGCGACGCGCCGCGCCACCCCTCGCAGCTCTACCAGTTCGCGCTCGAGGGACTCACGCTCTTCGCCATCCTGTGGTGGTTCTCATCCAAGCCCCGGCCACGCGGCCAGGTGTCGGCGCTCTTTCTCACCGGCTACGGCGCGCTGCGCTTCATCGCGGAGTTCGCGCGCGAGCCTGATGCGTTCCTCGGCTATCTCGCGCTCGGCCTGACGATGGGCCAGTGGCTCTGCCTGCCGATGATCGCCGGCGGCATCGCGCTCTTGGCATGGAGTCGACGCTAGGCCCGGTCCTCGGCGCCGCGTCCTTCCTGCCGGCGCAGAGCTATCGCCTCCTGCAAGCGGAAACATCCACCGGCGCTGTGCTTTCGACCGCAGCCTCGGTGGTGACCGTTTCGCTCGTTATGACGCTGCTTGCCGCTCGCTGAGCGCGGCCTCGAGGACCCGCGCGACGTGGAGCGGCTTGCGTCCGGTGCCGTCGAGTATCTGGTGCCGGCAGCTCGTGCCGTCCGCCACCAGCATGGCTTGCGGCGCGTTGCGGATCGCTGGAAGCAGCGTCATCTCTGCCATCTTCATCGACACCTCGGCATGCTCGGCTTCGTAGCCGAAGCTGCCGGCCATGCCGCAGCAGCTCGTCTCGATGGTGCGCACCTGTAGCCCGGGCACCATGCCGAGCAGTTTCTCCACTGCCGGCATCGCGTCGAACGCCTTCTGATGGCAGTGGCCGTGCAGCAGCACATCGTGCTTCATTACCTGGAAGCGCAGGCGCCCGGGCCGCTGCGCCAGGAATTCTTCGAACAGGAACGCACTGGGCGCGAGCGCTTTGCCGTCCTTGAGCAGAGCGGGGATCTCGTCGCGCAGCGAGTATAGGCACGACGGCTCCAAGCCGACGATCGCCGCCCCGCGCCCGATCGCCGGCGCGACGGCGCCGAGCAAGCGCCGCGCCTCGCGCTTCGCCTGGTCGACCATCCCCGCCGATAGAAAGGTGCGCCCGCAGCACACGCCGTGCGGGATCTGCACGCGATAGCCCGCCGCGTCGAGCACAGCCTTGGCCGCACGCGCGTTCTCGGGCTCGAAATAGCGGTTGAACGTGTCGACGAAAAGCACGACATCGCCCTCGGCGACGCCCGTATCGCGGAAGTAATCGCGCCGCCAGCGTGGCAACGGACGGCGCGCGAATCCCAATGGGCGCTTGAGCAGAGCGCTCGCCAGATTCGCGAGCGGCGCAAGGCGCGCGGCGAGCGGCGCGTAGCGCGGCAGGAAGCCGATCGCCCGGTCGCGCATGCTGCAGCCGTGGCTCGCGTTGTAGTGCGCGAGGAATTCGATCTTCATGCGCGCCATGTCGACGCCCGTCGGGCATTCGCGCTTGCAGCCCTTGCACGAGACGCACAGATCGAGCGCTGCCTTGACCGCCTCGTCGCCCTCCGCGCCGAGCTGTCCGGACAGCGCGAGGCGCAGCGTATTGGCGCGGCCGCGGGTGAGGTGGATCTCGTCGCGTGTCGCGCGATACGACGGGCACATGGTTCCCGCGTCGAACTTGCGGCAGTGGCCGTTGTTGTTGCACATCTCGACGGCCTTGTCGAAGCCGCCCCACTCGCTCCAGTCGAGGACCGTGCGCGGCACCTCGGCGCGGTAGCCCGGCTTGTAGCGAAAGAGGGTGGCATCGTCCATGCGCGGCGGGTCGACGATCTTTCCGGGGTTCATCAGCCCGCGCGGGTCGAGCCACGACTTGATCTCGGCAAGCGCGCCCGTGAGACGCGGGCCGAAGAACGGCGCGATCCACTCCGAGCGCACCAGCCCGTCGCCGTGCTCGCCGGAGTACGCGCCCTTGTACTCCTTCACCATGGCGCAGGCTTCTTCGGCGATGGCGCGCATCTTGGCCGCGCCGTCGCGCCGCATGTCGAGGATCGGGCGCACGTGCAGCGTGCCCACGGAGGCGTGCGCGTACCAGGTGCCGCGCGTGCCGTGCTTTTCGAACACGCGCGTCAGCCGATCGGTGTACTCGGCGAGGTGCTCGAGCGGCACTGCGCAATCCTCGATGAAGGAGACCGGTTTGCCGTCGCCCTTCATCGACATCATGATGTTGAGGCCGGCCTTGCGCACTTCCCAGAGGTCGCGCTGCGCGCGCATATCCGGCACCTCGACCACGCTGCCCGGCAAGCCGAGATCTGCCATCAGGGTGACGAGCTGCCTGAGCTTCGGCAGCTGATCATCGTCGCCGGCGAACTCGACGAGCAGGATGGCATCCGGCTCGCCGCGGATGAAGGCGTCCACGGTCTTGCGGAACGCGGCGATGCCGCGCGCGAGCTCGATCATCGTGCGATCGACGAGCTCCACCGCGCTTGGACCGAGCTTCACGATGTGCCTCGTGAGGTCCATCGCGGTGTAGAACTTCGGGAAGTGGCACACGCCGAGCGCGCGCCGCGGCGGGATGCGCGAGAGCTTGAGATGCAGCCGCTCCGAGTACGCGAGCGTGCCTTCCGAACCGACGAGCAGATGCGCCGCGTTCATGTGCGGCGGCCCGAGATGATCGAGGTTGTAGCCCGCGACCTTGCGCAGCACCTTCGGGAAGCGCGCCTCGATCTCGGCCTTGTCGCGTTCGTACAGAGCTTTCAGCTTGGCGATGAACGCCTGGTACGCGGGCGGCCTGGCCGCCTCGTCGATCGGGCCGAAGCGCCA
>JACXTT010004382.1_pt1 | contig 20998 bp, 17 predicted proteins | sample 9270951 | NCBI WGS metagenome assembly JACXTT01 (sample SAMN15532306, study PRJNA645909) | rock metagenome | isolation source: weathered quartz diorite | place: Puerto Rico | collected 2017-06-21
CCGCGGGTGCGCAACGCCCGCGCCGCGCCGGCCAGCGGCCCGGCTTGCGCGAGCCGCAACAAATCCGCTGCCGTATGCATCCGGCCGCGGCTCGGGAACAGCGCCACGAGCGCCAGACGGCCCAAGGCGCGACCGAGTCCGCCCGCCGGCCGCCGGCGTTCGAGCTGTCCGCGCGCCTGCTCGAGCATGCGGCCGTACGGCACGCCCGCCGGGCACACCGTCTCGCACGCGCGGCAATCGAGGCACAGGTCCAAGTGCCCGACCAGCTCGTCGCTGGGGGCGATGCGCCCCTCGGCGAGACCGCGCATGAGGTAGATGCGGCCGCGCGGCGAGTCGGGCTCGATCTTCAGCTCGCGATACGTGGGGCACGCCGTCAGGCACAGCCCGCAGTGAATGCAGGTGCGCAGGTCCTGGCGTGCGGGCGCATCCTCCGCGTCGAACCAGCCGCCGGGCGCCGGCGTGGGCTGGAATGGGTTCACTCGCCGGAGTCCTCGTCCATTTCGAGGTGGAAGCGATGAACGGCGCGGTGGACGACCGGCGCGAACAGCACCCCCACGCTGCTCAGGAACGCCACCCCGCTGAACAGCGCGTAGGCCGAGGCGAACAGCTTGGCCGCCGCTGTGTCCATGTGATCGACGGGGCCCATCCCGGTCAGAATCATCGACGCGTTGAGAATCGAATCGACCCATCCGAGGCGTGCGATCGAGTGATAGCCGAGCACGCCGATGCCGAGCGAGCCGCCGATCAGCCCCACGGCCAGGGCCCCACCCCGCAACATTCGTTTCCAGAACTCTGCGAGGGGCAGCAGCGGCTCGCCCCACTGCTCGAAGTCGACCATGGGAATGCGTGAGTGCGGACGGCTGGGAGTCATCGAAACCACCTCCGGACGCGGCCGTCGTGTCGCGGTTGCATGCGAAGCTGCTCCTCGGGATCAGGGTACCAGCACCAGCTTGCCGAAATGCTCTCGCGCCTCGATCCGCTCGTGCGCGCGCCGCGCCTCGGCGAGCGGCATCACCGAGTCTACGACGGGCGTGAGCCGGCCAGCGCGGACGTGCTCGAGCACGGCGAGCGACTCGGCGCGCGTGCCCATCCACGAACCATAGAGCGCGAGGTGGCGCCCGAACAGCAGGTTCACGTCCAGCCTCACCGCGCCGCCGGACGTGGCTCCGCAGGTGACGAGGCGGCCGTTCTTCGCGAGCGCCGCCACGCCTGCCTCGAACACCCGACCGCCGACGTGCTCGAACACGACCTCGACGCCCTTCTTGCCGGTGAGCGCGCGCGCCTCGGCGGCGATGTCCTGGAGGGAGTGGTCGATCGTCGCGTCGGCGCCAAGCGCCCTCGCCCGCTCGAGCTTCGCCGGCGAGCCCGCCGTGGCGATCACCCTGGCGCCGAGCAGCGTCGCCACCTGAATCGCCGCGCTGCCCACGCCGCTGCCCGCGCCGATCACCAGGCAGTCCTCGCCAGCCGCGAGCTTCGCGCGGCCGACGAGCATGTGCCACGCGGTCAGGAACACGAGCGGCATCGCCGCCGCCTGATCCCAGGGCAGGTCGCCGGGATAGGGCAGACCGTTCGCCGCCGGCACCGCCACGCGCTCCGCGTAGCCGCCGTTGCGTCTGCGGCCGAGCACGTCGTAGTGCCGGCACAGATGGTCGTCGCCTCGCACGCACGCCGGGCACACGCCGCACGACAGCGTCGGATGGACCCACACGCGGTCGCCGCGTCGCGGGGCCGCGACGCCTTCGCCGATCTCGATCACCTCGCCGACCACGTCGTTGCCGAGAATGTGAGGCATTTCGGGCTCGAACCCCGGCAAGCCCGCCCGCACCCACAGGTCCAGGTGGTTGATGCCGCACGCGCCCACCCGCACCACGACCTCACCGGGCCCGGGGTGGGGATCGGGCACCTCACGAGTCGTCAGCACTTCCGGCCCGCCGAAGCGGTCGAACACGACCGCCTTCATTCGTCGAACAGCACCGTCGGTTCTTCGTAATAGCGGACCTGCCGCGTCGCGAGCTTCTCGTGCACCCAATCGCGCAGCCATCGGTTCTTCTGCTCGGCGGTCTGCTGGGAGTCGGCCAACCGCTCGATCGGCACGTTGAGCCTCAACGCCCTCCACCGCACGAGGTGGCGCGTGATACCCGCCGGCAGCCGGTCGCCCGCCGTCGCCAGCTCGAGGATCTCCGCCGGCGCGAAGTGCGGGAACACGACGAGAGCGGTGACGTCGTCGTGGCGTGCGCGGGCGTTCTCGAACGAATCGTCCTCGACGCGGTAGAACTTGCCGTGCTCGCGATAACCGTCGACGACGACGTTGAGCAGCGCGTTGCGCTCGCGAATGTCCTGGCCGCCGTGCAGCGTGAGCACCGCTCCATCCTCGAACTGGATCCACGCCAGCGCCTCGCGCCGCGCCAGCACGGCGCGCGCGTGCAGCAGGTCGGTCGGCGTGACGCTCAGCCCTGGCGTGCCGTCGAGCGCCTGCTGCATCTCGGCATGCGGGTAACGCGACAGCGCGTGGTTCCAGGTCGTGAGCCGCACGTGGGGATCGACGTAGGGCACGACCTGGACGAGTACGTGGGGAAACCCCGCGGTTCGCGCGGCGGTCGCACGGTTCGCGCCGTCGAGCACCACGTAACGGGCATGGGGCGTGCCCTCACCGGTGAGCGGCGTCACGACGGGAGGGTTCTTGAGCACCGATTGCTCCCGGAGCTTGCGGGCGAGGGGCTCGAGACGGCTGTTGTCGGGCCGTTCGTGCGGCAACACGGACTCCGTGGGCACGAATCGCAGGTCCGGGAGATGGGCAGCGTGAGCATCCACCGCGTGAGTGTGGTTCATGACGGGGAAAGACTATACCTCGGTCGCGGTGGCGCCCGAAGGATGGGGGTCGTTGAGCGACGACGACGATCCCGTCGCACCGTCCACGACGGGAACACCGGCCCGCGGATGGGCGGGCCGCAGAACCCGGCCGCCCCGATCAGCGGACGATGATCGCCCTCGTCAACGCGTCATGCGCGCCCTGCCGGATGCGGACCATGTAAACGCCGGGGTTCCGACGCCGGTCGACCGGAGGAGGCGGCCCGGCCTTAGCGAATGACCACGAACTTTCCTCGCTGGGTGCCCTCCGAGGATTCCACGGTGAACAGGTAGATGCCGCTGACGATGTCCTGCCCGTTGCGCGAGATCAGGTTCCAGCTTGCCTCGCCGTCGTCCGGGTTGTCCTGTTGACGGTTGTAGCCGGGATAGCTGGTTCCGCTGACGAGCACGGGTTGGCGAATCGACTCGTTGACGGAGTCGGACGAGCGGATCTGCTTCACGAGATCCCCGGCGACGGTGTAGATGCGGATCGTCCAGTTGCCTCGGGGAAGGCCCATGAAGTCGATGTGCGTGCCCGTGGGATCGCTGGCGTTGGGTGTCAGATCCCAAGCCGAGGGCCGCTGTTGGAGGATCGCGTAGCCACGGTAGGGATTCGGCACGACCCATGCGCCCCGCCTTCCGTTCGCATCGACGCTGGCCTGGGGCGTGACCCCCTCGGCCTCGACGGCGGCACGTCGGCCCCCGAGCTGGGTCGTAATGCTCTTGTCCGTCGTCGAATCGAACGCCGTGACCGAATAGAAGTAGACGAATCCGTTCTTGACCTCGTGGTCGACGAACTGGTACCGCCCGACCGGGTAGCGAACGTACGTGTCCAGATTGCCCGGATTGGTGAGATCCGGGCGGTGGACGATCACCCCGGTCACCGTCTGACAGTTGCGATCGCTCTGCAGTGCGTGGTTCTGCGCGCTCGCGTTGATCCATCTCACGTGCCCGCCCGGCCGGATCGTGACCGCCGGCGGGGAGAATCCCGCCGGAGTCGCGTCGACGATCTGAACCGTGGCGGAATCCGCCCCGCCGTTTGCCACGATCACGCTGGCCTTCTGCTGCGGATGGCGCAGGCACAGGTAGTTGTACGTCCCCGCTTTGGGGAACACGTGGTCGAACACACCGCCGGTGACGGATCCGCCCCATTCGAGGTCGCCGCTGTTGATCTCGAGCGGTATCGACACGCCGGCGGTGTCGGTCACGCAGGGGGTCGTCCAGTCGGGCTTGATGACCTCCCCGCTCTGTTGATTCCACAGGTCGAAGCGATCGAGGCACATCGGGACCGTCTTCCCGTATTGCCCCGTCTGGGTGTCAAATAAATTGGGGATGAAGACCATCGGGCAGACCTTGTTGCCTCGCGCGTCCCGCGCGTAATTACATTCGTACGGCGGATCGCCCGGGTTGTTGCCCGTGTAGTAGTTGAACACGCGAAACTCGCCGAGCAATCGCCAATCGCTGTCGTTGGGCCCGGCCGAACCGACGGGGCGTGTCCAGTCCGCCACCTTCCAGATGTCGAAGCCGCGGAAGTCGAACCATCGCGTCTTCGGATCCGCCGTGCACTCGGAAATGTTGTCCCACGCCACACGAATGGACCGGTCCCCCGAGGGGACGACGAGGCGGTTCGGGTTGTCACTGAAATTGTAGTTGGACGACACGTTGGTGTTGGGGTTGGGCGGCGGCGCCGACGCGTTCCAGGTCTTGTGGAACAGTCCACGCTTCGTCGGGTAATCCCAGACTCCCGTGCAGTAATCGCAGTCGAAGTCGAACCAGCTGTAGTCGCGGTCGGTGACGATCACCTCACGGCGCTCACGCCCCGCGGCGCTGCAGTCCTCGATGATCGTCGTGGGCGGGGTCCCGCGCGGCAACTTGATCCCGGTTTCGCGACCGTGGAAGTCGCGTCCGCCGTCCGAGGCCGACCGAGTCTCCGGGTACCCGTCGCGCGGCTCGTTGATGCCCTCGAACGCGACTTGCGCGGTCAACGCGTTGGCCAGAGCCGGGTACTTCGAGACCAGGTCGGAGGCGGTGAGGCTTCCCGCCTGATAGCGCGCGAGGTCGTTCCCGTACTGGCCAGCGAGCGCGGACGGAAAGCCCGAGAACGTACCCTTCCCGCTCACGCCGAAAGCGATCGTGGCCGTGATCGTCTGGCCGGCCTTGACGTTGCGCCACGGTCCGATCGAGCACCATTCGACGTAGTCGCCGCGGTTGCCGCCCGGCGGCTGGGTGATGAATCCCGTCACCGGATCGACGTTCTCGCCGGACACCATGGCCGCGAAGCGTTCTTGATCCAGCCGCGGGATCCCTCCTTGCTCGTAAGCCACGCCGTTCGTCGTCGAGCGGAACGAGTGGAATTGGACGCGCCGCGGACCGTTCACCCCCGTAGGGTCCACCGTGTGGTCGATCAGCATGAAGGTGCCGATGCCCGGAGTTCGCCCCATGTCGCCGTCCTGGTCGGTTACCGAGAAGCCGTTGACCCGCAGCGTGACGCGCGGGCACAGCGCCGAGTCGGCCGGAAAGCGGGCATTGAGCGACGGATCGTGCGGAACCTGCAGCCGAGCCGGGTCGGGTAGGTCGCCCGGCAACCCGCCGACGCGATAGACGAACTCACCCTGCGGATACTGGGGAAAATCGACGTCGTCGGTCCAGAACGGCGACAGCAGGATCGGCCCGGAATCCATGTCCACGAGCCAGCCGATCGTCAGGCTGTCGAGGGTGTGACCGGACACGTTGATGATGTCGTACTCGCAGATGTTGAAGTCGGTATACCCCTGGATCGAATAGGCCCATGCGCGCACGTTGGCCTGAAGCCCGAGGGGCACGTGCTTCTCGTTGAACGTCGTGTTGATCGCCTCGGGCGTGTCGTCTCGGATGACGTACGAAAACTCCTGTTGGCCGAGCGCCGCGTGATCCTCGTCGATCAGGCCGTCCCCGTCGTTGTCATGCCCATCGAGAAAGTCCTCGTCGATCAACGGGGGATGCGATGGGTCGTTCTTGTCGAAGTCGCCGTCGTCGTTCTCGAAGCGTTTGCCGTTGATGATGCCGTCGAACGCGCGATAGATGCGGTCCACGGGGTCCAGGCTCGGCGGCCGCCACTCCTGGAAGTAGCTCACGCGGCGGATGGCGTTGGGGTCGGTCGCCGTGGGATTCACCGCCCCCACGGCCAGCAGGATCGCGCTGAGGTATTCGACGCCCGACTGACCCGGCCACTGTGCGGAGGGATCGGACGAGGTGTTCGGGAACGGGTTCCCCAGAGCGCCGACGTTGACGACCTTCATCTGCACGTTGCCGACGGTGAGCACCGCGCCGGGGCCGAACCGATCGGGCACGGCGAGCGGACTCGCGGTCCGCCAGTTCAGGGATGTGATTCCCGGTTGGGTCACCGCGGTGGCCGAGTCGAGCTGAACGATCCCGCTCTCCTTGACCCAATCGATGCGTGCCGTAGCGCGAGATGCGCCGAGCATCGCCGCGAGCACGGAGACGACGAGAGCGGGGACGCTAGGGAGCCAGGCACGCGACACGGAGAGTCGCGTGGAGCTCCGTATCGATTCCATATTCCAGTCGCACCGTGTCCGGTCAGGGAGACGAAGCAGACGCCCGTGCGGACGGTGTGGCCGACCCGAACATCAAATCAGGGTGATGAACAGGAATCCTTCCGCTGTACGCAGACTAGCATCTCGAGCGCGCCGCGTGAACGTCTGCGCGTTGAAATATCACTCGCGACGGCACGCACATTCGATGCCTGATTTCATCGCGTGGGGCATTCTGCCCCATCGTCACCGCGTGAGTTCGGCCGTTGTGCGCGGAGTCAGGAGCGGCGTGACACGGACCCGCCCTCCCGCCCGACCGCAGACGTCGTCACCGGCGCGTAGTCTTCGCCCGGATTCACATAGACGTTCGTCTCCCAGGCGTACTGGCGGTCGTGGAGCTGGCGGTAGCGGCCGTTCAGCGCCATCAGCTCGCGATGGGTGCCGTGCTCGATGATCTCGCCGTTCTCCAAAACGAGGATCTGATCGGCGCTGCGGATCGTGGACAGTCGGTGGGCGATCACGAACGTGGTGCGACCCTGGCGCAGTCGGCTCAGACCATCCTGGATCAGGGCCTCGCTCTCGCTGTCGAGGCTCGAGGTCGCTTCGTCGAGGATCAGTAAGCTCGGGTCCGCGAGGATCGCACGCGCAATCGCGACGCGCTGGCGCTGGCCGCCCGACAGCCGGACGCCGCGTTCGCCGACGACGGTGTCATAGCCCTGCGGGAAGCCCAGGATGAATTCGTCGCAATGGGCGATGCCGCTGACGCGCTCGATCTCGCCGCGAGTCGCGCCCGGGCGCGAGAAAGAGATGTTCTCGGCCACGGTCCCGTCGAACAGGAAGTTGTCCTGCAACACGACGCCGAGGTGAGTGCGGTAGTCGCGCAGCTTGACGCCCGCGAGGTCCCGGCCGTCGATCAGCACGCGCCCGCTGACCGGCCGGTGGTACGCCATGATCAAGCCGATCAGCGTGCTCTTGCCCGAGCCGCTCGGGCCGACCAGCGCGGTCGTCGTGCCGGCGGGCGCCTCGAACGAAACGTCCTTCAGCACCGGTACGCCACTCTTGTACTCGAAGCTCACCCGATCGAATCGGACGTCGCCTCGCATCTGGCGCAGCGGAGCGCGCATCTCGTCGCCGGCGTCCTCGGCGGCCATGCGTCGGATCTCGTGGATGCGATCGAGGCCGGCGAAAGCGTCCGTAATCTGCGTGCCGATGTTCGCGAGGTCGATGAGCGGCGTGGCGAGCATGCCGGTGAACGACAGGTACATGATGAACCCACCGAGCGTCATCCGGTGGTCGAGCACCGCCTGTCCGCCAAGCACCATCATGATGATGCCGACGACGCCGATGATGACGCCCGAGAACGACATGGTCGCCGAGACGCCCGTCATCGCCTGCGCGATGTTGCGGAACAGGCGATGGATGCCGCGAGCGAACACCAATTGCTCGCGACGCTCCGCGGTGTACGCCTTGACAACGCGAATGCCTCCCAGGGTTTCGTTCAGCCGGCCTTCGACTTCGGAGTAGATCTTGCCTCGCTGGCGGAACAAGGGCCGCAACCGCCGGAACGCGACGGTCATGCCGCCGCCGAATACGAGCAGGATCGTCACCGTGATCAGCGTCAGGTGCCAGTCGAGATACAGCAACACGCACAGCGCGGCGATCGCCGTGACGATGCTGCCGGTGAACTGGACGAGTCCCGTCCCTACCAGGTTGCGGACGCCCTCGGCGTCGTTCATCACGCGCGCGATCAGGATCCCCGTCTGCGTGGAGTCGAAGTACCGGATCGGCAGCCGAGTGATGTGAGCGAGCACGCGCTTCCGCATGTCGGCGATCGCTCGCTGCGCCGCGACGCCGAGCAGCTGCGACAGCGCGAACGACGTCACCGCTTGCACGACGGTGGCCGCGCCCACCGCGAGCGCGAGCCATGGCAGTAGCTCGACGCGGTGCTTGCCCATGACGTCGTCGATCAACACCTTCGAGCTTGCGGGCAGGACCAGCCCAGTGGCGCGGCTCACGAGCATTAACACGAGGCCGATGCCGAGCCGGCCGCGATTCATCGCGATCAGCTCGCGCGCTTCGCGCCAGACGTCGGACATCTCGATGGTTTTTTTCGATTCGGGTTCGGTCATCGGCAGGTCGGACGGGCCTCAACGATCGCGGGCGCCGCGTCAGTTCGGCGCCCGCGCCGGCCGGGATCACCCGGGTTGTGATGCTCGAATAGGACGCGCGGTGCCTACCAGTTGACGGGCCCGCCCTCTTCGCCGCTGCTCCCTTCGCCTTCTTCGGCGGGAGGGAACAAGTCGAGCGGCTCGGGTTCCGATTCGTGGTCGGGGTTGACGTGTGATTCGGTGTCCGCGACCGGAGGCGCCGTCTTCCGGGTCGTCGCGACGCTCCTTGACGCGGGCCCCCGGCTCGCGCGAGCCGACTTCTTCGCGGTTTTTCGAGCCGACTTTTTCGTCGCCTTGCGACCCGCCCCCTTGCGTGCCGAACGCTTCGTCCCGCGGCGAGCCCTGCTCCGTGCCGGTTTCGCGCGAGCGCGCTTGCGGCGCGCCGGCTTGCGCTTCGTGGATTTCTTCCGCGCCGCCCTCTTCCTTCTCATCCCTGGCCTCCTTGGTGTTCGTCGCGCACGGAGGTCGTCGGGTCAGCGTTTGGAGCCGACCTCCGCGACGCGGCCGCTCGTGAGATACGCGTGCTTGAGACGATCCATCAGCTCCGCACGGCGATCGTACAGCCGCTTGAGCTTGCGGGGTGCGTGGCGCGCCAGCGCGTAAGCCGTGAGCAGCGGCAGTCCGATCGTCGAATCCGCGTAGCAAATCACGGTTCCGGGCAGCTGATCCGGATCGATCTTGCCCCAGCTCACCGCTTCCGCCGGCGTGGCCCCCGACAGCCCGCCCGTGTCCGGACGCGCGTCGGTCACCGCAAGGAAGTAGTCGTGGCCCTTCTCGGCGATGCCGAGCACCTCTTGAATCTGCGGCTCCGTTTGCAGCAGGAAGTTCTTCGGGCTGCCGCCGCCCAGGACCCAAACGCCGCTCTTGCCCCCCGACGCTTTCGCATTCCACACGATCGCCGCGGTCTCGTTGACGTCGGCGTTCACGTCGATCAGGAGCTTCGAGCCTTCCAGCGCCTTCGCGGCCACGTTCATGCCGATCGACGAATCGCCGGGTGACGAGGTGTAGATCGGAACGCCGAACTCGTACGCCGCCGCCAGCAGCGATCGGCGCTTGAGCCCGAGCTTGTCCTCGCGCGCGCGCACGTACTTGCCGCACAGGTGGTGGAACTCCGCGCTGCTCATGGTGCGCTGGAACTCGGGCGCCGAGATGACGCCGCGGAAAAACGCGTCGGTGTCGAGCAGCACCGTGTAGTCGAAGAAGATGTCGTAAATGCGCACGACACCCCTGTCGCGCAGCTCCACGTCGTCGGCTTGATAGGTGCCTTGATGCATCGACAGCCCGAGACCGAAGTGCGTGTCGTGGTACAGGTTCGCGCCCGTCGATACGATCCAGTCGACGAACCCCGCTTCCATGAGCGGGATGAGCGCGCTCATTCCGAGCCCGGCGGGGGTCAGCGCGCCGGTGAGCGACATCGCCACGGTCACGTCGTCGGCGAGCATGCGTTCGTTGAGAAGGCGTGCGCCCTCCCGCAGGCGCGCGCCGTTGTAGGCGAGGAACGCCTGGTCGATGAGATCGGCTGCGGTCTCGCGCCCGGTGATCGGGGCAGGGTCGATCCGCGGCCCGCTGAGATAGGGCCGCGACGGTTCAGACGACGGCATGAGGGCTCCCCGGCTGCGTGTGATGCGAATCGCGACGCCGCCCAGCATAGCGTGGGGCAGGGGGGCGTGCCACAGTCGCGCGCGCCGCTCGACCGGCGCCGAGGGGGCCGCAACCACCGTTCACCGGCCCTCGACCGCCATTCGCCGAATCGGCGAGTCGGCGGGGCCGCGACCTGCCGTACATTGAGAGTGGGTTGGGAGGTCCCGGCCCGAACGAGGCCACGCGGCCTCACGGGGTGCTCGGCACCTCGATTCACCGTCCCCGGGTCCGCGCACCGAGCGCGGGGAGACACCATGGAAACGCCGACGGCTACTCACCTTCCCTCCTCGGCTCCGGACGAGTCCCGTCCGCCGCGATTTACCGGCCGACTCATCATCGGACTCGCAGTCATCGTCGTCGGCGTGCTGTTCCTGCTCGATGCGTTCGACGTTCCGGGCATCGGCGATGCCTGGCACTACGTCCGCAGATTGTGGCCGGCCGTGTTCCTGCTGATCGGAGTCGCGAAGCTCACGAACTCCCGCTCCGGCGGCGATTACATCACGGCCTCGATCTGGCTGCTGCTGGGCGGCCTGCTGCTGGCGAACAACTTCAACCTCATCAGCTTCGACATCTGGCGAGCGTTCTGGCCTACGCTGCTGATCATCTTCGGAGTCGGCCTCGTGACGCGCGCGGCGGATGTCCGGTTTCGATCGCGGCGCGCGCGGATGCGCGGCGAAGTCTCGGGGGCGTGGACCGAGACCGGCTCGCGCACCAACGCGATCGCGCTGCTGAGCGGCGCCACGCGGCGGTTGTCGTCGCCGGATTTCCAGGGCGGCGACGCGACGGCGATCATGGGGGGATGCGAGATCGACCTGCGCCAGTGCAGCATTCTCACCGGCCCGGCAGTGTTCGACGTCTTCGCCCTCATGGGTGGTATCGACCTCTACGTGCCGGGCGACTGGACGATTCGCAACGAGGGCATCGCGATCCTCGGCGCCATAGAGGACAACCGCAAGGAGACGGCGGGCAACGCCTCCAAGGTCCTGGTGCTGCGCGGCGCCGCGATCATGGGCGGCATCGAGATCAAGAACTGACATGCATCCGGTTCTTGCTCGCCGGATCCGGATCGATCTCTACCTGGCCGCGTGGATCCCCGTCGCGATCCTGATGACCGCGGCGCTGTCGGTCCCCACGCACAGGACCTGGGTCGAGGCGTCTCTCCTGGGCGCGCCGTTGACCGTGCTCGCCGCCTTCATGAGCATGGCGCAATGGCCCATGTGTCGCGGGCTGCCGCTCGATCGCTCGGAACCAGTGCGTTTCTTCGTATCGCACATCGCGTCGCTCGTCGCCTCGGTGGGCGTTTGGGTGGCTGCGGGTGCGGCCGTGGCCTTCGTTCTGCAGCAGCTGCCACCGTTTCTCGGGGCGCTCGACCGCTACCGGCAGGACGTGCCCTTGGCGAGCGTGTTGGGGGCGTTGTTGTTCTTGTCGGTGACGATGCTGCATTACCTGATGATCTCGTTCGAAGACGCCCGTGACGTCGAGCGCACGGTCCTGGAGGCGCAGGTCCAGGCCCGCGAGGCCGAGCTCCGGGTCCTGCGCGCCCAAATCAACCCGCACTTCCTGTTCAACGGGTTGAACGCTGTGGCCTCGCTGGCGGGCTCGGACCCAGGACGCGCCCGGACGATGTGCGTCATGCTGGCGGATTTTCTGCGGCGCAGCCTGGCCCTGGGCGGGCGGCTCGAGATTCCGTTGTCCGATGAGTTGGAGCTCGTGGAGCGGTATCTCGAGATCGAGCGCGTGCGATTCGGCGAGCGGCTGCGTGTCGAGCGGGAGGTGGCCCCGGAGGCGCTGCGCTGCGCCGTGCCCGCCCTGCTGCTCCAGCCGCTCGTGGAGAACGCTGTCACGCACGGGATCGCCCACTCGATCGAGGGCGGCACGGTGCGGCTCTCGGCCCGGCGGCCGGCGGGGCGGCTCGAGATCGTGATCGACAACCCGGCCGATCCCGAGCGTCCGGCGAGCCGCGGCCAGGGTCTCGGCGTGGCGAACGTCCGCTCTCGGCTGGCGTCCCTGCATCCGGGCGCGACGCGTGTAGAATGCCGCGAGAGCGAGGGTCGATTCCGTGTCGAGGTGACGCTCCCCGCGGTCGAGCGCAGGATGGACGCCCGCCCCGGCTCGAGCCGCGCGCAGACCGCGCCCGCGGAGGTAGCATGAATACACCCGAACGCATCCGCACCGTCCTCGTGGACGACGAGCCGCTCGCCCGGCAGTTGCTGCGCGAATACCTTTCGGTCCACCACGACGTCGACATCGTCGCGGAATGCGAAAACGGATTCGACGCGATCAAGGTGGTCGCCGAAGAGGCACCCGACCTGATGTTCCTCGACATCCAGATGCCGAAGCTCGACGGCTTCGAGGTGCTCGAACTGCTCGACCGCGAGCTCGCCGTGATCTTCGTGACGGCGTACGACCAGCACGCCGTGCGGGCGTTCGAGGTGCACGCGGCAGACTACCTACTCAAGCCGTTCAGTCCCGAGAGGCTGGCGGACGCGCTGGGTCAGGCGCGCGCCCGCATCGGCAAGCCGGCGATCGTGTCCGCGGCCAGGCTGGCGGCGGACGCCCGCCCCGACCGCGCGCCGGCGGAGCGCATCCTGGTGCGTGACCAGGCGAAGGTGAACGTCCTCGGCGTCGACCAGGTCGACTTCATCGAGGCGCAGGACGATTACGTTTGTATCCACGCCGGCGCGGCGCAATTCTTGAAGGCGCAGACGCTCGGGGACATCGAGGAATCCTTGGACGCGCGACGGTTCGTGAGGATCCACCGATCGTATCTCATGAACCTCGATCGGCTGCAGCGCCTGGAGCCGTACGCGAAGGACAGTCGCGTTGCGATTCTCAAGGACGGCCGCGAGCTGCCGGTGAGCCGCGCTGGCTACGCGCGACTGCGGGAGCTGATGGAGTAGCGCTCGCTCGCCCCGGGCTCAATGCGCGGCGGGACGCACGCCGCCCTGGGCCAGCACGTCGGCGATCTTCCGCTCGTCGTTCGGGAACAGGCCCACCCGGGCCAGGCGCGGCACCAGGTCGATCCAGCGCCGCTCGCGCGAGAACACTTTGCGGAACAAGGCGCGGCCCTCGTTCTCGCGCTCGTTCGTGTACATCGACACCGCGGCCCAGAACTGCAGCTCCACCACGTCCGGCGCCAGCTTCATCGCCCCCTCGTACGCCTTCATCGCCTCGACCGGCTTCTTGTCCGAGATGAAGTTGTCGCCTTGGTCCTCCAGGTTGTACGCGCGCCGCAGCCGCATGAGGCGGCGCAGCTCGTCGAGCGGGCGCGGGTGGTCTTCGACGCGCAAGTCGAACACGCGGTCGGCCCAGGGCCGGCCGCTCGGCGTTCCCTTCACGATCAGGATCGCGGCCGACTGCCGGCCGCGAATGTCGCCCCCCGCGCGCTCGCCGGCCTCGAGCGCCTGGAGCATGCGCTCACCCAAGTCGCCGTGTGCTCGTTGATAAGCCTCGGCCATCGCGGGCCACACCCGCGGGTTGCTCATCAGATTCGCCTGCACGGAGAACTGACCGCCGACGCGCTGCCCGGCGTCGGGAATGCAGTCCTTGCCGGTATAGGCGGCAACGTTGCCGTGGGCGTCGATCATCGCCACCTGCCGGCCGCCGGCGCCCGGATCGACCGAGGTCAGCGCATCGAGCGCCTGCTTCGCGGACATGCCGCTGCGCATCAGCTCGAGACCGCGCGGACCGTAGTCGACGAGCACCAGCGATTGGGTGGCGACGGCGCCGACGCCGGGCTCGACCCACGGCACCACGGGGCCGACGCTGAAGTAATGGGACTGCACCGCCACGCCCATCTCGCCGGTGACCGAGTCGCGGGCGACGATCGAGTAGGTGTGGGCGAGCGGCGCGGGCGGCGCTCCGGGAATTACCGGCGCGGCGGTGAGCAGCGGCAACAGCGCGAATCCGAGCATGGCGCCTCCGTACGGTGCGGATCGGTCCCGCGGGCTCCTGATCACGACCGGCGTGCTCTCTGGGGCGGGGCCGGAGGCAGCATAGCAGCGACTTCGAGGCGTCGCCCGCCGGCATTGCGGCGTCGGGTCGCTCCGCATCAAGGAAAGGCACGGCACCACAACAGAAAAACAATCCACACCGGCCGGGTCTTGACCGCGCTGGCTGCCAGCGTAGAGTGCAATCACCGGCCATATCCGCATGGCGAGGAAACGGAGATTTCTCAGCAACTCCGAATGGGCTCAGTTTGTGAAAACGAACGGGGTCGAGGTTGCTTTACCAGCTAGTTCAAACCTCGCTATGTACCGACCCGCTGCAATCCTCGGCCCAGCGAGTGAGTGCCCATTCCAGGAAACCTCGAATCGATCACCAGCGACGGAAAGCCTCTCTGAGTGAACAACTCGGCCCGCGGCGTCAAAGATCCGCAGCAAAGCCATTCCACGAAGCCCGGCTTGAACCTGTCCCGCGAATCGAATTGCTCCTCCCCGTGTAGGATTGGGTGAAACCAAAAGACTGAGACCATTCGACTCGGTCACAGGCGGCCCTTCCACGGCGGTCACCGGCCCTCGCCACGTCCCACTCAACACAAAATCCCCGCACGAGCCACCCATCGCATCGACCGCCAAATAGTACGTCCCGGCTGTCGTGAAGATGTACGTCAGGGTGCTGTCGATTTCGCCGCCGCTCGGCTGCTCTCCAATCAGGCAAGTCGCGGAGAGACTGTCGCACGAGCTCAGAAGGTAGAGCTGGGTAAATGCTGCGGAGGCATCGTTCAAGTGCACTTGCAGCGTATCGCCAACCAGTGCGTTCAGTGAGTAGAACACGTCCCCACCAGCTGCATCTACAGCCACACAGGGGTTTCCCGTTGGGTCGCGGTCGTTGGCCGCGTAACAGGTGCTCCCTGAAAACGCGAAGGACCCCGCCGGCAACGGCGTCGCGAACTGGCACAGATCATTCGGCGGCGCACCCGTGACCTGGAAGAGACCAGTCGCGATGTCATCAATCGTAAAGTCCGCCCCGTTCGTGCCGACAACTCGGAAGCTCACTTGCACGGAATCCCCGAGCCACGCGCTCAGACCCACGGTGCGGGCCGGATAGCTGAACACGAGTCCTACGTTCTCCTGGCTCAGGCTCCACACGTTGGTCCACGTGCTCTCTCCCTTTCGCCTCACCGCGCAACTGCCCATCACGTTGCCGGCGAAGTTTGGATTCCCGAGCCACCGGAATCGCAACGTCGAATCCGCTGCAGAAACGCGGAACATGGGCGAGATGAGCCACTCGTCGATCGCTGTGGCGTATCCTCCATCGACCCGCGCCGCCCCTATCCCCGCCGACACGTCCAGTGGATCCGTGGTCCGATGCCACGTGAACGGAGGGCTTGCGCCGCTGCTTGTCATGGTCCAACCGCTGGGTGGGAACGTGCTTCCTTCAAATCCTTCCTGCAGAGGTCCAACGAGCGTCCTCGCTGGAGCGACGATCGAATACGGGACGGCGACACGTGAGTCGACGCGCGTCCCCTCTTCCGGTGGGCCAGGCGAGTGAAGCCCAAGTCCAAGGTAGTTGGAGATGCCAGTGGCGATTCCATCGGCAATCAGGCCCTGATTGCCACTCTGAGTGATGTCGTTAAACTGACACTGATTGGAAAGGGTGCAGCACTCGACGAGGACGCTTCGAACTCTCGAACTCTTTAGGACCTGCAAGCCTCTGCTATCCTGACGAAGGGCTTTTGGGGTGTTGCAGCCGAAGAACGCCAGCGCCGCCTCCGACTGAAGTGGCCCGTTGATGAAGCTGGCAAGAGTGCTGTCCACGCGATACGACTTATCGGAAATTCTGTAGGGCAACTTTCGCCACGGGTAGATTACGAAAAGTTCCACGGACGCTGGGGTCGGGATCACCGTCCATGTGGATGCTGACGAAGGTCACGCCCTCTACCGTGAGACCCTCGTCGTTCGGGGCCAGTCCCGCGGCAATGCGCGGGCGAACGTTGACCGAAACGCAGTGGTCGAACGTCCGCGTGAGCGCCGAGGTGTAGCCGAGTCCTCCCAGCCGGTTCATCACCTCCCCCGCGACGATCAAGGTGAGGTCCTTCTCGTCGGGAGGTGTGTCTCCGTTGAAACCAGGGGCCCCCCGCTGCTCGCAGGCGTCACCATGACCTGGGTCAATCCAGGCCCCGATCTGTGACCAGGCCCGGACTGGGACCACGAGAAGAAGTACGGCCGACAACACGAAGAAAGCCGCTGGCCAGGGCGTGTATCGCGGGTTCATGGCCTACCTCCTTTGACCTGCAGCAGGACCCGGTCATTCTGGATGGACTTAGAGCCTTGCCGCTCGACAAGCAATGTGCTGTCCGTGACCCACATGGGCTCACGTTCGACGTATTCGGGCGTGATGGCGAGGAGGCAGCGTCTGCGGCCCACGTCCGAGAAGATCCAGACATCAGCGACGGACGGTTCCTCGGAGTGACGGTCGACCTGCTCTGGCCGCACGACGGCGAGATCCGTCGAGTTCGGTGACCAGCCGAACTCGTAATCTGCGAACACATCGAGCGAGTCGATACAGCGCACGGCGCCATTAGGAACGCTCACGAGGCAGAGCCGGCACTTTCCCCTCTTGCAGGGGTTGTCCTGGACCGCCAGCCACCTTCCATCTGGAGACCAACGCCAGTCGAAGGTCACACAGCCGCCCAGAGCAGGCTCAATCCTCCGACCCCGCTTTCGATCGAAGATGACAAGGTTCCAAGGGCGGTCGCGCGAGCGCCAAAGAGAAAACGCTATGTAACGACCGTCCGGCGAAAATCGCGGCATGGAAGCACGCTCAGCAATGAGCGTGCTGTCACCCGTGCGTTGATCGAAGAGGTAGACGGCCCCCGTCCGCTGAGGTGTCGTCACGCTGAGGAGTCGAAGCGACCCGGGCCCGGGCTGATTCCTAGGGTCCTGCGGCTCGGCAAGCAGCGGATGCCGATCAACAAAGGCCGTGTCTTGCGGGCCAGCCGGGCGCGCGCTGATGATCCGCCATCCGCATGGCTTATCGATCCCACCGGATCGCGCGAGGCAAGCACCGCCAAAGAGGATTACTGCCGCTGTTATTGTCAGCCGCGACAGGTGCGCGCGAAGCCTCTCCATGGCAACCTCCTCTGGCCGAACGAGAGACGCAAGGAAGACGCTACACCCGCTGGCCATAGGTGCAGCCGGCTGCTAGCAATGAATGGCGCTGAGCGCAGCTGTTTTTTCCTACGCTCGGAACGACTCGCCAATTATTGCGAACTCGGATCTCACATGCTGGCTGCGAGCTAGGAAAATTTCGCTAGTTCTGGCGAATACGCAGAAGCCACGACTTGCGATGAGCCAGCCTCGCTGGCCGTCCGATCCCACCCGCCGACCAGGGGTCACCAAAAAAACTAGGGCCACCCTCAACTCGAGAGAGTGGCCCAGACTTCCAAAGAGCTTCCTATCCAGCGGCGACTAAACGCGCCCTCTCGCGGCTTGGGTCCAGATCGACACCAGCCTCGACGAGCTCTCGCTCTTGCTCCAACTGCTGCAGCCGCTTCACTCGCTTCATCTGTTCCAGTAGGTGGGCTCGCTTCACTTCGACCTTGAACTCGCCGCCATATTGCCGCCACGCCACCGCAAGCTTGTAGATCATGACAGCCGGCAAGATCACGAATGAGAGTGGCCCCTCAAGCCAAATGTGCCGAAACGCCAATCCGGCAATCCGCTTCTGAACCTCCTCAAAGTGCTGCCGCGTCTCCGGGTCGCGTACCGCTGCAATAGCCGCGGAAACTCGTGAAGGCACTCTTGGGTCGAAGTGTGCCCGGATAGTCGAGATCACGATGAGAAGGTTGAAGCTCCCCTCATCGGCAGCACGAATCATTCCGTTGAGCGAGCTACGAAGCAGCCCGTACGCTGGCTCCTCGTAGGAAAGCCGGTGCTGCCACATGTAGTCGAACAGGTCGTCGCGGATCGTGAACAGGGTCTCTCGAAAAGCATCCAGCCGGACTCGCTTGTACAGGCAGCTGTAGACGAACCAGGCTACGCCGACCGAGAGGAAGAACTCGAACACGAGCACCCGAGCTTGCTCTGTCATGACGTCTCCTCCGGTTTGGGTTTATGTTCTGGGGCGGCTCGAACTACGACGCTCGTCAAGCTGTAGTTCCAGGTTTTTATTACGTTCACCAAGGTGCTTCAGCCGCCTCGTGTAGTGCCACCGCTGCACGTACAGCAAGATGATCAGAACCCCGATCGTCCCGTACTTGACCTTGTTCGAGGGGCTCCCCGTTAGGATGGCCTGATAGGTCAAAGTGATGATGGTCTCCTGCCCCGCCCCCCACCGGACAGGCAGAGGGACCGCCAGGAAGACGATCAGCGCGGCGATGAGTCCCTTGACGGCAACTGTTAGCAGCCGGAATAGCTGGTGCGTCGAGTAAGCCCAGCGTTCGGACTCGTCCATGCGCTTGAACGGCCGGTGCTCCCCGCGGCTCACTGAGGGCAGGCCTTAGGCCACCTGCAGCATGGCTTCGAGCTTCGCCGCGACGTCCTTGAGGCCAAGCGATACCCTCGCTGCCATATGCCCTCTCCCTGGGTAAAGGCGGACGCGGAGCAATGGGTCTTGTGGGACTACACACGGGTCTCACAGTCTTTCAAAGGGCCCTTTCAATCTAGCACGAGGCCCTCAAGACGAGAATCGGGTCGTAGCCAGTTATCGGCGAACTCAGCGTTAGACCTTATCCACATCCCCCGTCAATCATGGCGAGGTCCAGTTATAGCTTTCATGCGAGAGTCACCGTAAACGAGACCGCCGCCCGCGAAGGCGGACGGCGGTGGGCACGGCGCGACGCGCGTCAGTCCAAGCGCTGGATCTTGCCGGTGTTGATATTCACCTTGTAGTGGTACGACCAGTTGAGCGGCGGGATGATGTCGGCCAAGGTGACGACCGCGTCGGCGGTGCCGTCGAAGGACATTCTCGCCTCGACCAGCACGTCGAACGCGAACGCCGCTCGATCGCCCGCGGCGTTCAGGCCCTTGGCCTCGATGATCCAGTTGATCTCGCTATCGATGCCGTACGGATAGGGCGCGGAAACCAGCTGGCTCCGCGGGATTCGCAGCGTCCAGTCCACGGTGTTCACATGGTACCAATTGCGACCGGCGTTCGGCGCGATCGTGCTCTTCACCGTGCAGTAGCACGAGTCATCGACGATGCCGCTGAACTCCAGCGTGTCGGCGAGCAGGCCCGTGACGCTGAACGTGCTGTCGTGCGCTCCGCTCACCTGGTAGGGGTGGAGCCCGTAGAGGCCGGTGATCCCGTTCGCGTCGGTGAACGTGCCCTGATCGCACGCCAGGTACGCCGCGAGCTCCACCGAGGAGGTGTCTCGCATCGTCGAGACGGTGCCGTTGGCGCGGAGGTAGCCCACCTCGAAGTTGTAAGTGATCCCGGCACGCGTCATCGAGAAGTTGTTCAACACGCCCGCGCGCGAAGCGAGCGGGACGACCCAGCGCGAGGGCATCGCCGTGCGCCCGATCATGGCCGCCGGCGGCGGGATGGACAGCGACTCGGCGATCGCCTTGATGGTGAAGTACCAGCCGCCGTTGTCCGCCGACACGGTGGTCGCGATCACCTGCACGATGTCGTCCGCATCCGCGTGCTCGATGGGTTGGGGCGGTTTCGGCTTGGCGGGGCTCTTGCTGCACCCGGTGGACAGCATGAGCGTCGTGATCAGCAGGACCAACGCCGGCAAGAAACGATGGGCGCGCCGCGAGTTCATCGAGTTCCTCGGGTGGGAGCAAAAGCACTGCGTGAGGGAGGGCTTGACGAAGTTTAGGAGACCGATCACGCGACGGGCAAGCTCCGCCCGCGTGCTGGCGCGTTCATACTCACGAATTGCGGACGTGATGATGCCCGCTGGACGATGCCTGGACATCGGGCTGCGCGGGATTCCCCACGCGCGAGATACGATGCGGCAGCCCGACGTTGCCCGCTCCGGACCGCTGCTTGGCGCCGATTCCTGCGGCGCCGCGGGAGCGGGTCAGGGGAGGGGGAGCCTGGTCGAATGGATTGGCGACGCCTCAGGCGCCGCCGCGTTCCCAGGCCGGACCCCGAACCCATGCTCCCGCGGGGTCGAGCGCCGCCCGGATGCGACGGCGCAGCTCGCCCAGGGCTGCGAACGGGGGGGACGCCGGCGCCGGCGGCTCGATGCCGCGACAGTCCACGAGAGTGATTCCATCCCCGGCCAGCCGGTGCGCCTCGGTGGCAAGGGGTTCGGAGCTGGGCTCCAGGTGCAGACGGCCGGCCAGGGAATGGAAGACCACTTCGGAAGCGGCCGCGTCACTTGGCAATACCCCGAGCGCCGCGGGAGAGTTCCATGCCGTCGTGTACGTCCAGCGTCGCGCCCATCGTTCCGGGGCGTCGCACAGCGCCTGTTCGAGCGCTACGACGGCGTCGCCCTCGAGCCGCGCCACGGCCGGGTCGAGCTCGGCCTCGATGATCGCGGTCTGGCGCTCGACCCACTCGGCGTGGTCCTCCAGCACCACCGCCACCGTGTACTCCGGTCCCGCGGGGAGCCGCTCGATCGCCGCCGCCGTCGCGCGCCCCAGCACCGTGACGGCGGCCGGCTCGAGCCGCGGCAACGACGCCCAGCGCCTCGCGTCGCGCACCGCGGCCGCGTCGGCGTGGTACACCAGCGCCCGGCGCATCGCCGGCGCCGGCGTGAGCTTGAGGCTCGCCTCGAACATCGCCGCGAGCGCGCCGCGCGACCCGCACAGCAGCCGATGCACCGCGTGGCCGGTCACGTTCTTGACCACGCGCCCGCCGGTGTGCGCGAGCGTTCCATCGGATAGCGCGAATCGCGCCCCCAGCAGCCGATCCCGC
>JACXTT010004383.1_pt1 | contig 20993 bp, 21 predicted proteins | sample 9270951 | NCBI WGS metagenome assembly JACXTT01 (sample SAMN15532306, study PRJNA645909) | rock metagenome | isolation source: weathered quartz diorite | place: Puerto Rico | collected 2017-06-21
TCCGAAACCATCGAGACAAACAAGGTGCGCAAAGTTTCAGCGCTGATTGCCGTTCCCTGATTCTCAACAGCCAGGATTGCTTCTTTGCCATCGGTAGCCACCGAGATGACGATCGCGGTGTCCGGCTTGGCGAAGTCGACTGCGTTCTGGATCAATTTGTCCAGAAGCTGAGCGATGGCGTCAGGGACCCCTCGAATACCCAGCTGCCTGTCGGCGCCACGAAAATCGAATTGGCGTAACGGATAGACTTGGCGGTACCCATCAACGCAACCCGACACCACTGCGCCAAGGTCGAAAACTTCCTTTTCACTGCCGTGCAGAATGCCATCCAGTTGAGCGGCCTCGGACATTCGCGAGATGAGCGAGGCCAAGCGCTTGACACCGTCATCCGCACGCTCGATATAGATGCGCTCTTTCTGCGCTATTTCAGCATGCCGCAAATTGTCCAGCGATGAGCGCACGATGGCGACAGGTGTTCGAAGTTCATGCGCTAGTCGTGAGGCCATTTGTTCAAGATAGGCATTATATCGAGCTAGCCGTTGAAGAATTCCCTCAAGCGTCCGGGCAAGGGCTCCAATTTCATCCTGTGAATTTGAGCCAGCAATTGCCCCAGTAATACGACCATTTGCATCTATCGCACGGTTTGCGTCTGCACGCAGGCGCTCAACACGGTATGCGAGACGCCAGGCAAAAATAGCCAGTGCAAGAAAACCGACAAGGAACACGATAGCGCTGGTTGCCAGGAGGGATTCCAGAGCTGCTATCGTGATCGCGCGATCGCTGCTGGTCGACTCTTCAACTACTACGGCCCCGACGATTTCGTCGCCGGACCAAATCGGCTGGGCGGCAGCAAGCACTACGGTCTGCAGGTCGTTGGCGTATCGCCAAAGCTGAGTGGGCTCGCCGTTCAAAGCGCGATCAACCTGCGACATAACCGCGCGTTGTGCGAAATTCGGATCGTCGTACGCCGAGCGAGCGGGATCGCCGGCCATGATGAAATTGACGAGTGGTCGACTGATATAGCGCCTGATTGCCGACACGCCGGCTTTTTGAGGTGCTGCGCTTTCCGCCAAGTTCAGATTCCCCGACAGGCCACGCACCCGTGACCGCGCATCCACCACCCATACACGCGAGGCATTTTTGGCAACGAGCGCCAAAATACGCTCGACCTCCTCGGATGGTTGGTACGCTGTTCCCAGGTTTGCGGCTGTTTCGGGGTCCGAACTGCCGAATAGCGCGACCAGACGCCGCCGTTCCGTTTCCTCGCTGTTCTGCGACGCAATTTCGCCGGACATCAACTGCTGACGATCAGACAGGGTTGCCGACAGTAGCCGTGCCGCGCTCACCAGAACCTGCTGCTGACCAGTACGCAGATACCCCTGCATCTCCATCACAAACTGATAGCCAATCACGGGAATGAGCAGCAGGACAGCCGAGACCAGCAGCAGGCGGGCGCGGACACTGAACAGAATTGGCGGGACCTTGCTCACGACAAGTGGGGTTTAAATGGGCAGATCAGGTGGACTTCCAGCGATAGCCCATGCCGTAAACGGTTTCAATTTCATCGAAGGAGGAATCGACGGCAAGGAATTTTTTGCGAATGCGCTTCATGTGTGAAGTGATGGTGTTGTCGTCGACGACCAGCTCGGCTTCACGCATCAGTTGGTCACGGTTCTTTACGTGTCCCGGGAATTTCGTCAATGCATGCACCATCCAGAACTCGGTTACAGTGAGCACGACATCGTCGCCTTTCCAGGAAACCGAAAGCCGGTTGATGTCGAGTTTCATATGGCCGCGATGCAATACGTCCTCGGCACGTGCCGGCAGTCGCATGGCATCCAGGCGACGAAATAATGCGGCTATGCGGGCCGTCAAATGCGGCAAGCTGACGTCTTTGGTGACGTAGTCATCAGCCCCAAGCCGCAGTCCGGAAACGATATCGATATCGCTGTCTCGTGCCGAGAGGAAAATTATCGGCAGTGCGGCAGACATTGCGCGCAAGTCCCGGCACAAGGTAAACCCACCATCGGATTCACTGCCCAGGCCGATATCGATCACGGCGAGATCCGGCAGGCGCGTGCGGAAAGCGTTCATCGCCTCCGCCCTCAGGCCGTAGGCTGCCACTTCATAGCCGCTGCGCTGAAGCGCTTCTGAGTAATTCTTGCGGATGCTGCTGTCGTCTTCCACGATGGCAATTCTTTTCAACATGCGCGGTTCCTTTTTGGTCGCCATGATATTCACGGCGACTATACCGCAAGCCGCAACGGCTCCACCGGCAAGCGGCCGCATTGCCATTTTCTGGCCATATTCGCTTGCTCCCGACATTGCTGGCGCCCTGCATCGGCCGCTCTCCACAACGCGCGCCCGCGCCTGCGAAAACCTTAAATCCATCAAGACAAATGGTCGGGTGCTAGCCACTTGCAGGTCGATAATTAATACTGTATATTAATACAGTACATAAATGATTCACTCAAATGTCATTAAAACCCGCCAATTCCGCAATCGGTCGTCACCGGGACGAGCCCCGCAAAGGGCGCGGTGCAGCGCTGAATCTTGAGGGTCGCTTTGAACAGTGGCAGCGTGAGGCATCTGAGGACGCATGGGAAAGCGGCTGTGAAGATACGCAGCAAGGAGAGCCTGGAAGACCGGGCGCGGCCGATCTCAAGACCGTCATTACGCATGAAACTGCCAAGAGCATCATCACAAAAAATGACTCACCGGACATTCCGTTTCGTTATTCGCTGAATCCCTATCGCGGATGCGAACACGGCTGTATCTACTGCTTTGCGCGTCCCAGTCATGCCTACCTCGGGCTTTCTCCTGGCCTCGATTTCGAAACGCGGATTTTTGCGAAAGTGAATGCAGCATCCTTGTTGCGCGCAGAACTCTCGCGGCCTGGCTATCGTTGCGAATCGATATGTCTGGGCATCAACACCGACGCCTACCAGCCATGTGAACGCGAGTACACATTGACTCGACAATGCCTTCAGGTGATGAGCGAATTCAACCAGCCGGTCGCACTCATCACCAAATCGGCATTGATCGAACGGGATATCGATATCCTGAAATCAATGTCTGCGCGTTGCTTGCTGCATGTCACGATCTCGCTGACGACAATGGACCATCAGGTGTCGCGTTACCTCGAGCCTCGTACCGCAGCCCCGCAAAGACGGCTGCAAACAATCCGCCGCCTTGCCGACTGCGGCATTCCAGTCGGCGTAAATATAGCGCCTGTGATCCCATTCCTGACAGATCACGAGATGGAGACTTTGCTGGAGGCTGGCAAGTCAGCCGGTGCCAGCTCCGGCGGATATGGCCTGTTACGCCTGCCTTGGGAGTTGAAGCCGTTATTCCGTAATTGGCTGGAAAACCATTTTCCACTCAAGGCGGAGCATGTGATGTCGCGCCTGCAGCAAATGCGGGGAGGCAAGGACAACGATCCGAATTTTGGTTCACGAATGCTTGGCCAGGGTATTTTTGCCGAATTGCTTAGACAGCGTTTTGCAAAGGCCTGCGCCAGATTTGGACTAGTCAGCCACGGCCGCGGTGCCATGCAGAAACTTGATGTGAATAGATTCACAGTGCCCGGACGGGTTCGGCAGGGCACCCTGTTCTGACTTCAACCCTTGGAGTTGATGCAGTCGTGGTTTCGGCCAATTGCATGGCGCAAAGTCCCGAAGTCAAAGCGACAGAGTGTTTTTTCTGAATAAGCTAAAATAGAAGAAAAATATCCGCAATAAAATTAGTCAAATCAAATCGTTTACCTTCGGAGGAAACATGAAATTGAAATTATTGGCCCGGTCTGCCGCTGCGCTTGCATTCGGCGCCAGCCTGCTATCAGCGCATGCAGACAACTACCCGTCCAAACCTGTCACGATGATTGTCCCGTTTGCGGCGGGTGGCCCAACTGATACGGTGGCGCGCACGGTTGCAGGTGTGATGTCCAAATCACTGGGTCAGCAAGTCATCATCGAAAACGTTGGCGGTGCCGGTGGAACGATAGGTGTTAGCCGCGTCGTCGCCGCACCAGCCGACGGATATACCGTTCTGTTGATGCATATCGGTATCTCGACAGCCCCCGCGCTTTACCGGACCCTGAAATATGACGCCACCAAAGACCTTGAGCCCATTGGCCTGGTAACTGAGGTGCCGATGACACTGATTGCCAAGAAAGACCTGCCCCCGAACGGCTTCAAGGACTTCCTGGCCTACCTGAAGGCGAACAAGGACAAGATTTCATATGCGAATGCCGGCGTCGGTTCTGCCTCGCATCTATGCGGAATGCTGTTCATGAGCGCCATTGGTACCGATGTTCTGACCGTGCCTTACAAGGGCACGTCACCGGCGATGACCGATTTGCTCGGTGGTCAGGTCGATTTCATGTGTGATCAGACCACCAACACCACGTCGCAAATCAAGGGGGAAAAAGTCAAAGTGTATGGCGTAACATCAGCCACCCGTCTTGCATCCTTGCCCAATGTGCCGACCCTCGACGAAGGTGGTCTCAAAGGCTTCTCCGTCGGTGTATGGCATGGCGTATGGACCCCGAAAGGCACTCCCAAGGCCATTAACGAAAAGCTGATCAAGGCACTTCAGGATGCGCTGAAGGACGAAAATGTGAAGGCCAGATTTGCCGAGTTGGGCACCTCGCCGGAACCGCTGAATCGCCAAAACCCTGAAGCTTTGCGAGCACATCTGCTTGCTGAAATCGGCAAGTGGGGTCCGATTATCAAGAAGGCTGGCGTCTACGCCGATTGACCCGCCTGAAGTATCAGCTTTTCCCAGCGCCCGGCCATGCCGGGCGCTGCCATTTTGAAGGTAAACTTTGCCCATGACCCGCCCATCACGCAGCAGCAAACCTCATTTTTTCCAGGACACGATCGCCATCGTCTACGATTTCGACGGCACCTTGTCACCGCAACCCATGCAGGAATACACAGTGCTGCCAAAAATTGGCATCGAACCCGCAGCGTTCTGGAAACAAGTGCATAAGGAGGCCGTTGAAACAGGCTCCGATCCGATGCTGGTTTACATGCGCCTGATGATGGAGAAACTCTACAAGAACGATGAGGTGAAGATTACCCGCGAAGATTTTTCCGCCATGGCGGAAAAGATTCAGTATTTCCCGGGCGTGGAAGGCTGGTTCCCGCGGATTAATGCCTATGTCAGGAAACGCAGCGACGCCAGCGTCAATGTCCAGCATTACATCATCTCCGCCGGTCAGAAAGAAATTCTTGAAGGCGTATCCATAAGAAAGTTTTTCAAGCAAATCTACGCGTCTGAATATCATTTCAACCAATATGGCATCGCCACCTTTCCCAAACTGCTCATTACGGATACGTCCAAGACGCAATTCCTGTTCCGCATCAACAAGGGCAAAGAGTCCTTGTCCGAATCGATCAACGATCATATGCCGGAGAGCGCAAGGCCGATCCCCTTCCAGAACATCATTTATATTGGCGACGGCATGACTGACGTGCCCTCAATGGCATTGACCAAGAAAAGCGGCGGGCATGCCATCGCCGTCTTTAACCCGAAGACGCCGAAAACCAAGGAGACCTGCGTCAAGCTGCTTGATGCAGGCAGGGTGGACTTCATTGCACCGGCCGACTATCGGGAGACCGCCAAACTCGGAGCGAGGGTGGAGCTGCTGCTGGATTCGGTCATCGCCGGCATTGCCTACGCAGCTGAAGTCGCAGCCTGCAAAGCTGAGCATGGCTAATCACAATTTTTCCTGAGCGAACGATGCGCCCTCTGGCTTTCAAGGTGCTGCGCGCGCTATCCCATCAGCATTTTCTGTCGGGGGCAAGCCTGGCGAGAACGTTGGGCGTCTCGCGCAGTGCCGTCTCGGACGCGCTGAAGGATGCGAGTGAGCAGGGCGTTGCGATTTTCAAGCTGACGCGGCGGGGGTATCGCCTTGCCGCCCCTCTCGATTTTTTGAACCTTGAATTGCTGCGCGAGCATCTGGCGGAGACCGGTCGGCGTGTCGATGTCGACATTGTCGAAACCATTGGTTCCACAAACAGCGAAATGATGAAACGCGCCGCAGCCGGTGCGCCCGGCGGCAGCTGTATCGCCGCCGAGCTCCAGACCGAGGGCCGCGGGCGGCGTGGTAGAAACTGGAAATCCGGCCTGGACACTTCGCTGACTTTTTCCCTGCTATGGCGCTTTGATCGCGGCGCAGCGCATCTTGGCGGACTTTCTCTGGCAGTGGGACTGGCAATCACCAGGGCTCTTCGCAAAATCGGTGTTGCTGCGGTTGCCGTCAAATGGCCCAACGACATTCTGGTCCACGCCGGAAAACTCGGCGGGGTACTGATCGAAACCCAGGGCGACATGCTCGGACCCACAGCAGCTGTGATCGGCGTTGGCCTCAATGTGCGTCTTCCCGAATCGCTGGTCGCGGACATCGATCAGGCTGCTGCCGATATACAGTCGCAAATTGCACATCCCGTGTCGAGAAGCCAGGTGCTGGCGGAAGTCTTGCGCGAGCTCGTGTCCATGCTCGATCAGTTCAGCGTTTCGGGGTTTTCGCCTTTGCGCGATGAATGGATTGCCTGCCACGCACTGCAGAATTGCATGGTTTTGGTGACGCGCGGGCAGGCCGATGTCGTCGAGGCGGTGGTACGCGATGTGGGCCCGGATGGTTCGCTGATTGTCGAGAATGACAGGGGCCGTCTGGTGCTTTCATCGGCAGAAATTTCCGTGCGCGCCGCAGTTGCGGCGACGCAGTCAGATGCGATGCAGCGCGTTCCCGGGGCGCCATCTTGAAGCAGCTGCTTGCCATTGATTGCGGAAATACACGTCTGAAATGGGGCGTTCATGACGGCTCAGGATGGGCCAGCACGGGCGCTCTCCCCCTTGAAGATGCGCTTGACAGCAACCGTCTGTCAGCGCAGTGGACGCAGCATAGAGTTCAGCAGGTTATCGTTTCGAACGTCGCTGGCAAGTCGGTAGCAACGGCAATATCAAGCGCCCTCGACCCACTGCTGCCCCGTTTTATCGCCGCACGGCCTGTCCAATGCGGCGTATCCAATCGGTATCTCGTGCCTGAACAGCTTGGTAGCGATCGATGGGCGGCGTTGATCGCAGCTCACAAAACGATCCTGGCAGAAACTGAGGCGCCACGTCTGGTGATCATGGCAGGTACTGCGCTGACCGTGGATGCATTGACGCGCGAAGGCGACTTTATCGGTGGATTGATCCTGCCGGGGCCGGCGCTGATGCGTGCCGCTCTGAACAAAGCCACAGCCGGCCTGCCGGGCGAAAGCGGCAATTACGAAACGTTTCCGACATCCACGCTGAATGCGATCTCAACCGGTGTCGTGGAGGCGTGTGTTGGCGCGATCATGCGCATGCATAGCCATCTTCTTCTGCGCAGCGGTATTGCACCCTTTTGCATTTTGAGCGGCGGTGCAGCCGGGTCATTGATTCCGCATCTGGAGCGGCTTTCTTTTTTGCCCGTCTTCAACGAAAATCTGGTGCTGGACGGATTGCATGCCATTGCGACCGATATGAACCCGAGCAAAGCTGGTTAACGATGTTGCGCTTCCTGTTTTTTCTGCTGCTTATCGTCTGTGCCGGTCTCGGCCTGGCGATATACATGAATGATGCCAAATCGCCAGGTGAAGCTGTGCGAGAGCTGAATCCGGGCGCACTCAAAATAGTTTCCGTCACCGAGAGCGGCAAAGCGCAGGTTGAAGCGCTGGCGCGGAAGCGTGCCGTTGACAGCTTGAGTGGTTCTGCCTGTGTCGACTTTTCCGTCAAGCCCGCAGATGCTGCGCGCGCGCAGAGCGCATTTTCCGAGTTGCAACTGGGGACGCGCCTTAGCACTCGCAACATCGAGGATTTCACGCGCTTCGGGGTGGCGACGGCGGTGCAAGCCGACAAACGCGCTGCTGATACCCTGCTTGCCAACCTGAAAAAGGCGGGCATCAAGGATATCTCGGTACTCCCCGACAACAGCATTTCATTGGGGGTGTTTTCAAGTGAAGACTCGGCCAGACGCTATCTGGCCGACCTTGAACGAAAGGCGGCGACGTTGCTGAAAGGCGCCGTCATCAGTCCGCGCAATCCGGTCAGCAGGGAGACCGTTTTTACCGTCAGGGAGCCGGATATCAACCTGATTGCCAGGCTTACGGTGATGCAGCGCGATTTTGATTCCGCTGTCCTCAAGGCCGTTGGTTGCGAAACAGCAGCACCCACACCTGCTGCAAGCTTGACGCTGCCCTCCTCTGTCCCGGCAATCTCACCGGTGCCGGCTGTGAAAGCCAGGTAAGAATTTCTACAGAACTTTGCCGGGGTTCATGATGCCGGTTGGATCCAGGGCCCGTTTCAGCGCGCGCATCATATCAAGTTCGATTTTGGTCTTGTGATGGGTAATCTCATCGCGTTTAAGCTGGCCGAGCCCGTGTTCCGCGCTGATGGAACCACCCGATTCATCAACGTGCGCATAGACGATACTATTGATTTGGTCGGCCTTGCCAAGGCCTTGATCAGGAAGACCGCAGTTGTAATGCAGATTGCCGTCGCCGACATGGCCGAAGCAGACCAGAGAAATATCGGGAAAGGCGGCAATCAAGGCAGCGTCGCATTTGTCGATGAACGCCGGGATACGCGAAATCGGTACCGAAATATCATGCTTGACGTTCTTGCCTTCAAGACGCTGCGCTTCAGAGATATCTTCGCGGAGTTTCCACAGGGCCCTGGCCTGTCCTTCACTCGACGCAATTGCCGCATCCGCGATCTGCCCGCGCTCGAGAGCTCGTCCCAGTTCGGTTTCCAGCATTTCCTGGAGCGGTGCGTCGGGCATCGTGTCATTCAGTTCAATCAACACATGCCATGGATGGCGCTCGGCGAAGGGCTCAGCCGTTCCAGGGAAATGCCGCAACACCAGATCAAGACAGACGCGGGATACGAGTTCAAATGCCACCAGACGATCGCCCGCTGCTGCGCGCATCGACCCCAGCAGTTCAACCGCAGCCTGTGGGGATGGCAAGGCCGCAAACGCGGTTACCGAGGATTGCGGCTGCGGAAACAGCTTGAGCACGGCGGCAGTGATGATTCCCAAGGTGCCTTCGGCCCCGATGAAGCAGTGCTTCAGGTCGTAGCCGGTATTGTCCTTGCGCAATCCCTTCAATCCCTGCCAGATATCGCCGGATGGCGTGACAACCTCAAGTCCCAAGGCAAGGTCGCGCGTGTTGCCATAGCGGAGCACGGCAGTCCCGCCGGCGTTGGTGGAAAGGTTTCCGCCAATCGTGCATGACCCTTCTGCCGCCAGGGATAGCGGGAACAGCCTTCCTGCCGACATCGCCGCATCCTGCAGGGCTTGCAGGATCACGCCGGCTTCTACGGTAATCGTATTGTTCTCGGTATCGATGCCGCGGATGCGGTTCATGCGTCCCAGCGACAGCACCAGAGCATTGCCCCGGGTATCCGGAATGCCGCCACCCACCATGCCGGTATTGCCCCCTTGCGGAACGATCGGCGTTTGCGTTCGCGCGCAGAGTTTTACCAATTCGGCAACCTCGTCGGTATTCGCCGGCCGCACCACGGCTAGCGCTTTTCCGGTGTAGTTGCCGCGCCAATCGTTCAGATAAGGCTGCATTCCGGCGTCATCGGCAATACAGTTGGCATGGCCGACAATGGCGGAAAATTGTTCGACAAGGCCGGGCTTGGCAGGGATAAAACTCACGTTGTCGGTCCTAATCTGTCGCGGGCGTGGGCACCGGGACCGCATTGCGAATTTTGGCAAGGGTCGCTGTGGTAGAGCGCTCGAACTGGAAAGGAATGGCATGAACGCTGCCTCCCCAAGCCTTTACCTCGGCGCCACCGATAATTTTGTCTAGCGCCCAGTCGCCGCCCTTGATCAACACGTCGGGGCGCGCAGTCAGGATGCGTTCGATGGGCGTGTCTTCTTCGAACCAGGTGACCAGACTCACGCATTCAAGCGCAGCAATCACGGCCATCCGGTCTTCCAGGACATTGATGGGGCGATCCTCGCCTTTGCCAAGGCGTCTCACCGAGGCATCAGAGTTGAGAGCCACGATCAAGGAAGAGCCAAGCGCACGTGCCTCAGCCAGATAGGTTACATGTCCGCGGTGCAGGACATCAAAAACGCCGTTGGTGAAGGCAAGCTTGCGCGGCAGTTTCCCAGCCCGATCAACCAACTCTTGGGGTGTACAGATTTTATTTTCGAACGACGGTCGCATTGCGCAATTTTACGCCATGCGCGGTACCGTTTCGCGGTGCCGGCGTCAGGCCGCCTGAATTTGCGGTTTGCCGCCCGGACCCGCCATGCGCGCAATCAGCTCTTTGCGGAAACGATTGAGGTCGGTCGATGTTTCGAACGAACGGTCGAACAAGCTCGACATCTGCTTCAGAATGCCGCTAACCACGCGATTTTCCCAAACCTTGTCGAAGTTGATTTGGCTGTCCAGCCATCGCTCCAGCCATTCAGGATCGGGCAAACGCGACTGCACGGTGTCGTTCGGGAAAAGGCTGGTGTTGACATGCAGATTGGTGGGGTGCAGCGGCTTGCCGCTCTTGCCCGAGCTGGCCATCAATACACCGATCTTGGCGAAGGCAAGCTGCGCTTCGGTGCCGACCTTGTCGATGGCCCGTTTCATATAGCGGAAATAGGCGCCGGCATGGCGAGCTTCATCCTTGGAAATGGTGTCGTAAATTTTCTTGATTACCGGCTCGGTATGCCATTCAGAGGCCCGCCGATACCATTGCGTGAGGCGAATTTCGCCGCAAAAATGCAGCATCAGCGTTTCCAGCGCAGGTGCCGGGTCAAAGGGGAAACGAACTGCATGCAGCTCTTCCTCTTTGGGTAACATATCCGGCCGAAAGCGTTTCAGGTATTCCATCAACACCAGAGAATGTTTCTGCTCTTCGTAAAACCAGATAGACATGAAGGCGGAAAAATCGCTGTCATTCTGGTTGTCGCGCAGAAACATTTCGGTTGCCGGAAGAGCCGACCATTCAGTGATGGCATTCATCTTGATGGTAGTTGCCTGCTCATCGGTCAGCCTGGCCGGATCGAATGAGTCCCAGGGGATATCGCTTGCCATGTTCCATCGCGATTTTTCCAGATCGCGGAACAGGTCGGGGTACAGCATGGGTTGGCTTGGAGCGCTTGAATTCATGGCCATCTCGGATCCGGTGGTACTAAAGGGAAAAACGTTTGAAAATTGTGCACCAAAAAAAGTTTTTTTGCTGTGCGTCGACGCATCCGGTTGGCAACCCGGCGCGTACATCTCGCAGCAAGGCCGGCAATCAGGCACCATTTCGCTTCTTTGTGCCTGTTTTTACGCGCTTTCCCCGGAATTGGATGCGGATTTACGCATCATCAAAACACAGAAAAACGACAGTACGATGAAAATTGCGGTAATCGGATCCGGAATCGCCGGGCTTTCCTGTGCATGGCTGCTTGCCAAACATGGCGGCGACAGCAAACAGCTTACGCTGTTTGAGCAGAATGATTACCTCGGCGGACATACCAACACTATTGACGTCACCGTTGATGGCATCAGCCACCCGGTCGATACCGGCTTCCTGGTATTCAATGACTGGACTTATCCAAACCTGATCGCGCTGTTCAGGCATATCGGGGTCGAGGATGCACCTTCCGATATGTCGTTCAGCGTCAAACTGACCAACCCGGCTGGCATCAGTGAACTTGAATGGTCCGGCTCCAATCTGGCAACGGTGTTTGCCCAGCCGGGAAATCTTTTCAGTCCGCGTTTTTGGGGCATGCTCAAAGACATCATGCGTTTCAATCGCGAGGCCACAGCCCTCGCTGCCGAGCGGGCCTCGATGCCGGGCACCCTCGGGCAATATCTGGCGGGAAATGGCTATGGCGAAAATTTCCGCAACTGGTATCTGGCGCCGATGGCGGCCTGCATTTGGTCGACCCCCACGCAAAAAATCGATGATTTCCCGCTGGCGACGTTTTTGACCTTTTGCCATAACCATGGCCTGCTGTCGGTGAGTCATCGGCCGCAGTGGCGCACAGTAAAGGGTGGGGCGCGCACTTATGCCTTGAAACTTGCCGCGGAATTGCAGGATATTCGCCTGAATGCGGGCGTCACCCAAGTGCTGCGGCAAGGAAAAAATGTGCTGGTGAGGGCTGCGGGCCAAACCGAATCCTTTGATCAAGTGGTGTTTGCCTGCCACAGCGACCAGACCCTCAAACTGCTGGGCGATGCCTCGGAAGCTGAATTGCGCGTGCTCGCCGCCATCCCGTATCAGCCGAATACGGCAATCCTGCATACCGACCAGCGCCTGCTCCCGCAGCGTCGGCAGGCATGGGCTGCCTGGAATTATCATGCGCCGTACATCGAATCCGGCGGCGCGGCTGTGGTCGAAAGTGCGGATGGGAGGAGAGGCGTTTCCCTGTCTTACCTGATCAATCGCTTGCAACCGCTGCCTTTCAAATCGCCAGTCATCGTCACCATGAACCCGCTGTTGGCGCCGAGGCCGGAAACGGTGATCAGGACAATCGCCTATGACCACCCAATGTTCCTGGCAGAGAGCATTGTCGCCAAACGCGGATTGCGCACCATTCAGGGCGAGCGCAATACCTGGTTTGCGGGCGCCTGGACGCGCTATGGATTTCATGAGGACGGGCTGATGTCCGGTATCGCCGTGGCCAAGGCCCTGGGGGCAACGGTGCCATGGACGACCAATGTTCCGGCGGCCAACGATCTTGCTACGTCCTATCCCGGCGTGGACGCATGATGTCCTGGCCCGATAAAAAAATTGTCGAGCTCTGCCATGGCCGGGTGATGCACAGGCGGCTCAACCCCGTCGGGCACAAGTTCTCCTACGGCGTCTTCTTTTTGCGCATTGCCTTGTCGCGTTTCGCCGATGCCGGGAATCGCTGGTTGTCCATTGATCGATTCAATTTGCTGTCGCTGATGACCCGCGATTATGGTCCGCGCGATGGCAGCAGCCTGCTGGACTGGGCGCACGCCCTGCTCAGGCGCGAAGGCATCGATTCGGCAGATGGGGAGATCGTGCTGCAGACCTTTCCCCGACTGCTGGGATACGTGTTCAATCCCATCAGCATCTGGTATTGCTTCGACCGCAATGGCGGTTTGCGCGCCGCGATCTGCGAGGTAAGCAACACCTTCGGGGAACGCCACAATTACCTGATTGCACACTGTGACCAACGCCCGATTCAGGCCGGGGACTGGCTGCAGGCGCAGAAAGTATTCCATGTCTCGCCATTCTGCGAGGTGCGCGGACACTATCGGTTCCGCTTTGAACAGACCGGCGAGCGGGCCTTTGCGCAGGTCGATTTTTTCGATGGCGCACGGGATGCCGACAGGCTTTTGATCACCACCATCCATGGTCAGCCGCAAGCGCTCACCGCAGGCGCGGCCTTGGGCGCATTTTGCCGCTATCCCCTGATGACCTTCGCGGTGGTGGCCCGAATCCATTGGCATGCCCTGAAGCTGTGGATCAAGCGGGTGCAATTTCACGCAAAGCCCGCACCGCCCACCATTGATACCACGCGCTGATTTCAATTTCCATTTATTGCCCGCCAACCATGAATACTCAAGAATTCCCGACGACCCTTCACGAAGCGCATTTGCCGGCGAAAGCCCGCACTTTCTACGCGATCATGCGGCGCCTAGAATGCGGGGTGCTGACATTTGTGTCGCCTGAGGGCGTCACTACCCAGTTTCGCGGGCACCAGGACGGCCCGCACGCCGATCTGCGATTTGCAGACTGGGGCGTGGCGACGGAAGCCCTCAAATCGGCCGAAATCGGTCTCGCCGAATGCTTCCGCGACGGTCGCCTGTTCACCTCGAACCTTACTGCATTTCTGCAGCTGTGCGCCGCCAATCAACGTGCCCTGGAGGCGGTGTTTTACGGCAAGCCGCTGATCGCCTGGTTCTTCCGCATCAAGCATATATTGCGCGCCAATACCAGGGCGCAGGCAAAGAAAAACATCCACGCGCACTACGATCTTTCCAACGACTTTTATCGCCTGTGGCTGGATGAAACCATGACCTATTCGAGCGCCATTTTCAATGGCGACCTGAAGCAGTCCATGGCGGCCGCACAGACCGCAAAGTACGAGCGCATTTTGCAAGTACTCAAGCCCCGCCCCGGTGCCCGCATTCTCGAGATCGGCTGCGGCTGGGGCGGTTTCGCCGAACACGCGGCGAGGACGCGCCAGGTCCATGTGACGGGTATTACCCTGTCCAATGCCCAGTTGCTCTTCGCCCGGAAGCGCATCGCCGATGCGGGCCTTGAAAGGCTGGTCGATCTGCAACTGATCGATTATCGCGATGTCCGGGAGCAATTCGACTACGTCGTTTCCATCGAAATGTTCGAGGCGGTCGGCGAACGTTTTTGGGCGACTTATTTCAAGGCGGTGCATGATCGCCTGCGACCCTGTGGTCGCGCCATGATCCAGGCCATAACCATTGATGAAGACGCGTTCGAGCGCTACGCGGCAACCAGCGACTTCATCCGCGAATTCATTTTCCCGGGCGGCATGCTGGCGCCGATTCCGCGCTTCATCGCGGACGCCGGCCGCGCCGGCCTGCAGGCCGGCGAGCCATACCGCTTCGGCCTTGATTATGCGGAAACGCTCAAACGCTGGCACGATACCGTCAATGCAAAGGTTGCCGATATCAAGCCGCTGGGTTTTGACGACAAGTTCCTGCAGATCTGGCGTTTCTACCTTTCGTACTGCGAGGCCGGGTTCCGTGCCGGCCGCACCGACGTTATGCAGATCGAACTAAGCCGCAACGATTGAGTCCGACATCCATGCGATCCCTGTCCCATGCCGTTATAAGTTGCGCGCTGATGATGGCGCTGCATTGTCCCCTGGCGGTTGCGCAAGACATGGTGCTGCCTGAGGTGGTGGCGAAGGATACGAGGAGCCTGGCCTTGCAGGGGCAGGGGGTGATGCGTTTTTTCGGCCTCAAGGTTTACGATATCCGTCTTTGGACGCAGCAGAGGGCGCGAACTGCCGATGAGTTGTCGCAGCAGCAGTTTGCACTGGAACTGGTCTACGACTTGGCGCTCAAGGGGCGCGATATTGCCGAGCGCAGCGTCAAGGAGATGCGCGCACAGGGATGGCGCGACGAGGCCAAGCTGAAACGCTGGGGCGATGATATGGCGCGCATTTTCCCTGATATCCGGCAGGGCGACACGCTGATCGGTGTGTCTGTCCCCGGCAAGGAGGCGCGTTTCTATGCGCGCGACAAGCTCATCGCCGTGATTGTCGACCCCGAGTTTTCAAGGGCATTTTTTGATATCTGGCTGTCGACAAAGACCAGCGAACCCGGGCTGCGGAAAAAACTGCTCGGCGCCGACTAACCGCGAAAATTACGCACGCAGGAGAACCAGCGTTGCAAAAAAAATCCGCTGCCGGCGGTCGTCGCTCAACGCCGAGGCTGATCGCCTACGGATTGACTTCAATCCCCTTGGCCATGGCTGCATTGCCCATTTACGTGCATGTGCCCAAGTTCTATTCGGAGGCCCTTGGGCTGGATCTCCTGGCCATAGGTACTTTGTTGCTGGTGGCGCGCATTCTCGATGCCGTCCAGGATCCCTTGCTGGGTTACTGGAGCGACCTTGCGCGGGACCGCCGCGTCGGGCGCCTCGCTTTTGTGGCTTCGGGCACGCCGGTGCTGGCGATGGGCATGCTCGGCCTGTTCAATCCGCCCCAGCTGGACAAGGCATGGCTGCCCTGGTGGCTGCTGGCGATGCTGCTGCTGGTTTATACCGCATTCAGCATGATGCAAATCAGTTACCAGGCATACGGTGCCGAAATCTCCAGCGATCCGGCAGAACGTACCCGCATCACCGCAGTGCGCGAGGGGCTTGGTCTTGTCGGTGTCCTGTTGGCAGCGGCCTTGCCTCAGGTGCTGTCCAATGAAGCGGGCATGCGCGCCGGCTATGCGCAATACACTTTCATTTTCATTCCCCTTCTATTGGTGCTGGCGGCGTCGACAATCACCCTGTCGCCTCGCGCCGAAGTGCACGCGCCGGCGCCGCCACAGGGGGCTCTGCGCAGCATGCTGAAGCCCTTGAAAAATGCACTGTTCAACCGTTTGCTGCTGGTCTTTGTGTTCAACGGTATTGCGGCGGCGGTGCCGGCCACCCTGCTGCTGTTTTATATCGGCGATGTACTGAAAAGCCCCCAGTTGGCCGCGCCCAGCCTGGTCACCTATTTTGCGGCTGGCGCGCTGGGCATGCCGCTTTGGGTATGGCTGTCGGCGAGGATTGGCAAGGGGCGTGCCTGGTTTGTGGGCATGGCGTTGTCGATCATTGCCTTCGTCTGGGCATTCCTGCTGGGCCCGGGCGACAATGGACCATTCCTGGTGATCTGCGTGCTTTCGGGCCTTGGCCTGGGCGCCGATCTGGCACTGCCGCCTTCGATTCTGGCCGATGTCATCGACGTTGATGAGCGCCGCGGCCTGGGTCGCAATGAAGGCGCCTACTTCGGGCTGTGGACCCTGGTCACCAAACTCAATCTGGCGTTGGCCGCCGGCATCGCCCTGCCGATGCTGGCCCTGCTGGGCTACACGCCCAGCGCCGAGAACTCCGCCCGGTCGCTGATATCGCTGGCAGCAGTGTATGCCCTGCTACCCTGCGTGCTGAAAGCGGTCGCAGCGGCTGCACTGGTATTCTCGCCGTTCTTCGGCAATGCGCAGTCGTCGCCAAGGTTTCGTCAACAAGGAGCTGAATCGTGAACAGGATGATGAAAATGTTTTGTGGCCTGCTGGCCTTACTGGTCCTGGCCGGCTGTGCCAGTCTTGCGCCGCAGGACTACGCCGGCGAAAAACCAAAATTCGATTTGTCCGCTTACTTCAACGGCAAGGTGGATGGTTGGGGCATGGTGCAGGACCGCTCCGGCAAGGTATTGCGGCGCATGGTCGTGGAAATCGACTGCAAATGGGTCGGCAATGAAGGCACGCTGGATGAAAGCTTTCAATGGTCCGACGGCAAGACCGAGAAGCGCGTCTGGAAAATCCGCAAGGATGGCGATCGCTATATCGGCACTGCCGGCGATGTGGTCGGCGAGGCGCTCGGCGAGGCGGCCGGCAATACCTTGCGTTGGAACTACGTCCTGGCGCTGCCGGTCGGCGACTCCACCTGGCATATGAACATGGACGACTGGATGTGGCTGATCGATGACAAGACGCTGGCCAATCGCACCAAAATGAGCAAGCTCGGCATCGAGTTTGCCGAGATATCCATCTTTTTCAGGAAGCGCTAGCCATGTCGCTCAATACGAAAATCGACGACTGGTCGGGCAGGCGCGTCTGGATCATTGGCGCTTCGACCGGCATCGGCGCCGCGCTGGCGGATGCGTTGCATTCGCGCAAAGCCAAGGTGGCGGTGTCGGCGCGCAGTGCAGACAAATTGGCGGCCATGGTAACCCGACTCGGCGCCGCGCGGGTCATGGCCTTGCCGCTGGATATTCGCGATGTTGCGACGATTGCCGCGGCCGAGCAGGATTTGATTGCGGCCTGGGGCGGTTATGACCTGGTGGTGTTCATGGCCGGCGATTACAACGCCATGCGTGCCTGGGAGCTCGACCTCAAGGTGGCCCAGCAGATGATCGATATCAACTGGGGCGGCTTCATGAATGGCCTGTCGGTGGTGATCCCGCAGCTGATGAAAAGCGGCCGCGGCGGCATCGCCCTGGTGTCGAGTGTGGCCGGATATCGCGGCCTGCCCAAGTCTCTGGTCTACGGTCCGACCAAGGCTGCCCTCATCAATCTGGCCGAGACGCTTTATCTGGATCTCAAGGACAAGGGGCTCGATATTTATCTCATCTGTCCGGGCTTCGTGAAAACGCCGATGACCGACAAGAACGATTTCGAGATGCCCTCCCTGATAACACCCGAAGAGGCGGCGCTGGAAATCATCCGCGGATTCGAGAGGGGCCAGTTCGAGATTCACTTCCCCAGGGGATTCACGCGCATGCTGAAATTCCTGCGCCATTTGCCCTATTCGCTTTACTTTCCCGCCATCAAGAAATCGACAAAGTTGTGAGCGATCCATGAATGACGCCGCAATCAAGCGACTGGTGGCTTATTTCGAAGCGCTGACACCCGCGAGCGTTGGCGATATGGCGCGCTACTATACGGAAGACGCTTACTTCCGGGATCCTTTCAACGAGGTCCGCGACATTGAGTCGTTGCAGCATATCTTTGCCGGTATGTTCCGGCGCCTGCATGAACCGCGATTCAAGGTGGTCGAGACCATCGCGAATGAACAGGGCGCAGTGCTGATCTGGGATTTCGATTTTCGCATCAAGGCGCTCAAGCCCGCGCTGGCGCGCCGTATCCATGGCCTGTCGCATATTCGCTTTGCCGCCGATGGGCGCGTCAGCTACCACCGCGATTACTGGGATGCCGCCGGTGAGCTGTATGAACAGCTGCCGTTGATCGGCAGTCTGATGCGCTGGCTGAAAAAGCGCGCCGGCTGAAATCCGCCGCTCTTGCGGGGAGCTATTTTTTCTCCGGCGCCTTGTCGATGATCTCGAAAACCTTGACCACGCGCGATACGCCGCTGGTGGTGCGGGCGATATCGGAGGCGGCCTCGCTTTCCTCTCGCGTGACGATGCCCATCAGATAAACCACACTGCTCTCGGTCACGACCTTGACGTGGTTGGGCGCCACCTTGCCATTGTTGATCAGGCGCGCCTTGACATTGGTGGTGACGATGCTGTCGCTGCTGCGCGAGACCAGCGAGGAGTTGCCGCCGATCGCAATCTCGTTGTTGATGCCGCGCACATTCGGCACCGAGCGTACTGCCTCGCCGATTTCCCGTTTCATGTCTTCCGTGGGCGCTTCACCTGTGATCAGCACGGTCAGGTTGTAGCTGGTGATATTGATATGGGCGTCCTTGAATTTGTCGATGAGCCTGGCGCGCGCCTTCCACTCGACGTTCTCGTCTTCGATATAGAGGCCCGTCGTGCGGCGATCGTCCAGCGCCATGGCGGTGGCGCCCACGCCCATGGCGGCTAGCGGAAAGCAGCCCTGCAGGAGAGCCGCAGAAGCAGCAAACAGAACAGTCAGAAAGATTGAACGCATCATTTTTCCCCGAACATGAGATTGTCGATCGAATCGCAAAGGCAGTGCAGCATCAGCAAATGCACTTCCTGGATTCTTGCGGTTACTGAAGATTCGACATTGAGCAGCACATCGTTCTTGCCGATGATCGTGCCGATCTTGCCGCCGTCGCGCCCGGTCATGCCGATTATGGCCATGCCCTTTTTTCGTGCGGCTTCGATGGCAGCCACCACGTTTTTGGAATTGCCGCTGGTCGAGATGCCAAACAGGATGTCGCCCGGCTTGCCGAGTGCGCGCACCTGCTTTGAAAAAATTTCGTCGTAACCGTAGTCATTGCCGACGGCGGTGAGAATGGAACTGTCAGTGGTGAGCGCGATGGCAGCCAGCTCCTCGCGTTCGCGTTCAAAGCGGCCGACCAGTTCTGCCGCAAAGTGCTGCGAATCGGCGGCGGAACCGCCGTTGCCGCAGGACAGAATTTTCCCGCCGGCCTTGAGGCAGGCCACCATGCTGCGGGCAGCGCGCGCGACCTGCGGCGTCAGGGGATCAAGCGCGCGCAGTTTGAGGGCCGCGCTGTCGCGGAAATGCTGGGAAATTTTCTGTTCGATGTCCATGGTCTGAGCTCGGGTCCGGATAGTTTATGTGCCAAAAGCGTCCCGTATCCATTCGATACCGGAAGCGTCCAATTCGTTCAACAGCACCGCGTCAAAGCGGCAGGCCGGCAGGCTGCGAAGGCCGCTCAGGTAGTGCTGTGCCGCCGCGATGATGCGCTGCTGCTTGTCGGGGCCGATGCTGGCTGCGGCGCCGCCGAAGCCGCCATGCTTGCGCATCCTTACCTCGACAAATACCAGCCCGGCGCCATCCTTCATGATCAAATCGATTTCGCCCATCCGGCAGCGGTAATTTCGCTCCGCACAAACGAGGCCTCGCGCGATCAGGAATTTTTCGGCGATGCGTTCGGCGGCCTCGCCGCTGCCTTGGCTGCTGTCCTTGCTCATCGCGCCGGCAATCATCAATCGGCAGGCTTGAACACGAAGGGCATGCCATCGCGGATTTCCACCGCTGTCAGGGTGCGCATGAACTGGGCGCCCTCGAGGGTGATCTTGCCGGTCACGCCATCCAGCGGGGCGATATCGCGCGGCCGATCCGATTTGAGCAGCACCTGCGTCAGGCGCCAGGCGTCGATGCCCAATGCATAGAGTCGTTCGTAATCCAGCGGCAGGGTGCTGGAGGGTTTTGCATAAGCCATCACCGCGGGATGATCCTTCTCGACGAACCAGGGCATTTCCAGAAAATGCACGCTTTCCAGGTCCACATTGGTTACCTGCTCGGCGCGCGCATCGAGGCTGTGCGAGGTGGCGAACACCGGCATGCCGGTAGGCAGATACGGCCGCGCGCCGCGCGTGACGCCGGCATCCGCGGCGAAAAAGGCGATCTCGGCGCGCGCGCGTTCCATCGCGGGCTGGATGGTCGCGGTGTAATTGCTGGCATCTCCCGTCAGCGCCACGCGTGCGGCGATTTCGCCGCCCATTCGCACCCACTCGCGCTCGAAAGTGTCCTGGATTCGTTTTGCCAGCGAAGTATTGCCGACGAGGACAGCGACGCGGCGGAATCCCTGCTGAGCGGCGGCGATCGCCTGCTGGCGCGCTTCGGCGTCGACGTTCAGCGTAATGTAGAAAAACCGGTCGGGCAGCACGATGTCGCCCGGTGCGTTGAGGGCCAGCGTCGGCAGCAGGCCGCCCTGCCTGGCCATGGTGGTGGCGCCGTCGCGGGTGATGCCGCCGACGAAGGCAATGGCGCCTTCCTGTGCAGCCTTGCGGTATTGCGCAGCCAGCGAGGTCGTTTCATTGTCGGCGGCATAGACGCGGAACGGCATGGCGTTGGCGCCCGCGGCCTGGGCGCCGGCGCTGAATCCCTGTTTGAGCGCGTCGGCCGCCGCGA